>Ga0315536_1000621_pt1 | contig 17784 bp, 20 predicted proteins | sample SalMarSW160230MG_FD_203093 | JGI IMG/M metagenome (GOLD analysis project Ga0315536, IMG submission 203093) | Salt marsh sediment microbial communities from the Plum Island Ecosystem LTER, Massachusetts, United States - Salt Marsh Sediment SW1602-30 ... | reverse complement strand
AATTCGATCCTCTTTTTCCGGGTGACATCTCCCTGGGAGAGCAGCTCGATTTTTTCGATCAATGGGGCATGAATGTCAAGGACATGCGGGGCGTCCACCTTCACATCGATCACTCCGCGGAAAAGGGTGCCCAGGCCATGAGTTTTGCCTTGAGGATACCAGACGAAATCCACCTGGTCATGAACCCACAAGGAGGCTGGATCGATCTTGAGACCCTGTTTCATGAAATGGGTCACACCCTCAGTCATGCCCTAACGTCGCCGGAGCTTTCTTTCGCGGAAAAGGATTTTTTCACGTCGAACACCCTCTCAGAGACCCATGCGTTCTTGCTCCAAAACATGTGTTTTTCCCCTGTGTTCTTGGAAAGAGCGCTCAGTCTATCGCCCGCAGCAATCGAGGAAATCACTTTTTTCAAGGCGCTCAAAGATCTGTCAGTGTTTAGGAGATACGCGAGCAAGTTCCTGGCTGAGTATGAAATGTTTGACAGCAATGACATTGGAGGCGGGAGTATTTATGCCCGTCTATTGAAAGAATACACGGGTTTTTCCTATCAGCCGGAAACCCAGCTCTTTGACCTGGCCCCGGAATTCTACGCCCTCGATTATGTCATTTCATGGATCGCCGAGGCAACCATGGAAAAATGGCTTGTCCAAACCCTTGGCGATGACTGGATGTTTCAACCTGAGACTGGAAAGATTATGAAAGATTGGTGGCAATGCGGCAATCGTTACGAACTCGATGAGTTCTTTGTCGTCAAGGGGATCGGGGCTATTGACACGGAAGATATCGTAAACAGGTGGCAGCGCAATATAGGAGGAAGAAACAGCAGGGCAGGATAGTACAGACACTTTCAGTCAACTGCTTGCAGGCTGTTTTGCAGACCTCTTCTTGCTTTTTCCAACATATTTTTCCAGCTTGCCACATGCCGACAACTCGCCAACAGATGATCCTGCTGCTGTCTGAAGGGGACTGCACGGCCCGAGATCTCTCGCAGATATTGGGGGTGCGGGAGAAGGAGGTCTATGCCCATCTTGTCCACATTGCCCGTTCTGTGGTGCCGCAAAGGCAAAGGCTGCTTGTCATACCCTCTGAGTGCCTTTCGTGCGGGTACGTGTTTGACGCCCGCAAACGCTTTACCAAGCCGGGGCGCTGCCCCACGTGCAAGGGCGAACGCATCCAGGAGCCGAGATACCGGATTGTCTGACCTTAATTGAGCGAAAAGTCGAGGGCGTCCCAGCTTCAAGACGTCCGAGGGCGAAGCTGTGGTCGTCCACTGCGAGCCCCTGGCAACAAAGAAGATGGGATGGCATCGGCTTTCCCGAAGGGTAAACAAAATGAAAAAATCTCTAAAGACTATATCTCATCAATGGAAGACATATTGAACCGCAAAAGCGAGCGCATTCCCCGTAGATTGCTACAGGGAGCTTCAATTGTGCAAAATATAACAAGGATGATCACTATTTTAAAACCTTACTCCTCTTTTTCAGTTTGTTTACGATCAATTAAGGTATGAGAAACGTGGAACAGTGGCAGGAAAAACGGACGAGCTAGAACCATGGACGAGTCAGAAATCAACAGACTCTTTATGAGGGTTGCAGGACAGGCCAGCGAAGTGCCTGAAGAGGCTAGAAGGGTCTTTTCAATCCTGGTTTCCTCCACCCTTCGCTACAGAGATTCCTTAAAGGCGGAGTTGGGCATCGTTGTCACGGTTGAAGATGTTCGGGTGGCGCTCGACTGGTTATTGGAATCCATGAACACGAAGCGACTCCCCGAAACCAATCATGCGGTACGGTTGGACCTTCTCAAGATATGGCTGGACGCCCTGAAACCGTATTTGTGACGGATAAGAAACGTTCCCACAAGACAAGGGTTAGCCAACATGAACGCTAATCCTCCTCCGCGTCATCGCCATCGTCCTGGTCCTCGTCATCATCTTGGTCCTCCTCATCATCAGAGGCGGTTGTCATCGACGGTTCCTGTCCCTTTATCATCTCTGCACCAGGTTCTGCCCTGTCAGTTGTAGCTGGTGGTTTTTTTGCCTCCATGACCTGTCCGCTAGTCTCAACGCTTTTAACATGGGTTGTCTCTTCTTGAGGGACTTCAGACGGCCTGCGAACAACAACGGAGGCCATGAGGACCAGGATGCAAAATATGCCATACTTAAGAAATTTCACGTCAATCTTTCTTACCGAACTGTCAAGTCCAAACCGTCATGCCTCTGTTTGTGATCAGCTCTATTATAGCGCAAAAAAAGCCCGGTGTCATGGACCGGGCCTCTATCTTCAATGTGGCTCCCCGTGTGCAACCCTCTTCATAACCGTTCTCGTTCTCCGGCTGTTAACCGAAAACCGTTGTGATTCAATGAGCTATCAAAGAGCATGTGGCCCCCGGCAGGCCGGAAACCCCGACAAGCCCATTTTCCCACTCACCTTACCAAAGGAGGTGTCACAAGTCGAGTCGTGCGTTTGTCGCAAGTTGTGTCGCAAGATTGTCGCAAGTTCAGCGGGTCTCCTTCATCCGGTACATGAGCTTGTTGGTCGCCCCCTCTGAAACTAACAGCCCTACATCCACCATTATCTTTAGGTCCCGCTGCAGAGACCGGCGGTTCACCTCGGGGCAAAGAGCCTCGAAATCCTGGATGGTCAGACTGCCGTTTTCAAAGATGTGAGCGAGGGCCTTGGCCTGGCGGTCGGAGAGGTTGTGCTGTTTGGCCATCACGTCCCGTCGGATAGCCTGCTCGCCGCGCTCCCTGACCTCAGCAAGCTGGGTGCTCAGGCCCTCAACAAAAAACTCCAGCCAGCCGGTCATATCTATGTTGTTTTCCCGGACCCCTTGAATTGCCCGGTAGAATGCGGTCCGGTCCCGGTCATAGTATTCGCTGATGGTGAAAAGCCGTTTGAAATCGTATCCTGCCCGATAAAGACACAACGTGGAGAGCAGCCGGGAGGCGCGGCCGTTGCCATCCAAGAAAGGATGGATGTGCACCAGCTGAAACTGGGCGATGCCACTTTTCAGCACGGGATGCATTTCGGTTTTGCTGTTCAGATAACCCACCAGTTCGGCCATCATGATGGGAACATCGTGCGCCGGAGGCGGCGTATAGATAGTTTCACCGGTTGCAGAGTTGACTACATAATTCTGGATTTTGCGGTACTGGCCCGGTGCCGCCGAGCCGCCTCTGACACCTTCCACCAGCCGCTTGTGAATTTCACGGATAAGACCCTCCGTGATCGGGTCCCCGCTGGTAAGGTATTCTGAGACAAAATCAAAGGCCTTTCGGTAATTCAGGAGTTCTCTTGCATCATCCGGGTCGGCCTCCGGAACACTGCCGCCATACCAAAGGCGTTCGGCCTGGTCCAGGGTAAGACGCGTCCCTTCGATATGGGTCGTATGATGGGCCTCCAATACCAACGCACGTCGGCCCATCTCCCTCACCCAGGCATCGGATAAAGTCGCGGCTTCTAGGAACCCCCGGGCCCGCTCGATTTGGGTCAGCCCGGAGGTGATCTTGTTGGTTATAACGAAGGTCGGTTGGAAGGTTTTTGTCATTCCATTATTCGTTTTCACGATCCTCCCAGGCTGTTTTCGCCTTCACCTCATCAATGAGAAACCGCGCGCCCTGGTTGTCCGACGGGTTCAGCCAAAGCATCTGTTGAAATATTTGCTCCGCCTCGTCAAAGCGCCCGAGCCGCCAGAGACACAATCCATAGCCGTGCATGCAGCGCAGAAACGGACGGTTGTCGATAAGGCCCCACGGCAGCACGCCAGTTAAGTCGCCACCCAAAGACAGCTCGCCGATGCGCAGGCCGACTTCGTAATGCCGGATGGCAACTTGTGGGCTGTGATCAAAGACGAAATTGCCCAGATGCGAATGGGCATCGAGACAGCGCAGGTCCGCTTGGCACAGCTCCATCAAAATCTTAATCGCCTCTGCCCGCTTTCCGGCATCTTTGAGATCGTTGGACCGGGTGATGGGGTCATTGAAAGGATCGTCAGGGTTCTCGCCGGGCAGCACCTGCTCCATCTCGAACATGGGGCGGGGGCCGTGAGCGATGATCGGTCGGGCCCATTCCTCGATAGGTTCGTCTTCTTCTCCCCAGTACTCTTCCTTGGGGTCCCACATGCCCATATCTTCAAGCCCAAGAGGCACCAGATCGAGGGCCTTCACGTCGATTCGAGTCGACTGAATCTCGCCGGAGAGATATGGATGGCCGCCGTAACGCCACTGCTTTCGGGGCGTTACCGTGACGATGGCACCAGGCACCACCTCCCAAAGGCGGCTCGCGCGCAGGGTAATGATACGGTCACTTCCCAACAAACGGCACCGGGCGGCCCGCTCCTTGACCGCGAGGGCAACCATTTCGACGGGTTTGCTCAGGTCGATCTCATCGTCTGCCGCCTTGTGCTGCCGCCCCCGTCGGGAAGGTTGTTGCGTTTCGGAAGGGTAAGGATCGAGGTTGAGCCACCTCCGGTAGGCGGCGATGTAGCGTGCCCCTGCCGACGCCCGCGGCAACACGACTTCAGAGACTGCCACCACATATACGGAACCGTCTTCCCGCTGGCACCTTCCAGTCAAACCGCGCCGTTCGTTACCGTCGTAGTCCACCGCGATCACCGAAACCGGCTCCCCGATGACGAAACCGTCGGCCGGCAGCGCAACGTCATCCTCGAAAGCCTGCCGAAAAGCCCAAAGCTGCTCATCATCGCCATATGCGTCGACTGTGATTTCCTCTATAAGCTTGTCCAAGGCTTCGAGTTTCTTATGCCCCTTAGGACTGCGTGGCTTCATTTTTTTATTTTTCCTTCCAGATACCAGCTTTCACAAGACGTTGAATCAGCGTCTTGCGCCGCATGTGACCGGCCATGAATTTTTTCAATTCGTTTTGAAATTGCCTCTTGGTCGCAAAAAGGGCGTAGGCTTCGGAGATGTCGACGAGGGCGCGGCAGGCCTCGTCATACCCCCGCCCCGATCCGCGCTCGACGGGTTCCCGAACCGAATCCCATGCCTTGGGAAAATCGTTGGACAGGTCCTTCAGATACGCTTCACGCTCCTTTCGGCGCTTGATTTCCCGTTGCTTGCGGTCACGTTTTTGCTTTTCCAGCCTGATTTGGCGGGCCTTTTCGGCATTCTGCCGCAATTCTCCCACCGTACGCCGGGACGCGTCGGTCTTGTCTGTCTGAAGGTCGCGCCGCCATGACGCGAACCGGTTCCTGATAGACCGTTCGGTCTGCTGCCCCTTGCCCTCGAGAAGTTGTTTCAGAATCGAATTGACCTCATCCCGGGGCAGGGCATCGATCCACTTATCCATTTCCTGTCGCGAAATTTCCGCCTTCGGCGCAGCCGGGCTGCCCATGCCGGCGCCTGCCAGCAGGTCCGGGTCCACCTCCAGAAATTCGGCCAGCGCCTGCTGCGCTGCTGTCAGGCTCGCCAATCCGCTCACGGATAGCGGCTCCATCTCATCGTCATCCATCATTTCCCCGGTTATGGCCGCCAGCCAACCGATGTACAGAGTGCGCAGATCCCCGCGCAGCAATTCATCCCGCACCGGGGCCAGACGCGCCATCCAGCCCCGGCCGTCTTCCAGGCCGAAACGGTCGTAGTTTCCCGACTCTTCCAGGCTCCATGTGACTATCCAGTACTTCTTGGTGGCCTTGATATCCAACATGTAAGGCACGGCCACGGCTTTAGCCGTCTCTTTGGTCAATACCTCGATGGGCAGGCGAACCATGAATATAGCCGTCATCCAGTTGGCCACATAGACATGGGCATCAAAAAACCGTTGCATCAACATATACGGGTCGCCGTGGAAATTGCCCCAGTGGTATTCGTTGGTGAAACTAACAGGCGTGATATGGGCACGGGTCGAAAGCCCCCGCAGTTCGGCCATCTCATCCGCTGTCAACGGCCGGTCGATGGCGAGAAACTCGTAATATTGGTATTCACTCATGCTCGTTCGTCCCACATGTCGCGATAGGCGTTGACATATGAGGCCGTGGACTCTGGGTCAATCTCGAAGTAGTACCGGCAAAGCTTTTTGTACAAGGTCAACATTCTAGAATCGAAACAGAAATCGAGTATGCCGTCAAGGCACCTTTCGATGCGCTGTGGATCACTGCTTTGCATGTTCAAAACGGCCTCAACTTCATCCGCATACAGCCGCGCAGCCTGACCGGCAAGCTCTTCTACGGCCTTGGCCTGTTCGCGTATTTGCTGAACGAGATTTTCCTCTTTTGAATCCGCTTCACTCTTCATCAGAACCCTTGTCTTTGACCGATTACGTAATGAGACCTTGCGCCTCACTTGTCAGCTGGAAGTCTGTTGTCAAGTGGTTTGTCCGTAGGCTGTCCATTTTTTTCAAGAATTACCCGCAGGATACACCCTTCAATTTGAGAAAAAGATAAGGCTAGGTCACGTAGACCGGTCGGACCACTTGGCGGCGGGCCGCAAGTATTAGGTTATAGATATTTGTCAGACGTGTCTGGCAAATCAAACGGCGACCCTCCTCCCGTGCGTTAAACCGCCAGAAAAAGATGGTAGATGGTGAAAGAACGGTTTCTCAGGGCATGTTGTGTTTCGTCAATGGGCTTTTTGGGGAGAATTGAGGAGCGAACAAACCGGCCTATAAGACTAAGTGCGACGGCCTCCCTCTCGATATAACCGGCTACTCCGGAACGAGCTTTTTGTATGTCTCCGTCATAAACATACCCGAGCATGGCACCCGTATTCATAAGGGGGGCGTACTGCCCGGTAATGAAACGCATCATGCCTTCATTAACATAGTCGTCGTTACCAGCATCCAGTTTTCCACTGGTTAAACGGAGTCTCAAACGCTTCGCCTCAATTGCAAAGTAGACTTCGGCGCCAAGGCAGCAGGACACCAGAAAATCAATTTGCCCGGACGCTTTGTCCTCATCCAAATCAGTTTCAACAATCTCGGGTTGCAGCCTGATATCAAGAGGGCCGTCCCGAAAAGGAAAAATCCTTATCACTCGCCCATACAGACGCCTTGAAATCCAGTTCTCATGATCATTGGCCGTCTTCTTCCGAAGCGTTACACCGGCTGCAAGCAAGGAATCCAACACAGCGGGGATATGCTCACGCGGGAAAAGCCGTCTAAACTTGCCGGCCGGGTGACGCGTCATCGCGATTCCCTTCTTGCTATCGCGATTTCGCCATATATTCTGGCCGCATCATTTAAAGCAGCCGTGCGCGTCCAGTTCAAGAGGATGTTTGGACGCACTATATATATTGTCTCACCTTGGAAAAAAAGAATGTCGCGTTCATATCTCAAAGTGCCTTGTTCTTTTGATACGCGATCCCGTAAGGCCTTCAAAACCTTGGATAGATCTGAGGATAAAGCCTTGGAGCTAAACGGCGCTTCTTTTTTGGTAATGTGGACCGTAACCATGGCTAAGCCTGTGCCGTCGTCAGTGCCGCCTTCCGTACGGACACGGTGGTTCGATCCTTCTGTTTTGGCCCAGGAGTTCAGTGTTGTCGCCAAGGTATCTGCATATGCGCCCAGGCCTTTCTCTGCATAAGGCGTCGTCTTGGATTTTTCCAATGGATCAAGCGTAATCAATCGGGAGGACCGCCAAGTTGTTGGTGTCGCACTGGGGATAAAGACATCAATCGTATCTTCAACCAGGGCAATCTCCTGATCGGTCAAACCAAAATATTGATAGATCAGTGGCTCAAACTCAGATTGAAGATTATCAACAAGCGTTTTCCTCTTCCGACGCCAGGTTCTTAATGCCTCCTTTTCAGCTTGGTCAAACAATGCGTTCTTATCAATTTTCTTCTTCAATGCATTTAGAGTGCCCTTCAAAGAGGTTTCGAACTCTCCAAATCTTTTGGCCACATGATCCACGATGATATTCGCCCTCGGCGAGACGAATTCGCTATTCGGCAATGGGAAGGGTACCCTAAGCAACTCGTTTAGATGCACTTTGTCCCTTTCGCTACCCCAATTTGCTGATGTGTGAAACAGAAAGTATCGGGCCAACCTTGATCTCAAGTACGCTGTCAAGAACTTCAAAAGTCTGGCATCCTTTTTGGGGCCAGCAATTGATTGAAGGGCATGTTGAAAAAGCACATCGAAATTACTAAAGGCAACTTTGCCAAACCCTTGGCTTATTAACACCATAGGCGCTCTAAAAATCTTATCGTTTGGAACGCGTCTTAAAAACTTAGTTGATGCTCCTAATTTCGTCAGTCTTTCTCCTAACTGAATGCAATCGTCCTTAAATAAGAGCATTTTAAGAGATTGATCAGTCTGAACAAAACGACTATCTAATGGCCATGGATTTAATTTCGGTTTGGGATATTTTGGATCGCTCTTAGCCTTTTCAGGATAGTACGGTTGAAATCCCTGCCCTTTTATCCACCGTTTTCCTTCGTTGGGCTTACCGGCTAAATCTGAAAGGGACGGTAGCTCCTGAAGCAAATCGAGCAACTTCTGATCCCGTGGCGTCCCCCATAGCCGACGTTTCCACACCACAGGAGCGGTTTTAGATTGAGTGGCTGCGAGAAGGTCAGCCAATGGAATCCATGTGCGGGACGACGGATCGATTTTGACAACTCCCTGACGAAGTCCGTCACGATTGAATTTCGGCGCGCTAAATTTCACTACATGATGGCTGCGATTTGGCAAGGCATTCTTGAAGCGACAAATAAACGCTGGGCATAAGGCGTTCTGAAAAAGCAAAAAACTGTAGTCCGCCAATTGCAGCACTTCTTCAAGGGTTACCAGGGTCAACCATTGGGCCTGAAAGGCATCCGTCTGGTTTTGAAGAATTTTAGTGGGCAGCAGTAAACAGCCGGTGCCGCCGTCTCGAAGCATCTGAGGGGCTTTTTCCATGAATTTTTGGGCCAATTGTTTGGTTCCCCGGCCCTCCCATGGCGGATTGCCGATAATGAAGTCGAACTTATCTTCGGTGAGGGTCTCATCGGCAAGAAAATCGGCCTTGTGAATGACGGCGATATCCGCAGCCGGCCGATCGGGTGCGTTGCCGTAGTCCAGCAGTTTCGGCAGGGGCCGGCCGGTTCTCTCGATATATTCCTGGATATCGGGCGGGTCGAAAAAATCCAGGTAGGCAAGATATAGGCTGAAACAGGCAATACGACATGCTGTCTCCTCCCGGTCGACACCATGGATTTGACGTGAAAGGGTTTCCTGAAATGCTTTTACCTTCGTATTGTAATGGGCCCGGCTGTTTTGCAACAGCCATCGATTGGCTATCCGGTTAAATAGAATCACTAGAAAGATGCCGGACCCGCAGGCAGGATCGAGAAAAGAACCGTCGAGGGCATCCGGGTCTTCATGGACGGCCGTGTCCACTACCATTTCCGCCAAAAAACGTGGTGTATAAAATGCGCCTTGTTTGCGCTGTTTTTCAGGGTCTTCGGTTTTCAGGAAATCCTGATATACTGCGCTGATGGTCTCCACGGGGATCATTCGAAAGTCATAGGGCCAAAAGGAGAGTTGGCCGCTTTTCACATCGTGACCGCCGAGAAAAAGAAGCAGCTTATTTACATGGGAGGGCTTTATCAAACGCCTCTCGGCAACCAGATCCTGGTCGAACATGTTGCCGTTGAATCGTTCCTTAAGATCGGAGAAAACCTCATAAAGGAAGTCGATTCGTTTATGCTCCGGTTGTTTCTCCAATAACTCTGTAAAGCGCGTCGTTCCTGTGCGGTTGCCATTTGATTTGCCGATTGAATAGATTTCCCGATCAAGGAGGTAACAGAGGAAGAGCACACGTCCGATAAAGGCATGAGCCTTCTGGGTGTCCTCTATTCTGTCGTGGCCTTGGATCAATGCGTTGCGTAAAACCCGAAGGTTATCCAAGAGGCGTGCATCCACGGCTTGGCGTGGGTTGAAGTGGCTTTGATGCGTTTCATAATAGTGACCTGTGGCCAATCCGTGATGCAGGGATTGAATACGGTGAACATAATCGGTCAAGGTCAGGGTTTGTACCAGGATATTTTTCACCGCTGATTGATCGGTATGGTCTTTTGCCGGGTGTGCCAATCCAGAATAAATGTGAACGGATGTTGGATCTGCCAGGACAAGGACGTTGGCCACGCCTTGATTCCAGAAAAGCCGCTGCTGCAAGAGTCTTTCCGCAGTGGAAAAAGGACGGGCGTATTCCTTCAGGTACAAGATGGGTCGTCCGTCCAGGCACAACACACCGTCCAGTTTCATTTCTCGCCAAGCCCTTTTAATAACTGAAATATACCCGAGCATGTCTGGGTCTTGCTTGGCAGCTTCGAGGGAGGGATAAAAGATCATCCCTGGCGGTGTAGACAAGTGGGCTTGAATGAGATCAGACTTTTTTGCAGTTGCAGTGGGCATATTGTCGCTATATCCGTCTGATTAGGGCCTTTACAATCCCTTGAACTGTCATCTCTTCTATGGGAACCCAATCCGGATAGTCTGGATTTTCCGACTTCAGATAAAGGCGTCTGTTCTTCTTGGCAAGCGTTTTAAGTGTACTATCGCCGTCGATTAAACCTACAACCATATCGCCCTCATTGGGGGACGCATCAGCATCCACTATAACCCAATCCCCATCAAAGACACTGCGTCCCGTCATTGATTGGCCTGTGACTTTCAGCGCAAACAGCCGACGCCCTTTGTGGTTTCCGAGAATCCGCTCGTCAACAGCGATGGTGCTCGACCGATCTTCTTCTTTTTTCTCGGGCCTTCCGGCCGGGATTTCTCCCAATATGGGTATGGAAACGACCTGGCCGATTGAATCAGTTTTCGCCGATATTATCTCTATGCTGCGGGAGCGGTTCCCGTGAAGGCGCACGTAGCCTTTTTTCTCTAAGGCACGCACGTGGTCAGAGGCTGCTTTGGTGCTCCTAAAACCAAAGTGACCTGAAATCTCCCTATAGGTGGGCGCCACTCCCTTCTGGTTTTTGAAATCTTGTAGAAAGTCTAAAACTTGTGCCTGTCTGTCCGTGAGAACCTGTGTACTATACATTTGTATAGTATCTGACAGAAAACATCTTTGGTGTCAAGCGGTTATTTCACAAAAACAAAAGACCAAGCAAATCGCCTGGACACTCATCGCGCCAAACCAGATTAGAAGTGCGGCCGCTGCCTCTACGCCGCCGCCCCTTGGGGCCGGCGGGTTCTACCGGTGCTGGCGTTTCCAACTTCAGCCACTGATGATCGTTGTAGGCTTTTTCACGCAATACCGGATCAATCAGAAAGAACCGGGTTTCCACCTCGTTGTAGGTCATTGGACCTCCCAATGGCCGCCCTTGGCCGGGCCGATCCGGCGAAGTCGGCCTTCTTTCCGCAATTTGGCAATCTGTTTTTCTACAGCCCGTGGGGTAATTTCCAGCCGGTCGGCCACTTCTCTTGCAGACAATTTGGGCTCGGCCTTTAATAAAAAGAGGATTTTCTCCGAACTTTTCTCCGAACTTTTCTCCGTTTTTCGGTGAACTATTGCTGTAAACAGGCAACCGTCTCGATCATCGACAAAGTCCATCTCAGGCCAGGCTCCCAACGCCCGTGTGATACCCGAACCGAGCCCCGTTAAAAGGCAGCAACCCCTTTGGCAATATAAGAAACCAGGATGTGATTGCCATCCTCTCCTTTGGCAATAATGGCTTTCAGTTCTGATTTTTTCATATAACCGTTCGGTGGTTTGTTCCCTTAGCGTTAATCTGTAAGAAGGTAACTCCCGCGAACGGATTCAATACCCACCCTTTTGTTTTGAGGAGCATCGCGAAAACGTCTCCACGTCATGGACACATCGGAAAAACGTGTCCACAAAAACTGAAAATATCGACACGTTTTTGCGATATGTCGATTTCGTCATCAGTCCGTCTCCTTCCCTACTGGTTAGGCAGATCCAATCTGCCCTCTTTCAACATCCGATCGCAAAATGCATCCAATTGCGCCCTGGCCAGCTTGGACGGTTTTGCCTGGCTGTTTTCCCAGCGATTGACAGTGGCATAGCTCACGCCCAGCTCCCGGGCTAGATCCTCCTGGCTTAGGGCGAGTTGCCGGCGGACCTCCTTAACCAATAAGGGGTAATCCGGATGCATGGGTTTCATAAGGCCTTGGACCTCCCTCGATGCTGATTATCATTAATCACAATAAATTTAATGACGGATGTTATATCATCCGCAAAAAAACTTGCAAGCTTTCTCTGGAAAGGGTCACCTATCCCGGCTCCTTTAACGCAGCAGGCGGTCAGCCAGAAGGGTGGGCACAGGAACACTGATGCCAGTGTAGGAGTACGCATTCCTTTTTTGAAATAAAGATCCGGAAGCCAATTGCAATCCCGCCTGACGGGATTAAACAGGCCGACTCGAAAAACGCCCGGTTTCGCAGAGGCTTCGCTGTGGCAAGAGGGGAGGCGGTCAGCTCGATTTCGTCGTTTTTTCGGACTGCCGGGCACCGGTCAGGACAACGGCCGGAAACTCGGAAGCGGCCTTCTTGAGTACTGTTTCCAGCGACCGATTGATATACTTCTGGACCATGATGTGACTCCTTGTTAGCAATGATGCATTCCGAATGCAAAATTGCAAGCAAAAGCTCAACGCTTCAATCCGAGCGATGCATTTTGGTCGTTGCTCGGAGGGGGATTCTGAACGTCTTTTGATCTTGACTTAAGAGGACTCTTTGTTATTATAAAAGGCTGTCAATGATCCCCAGTAGCTCAGTTGGCAGAGCAGATGGCTGTTAACCATCGGGTCCGCGGTTCGAGTCCGTGCTGGGGAGCCAAAAAATGCCAGGGCAGTGCGATATGACTGCCCTTTCTTTTTCCCCATGTATTACACTTACATAGTGCAATCTGAGACAAACGGCCGCTTCTATGTTGGCTCCACGGACAACCTAAAGCGACGTGTAGCTCAACATAATGATCCTCATTACACGGGCTCCAAAACCACAAAACGTTTCGAGGGCCCCTGGAAATTAGTGCAGTTCGAATCCTACCCTTCACGCTTTCGTGCCGTCACCCGGGAAAGACAGATCAAGGCCTGGAAGAGTAGAAAGGCTATTGCACGCCTCATCAAAGACCAGCGGGCAGAGTCCCGACACGTCGGGATTAACCATCGGGTCCGCGGTTCGAGTCCGTGCTGGGGAGCCAAAAAAACATCCGCCGGCCTCGGCGATTTGAGTTCAACCCAAGACCCCGAGGGGTGATGCCCCAGGGGTCTTAAAGGTTGGCCGCCGCCGGCCCTCTTCCCGATCCTCCTTCGTCCCCCTTTTTGTCTTGAAACCATCGGACCTTTTGCTATACAAGCATGGACTTAAGCGGTATGACACCATTGTATCGAATAGCCAAACCACGGACTTAGAATCGGAGGAGCATGAAGGTACTGGTTTACGGATCAGGAGGCAGGGACCATTGCCTTGCCGACAAGTACGGCGACAGCCAACACGTTGACAAGGTCTATTTTTCACCCGGAAATCCAGGAATCCTGCGGACACCAAAGGGCCATGAAGGCAGAAAACTCATAGAGCTTGTGAGACTAAAAGACGTTGGCCAAGTCGCGGATTTCTGTGTGGAGCGCGGCGTGGACCTGGTCGATGTCGGCTCTGAAAATCCTCTGGAGGAAGGGCTCTGTGATGTCTTGAATGGGAGAGGAATAAGGACCGTTGGACCGAAAAAAGAATATGTGAGCCTTGAGAGCGACCGGGCATTTACGGACGATCTGTTGCGACGCATCGGTGTGCCCAAGCCGGAATATCAAGTTTTTACCGAGCCGGACAAGGCGAAACAATACGTTCGCAACATCGGCTATCAGGTGGTAGTCAAGGCAAATGGTCTTGCCGCCGGAAAGGGCGCCATCGTTTGCGACGACATCCCTGATGCCCTGGCCGCCATTGACAGGATCATGGTTAAAAAGGTCTTTGGACAATCGGGAGATAAGGTCGTTATTGAGGAGAGAAAGTATGGCACAGAGATCTCCTTTTTTACTTACCTTGACGGCAAACATGTCCTGCCACTGAGGATGTTTGCCCAGGATTACAAGCCGGCATTTGATCCCGATGATCAAGCATCCATTGAACAATTCGGCGGAAACCTGAACACGGGTGGCACGGGCTGCTATTGTCCCCACAAGCTGGTCAGCCCGTGGCTGGTCAACAGGATCATCAAGGAGATCGTCAATCCTACGGTCAATGAAATCTACAACCATCTGGGCTGGCAATACAAAGGGGTCCTTTATTTCGGGTTGAATCTCGATCCCTATGACAACCTGGATGTATTTGAAATCAACGTGAGGCACGGAGACCCCGAGTGGGAAGTCTTGGCACGCAAACTGAGCACGGACCTCTTTGAAATCGGCATGGCGGTGTGGGAAGGGACTTTGGATCAGGTCGAGCAGGCGTGGAACAACCAGCACTATGTGGACGTCATTGCCATGGAGGGGCGCTCAAAGGCTTCCAGGGGATGGAACAAGGGATACCCAGGCCGCTACGGAAAAGGCCACAAAATTGTTGGCCTGGACGACATAGAAAGGGGCATTGCCATCTATTTCGCCGGTGTGGACGAGGATTCAGAAAAAGGCCTCGTCACATACGGGGGCAGGGTCCTGCATGTTGTGGCTGGAGACCTGAGCTTGGAAGGCGCAAAGGAAAAGGCATACCGAAACATCAAGAAGCTCGCCTTTGTGGATCACAACAACAACGGCACAAACTGTATGAGATTCCGCCATACCATAGGTTGATGAGGAAATGGGGTCGCATATGAACCGAGTGGAGGACAAAGACAGTACGCCATTGGTGGGCATTGTCATGGGCAGCGATTCAGACTGGGGCGTCATGCAAGAGGCCGCCTCTGTGCTGAAAGAGCTTGAGATACCCTTTGATGTGACCGTTTCGTCGGCCCATCGCAGCCCGGAACGGACGGCTGAGTATGGCCGATCGGCGCGGGCCTCAGGCCTGAAGGTCATTATTGCGGGGGCAGGGGCTGCGGCTCATCTGGCGGGGTCCATTGCGGCGGTTACGACACTGCCTGTGATCGGCGTCCCCCTGGATTCTTCATCCCTCAAGGGCCTGGACGCTCTGCTGGCTACGGTTCAGATGCCCGCCGGTGTGCCGGTGGCTACCATGGCCATAGGCGCTGCCGGCGCAAAGAATGCCGCTATCCTGGCCGCGCAGATCCTTGCTACCACCGATCCTGAGGTGGAAGCCAGACTGGAAGCATACAAAGAGCACTTGGCCGCTCAGGTGGCCCATAAGGCGGAAACGTTGCGCCAGCGTATGTAGTCGGCGTCCTTGGGGGAAAACGCCAATGGAGGGGTGTGAGTTTGTTTCCGTGGACCCCCAGTCACCTGATCAGGAGATCATCGGCAAGGCTGCCAAACTGATCAACAAGGGCAGGCTTGTGGTTTTTCCTACCAGCACGTTTTACGGCCTCGGAGCCGACGCCTTTGATTCGGATGTGGTGGACAGCGTCTTTCGGGCAAAGCAGCGTCGCCCACAAAAACCCATTCTCGTCCTGATCGCCTGCCTGGCTGATCTCATCCCGCTGGTTCGGTCCTTCCCAGTGGTCGCAAGACGCCTGATCAAGGTCTTCTGGCCGGGAGATGTCACCCTCGTTTTCCAGGCTTCAGACGTCTTCCCGCCGAATCTCACCGGTTATACAAGAAAAATCGGCATACGCCTTGCCGCCCATCCCGTGGCCCGTGCCTTGGTGAAGGCGGTGGGAAGTCCCATTACGGGAACCAGTGCCAACCTCTCCGGAAAAGGCGGCTGCACGACAGTGAGCGAACTGAACCATCCGATCAGATCACGGGTAGATTTGGTGCTGGACGCAGGAGGGCTTGGTGGTGGAGAGGGATCGACCGTGGTAGATGTGACGCAAATGCCCCCCGAGATCTTGCGCGCAGGCGTTGTCAGTGCCGAGAAGATCGCGGCCGTGCTCGGCCGTCTTCCAGACAATGGTTCGCTCTAAGCCCAAAGAGCAGCGCGGAGACAGATGCCGCCGCCGTGCAAAGGGTCCGTCCTATGGAGCCGGGTACGTGAACTGGCTCGAGATCCAGCCTTCTTGCCCGGATGCCGTCCGCACATGGGCCCACCCTCCGCTGTGCCCAAGGACCGCGAGGCGGTCTCCGCCACGAAGCCCGAAAACGACCGGGTGCTGGGTACCGGGGCCGCTCCGGGCATTTAATGCGCTGGGTTTTACGATGATCGTTTCCCCGCCTGCGGTCGGCGAGGACGGGGCAGGCGCCACCGAACTGCCATAATGATAATAATTAGGTGGCGTCTTCGAGACGACAAAGTTGACAGCTTCCTTGATGCAGACCCGGAGAGCTTTTTCTGTGGGAGTGTTCTTCCAACCCGAGAGGCCGCCAGCCAAAGCCCCACTGCCGCCATATCCGCCGATAAGCCCACCGAGGTTCACATCCGTGGCCTCGCCTTCGACCGATGTCGCGGCAACGATACGGGAGGTTCTTGCATCAATGAGCCTCAAATCAATCGCCATGTGGGCCTTCTTGAACCCCCCCGTTATGGCGCCGAGGATTCCGCCGCCGATGCCGCCTATACCCCCTCGAGCTCCTGAGGCCGCGCCCTCAAACTCCGTTACAGCCCCTACCACCAGGAGTTCGGCCCCCTCGATCTGCCCGATAGGCGCGGCCGTATCACTTCGGACGCGTCCGGACGCACCAAGATCCTGCTCTTGGAGCACGTCACCTAAGGTCTGCCTTTCCAATACAATATACCTGTTGGTATTGAACAATGCGGTCACCAATTGATCTGCCATGCCGTCGCCGATTTGGCCGGTCCACCATCCCTTACCGGTCTTGTCCTTGAAACGGCTCACGGCGATCCTTGCCTTAGGTCCATTGTAAGCCTCAGCCTGGGCTTCAGCGATCGACGGACCGCCCTGGCCCGAGGTGACCGTCGTTTTTGTCCCGGGTGTCACGCATCCGAGGCCCGCCATGACGAAGAACACTGTGATGCAATAGCCTGCCAACGACCTTGTATAATTCATGTCCTTTTCCTCCTCTTGGTATGATCCCCTTCAGAAACCGCCTTCGCGGCCTCACTTTCCCACGAGAGCCCCCTCGCTCATTACAGGCTTTACGGGACCGAATTCAGATGAAACCCGTAAAGGATTCTTCAGGAAATGTCAACACTAAACGGCAGGCAAATAAACGAACGCAACAGGGGAAGGGACTCGAACAATATGAGACTTGCAGCGGGCAGCTCGCCTCGCCGGGGTGCCCCAAGAACTCCGTAATGGTCGTTCAAATGAGTTATTCAAGCATCTCATGACTCGACCGGTTGAAACTCTCGCAAGGTTGTGGTTAGTATAGGCTGAATGGTTCTCAAGAGGAGGATAGGATGAAGAGTTATCGAAAAGAACTCTGGTTTGAGGTGCCCAGCCGACGCGCCTTCATCAACATCACCCCACAGGTTGATGAGTGCTTGAAGACCAGCGGGATCAAGGAAGGATTTGTGCTTTGCAACGCTATGCACATCACGGCCTCTGTCTTTATCAACGATGATGAATCAGGACTCCATCATGACTATGATGTGTGGCTGGAAAAGCTGGCGCCCCATGAGCCGGTTTCACAGTACCGCCACAACGTGGGTGAGGACAATGCAGATGCCCACATGAAAAGGCAGATTATGGGGCGGGAGGTCGTGGTTGCCGTGACAGACGGCAAGCTGGATTTCGGCACCTGGGAACAGATCTTCTATGGTGAGTTTGACGGCAGGCGCAGGAAGAGGGTCCTGGTCAAAATCATCGGTGAATGAAAAAAATAATGTTATTCCATCTCATCTTCTGGAATATAGTGCTCGG
>Ga0315536_1000618_pt1 | contig 17857 bp, 18 predicted proteins | sample SalMarSW160230MG_FD_203093 | JGI IMG/M metagenome (GOLD analysis project Ga0315536, IMG submission 203093) | Salt marsh sediment microbial communities from the Plum Island Ecosystem LTER, Massachusetts, United States - Salt Marsh Sediment SW1602-30 ... | reverse complement strand
GCGCCTGAGCCTCAACAAGTTTAACACCGAGGAAGATGTGGATACAGTTCTGGAGGTGCTCCCAAGGATCGCGGAGCGATTGCGACGCATGTCCCCCTTCTGGGGCGAGAAGGGGACAGACGACAAAGAAATGATAAAAGGGGAAAAGGATAAAGGACATATATCAGAGAAAATAATCTCACGCAGTGGCCGTGAGTTGAAGAGAAGGAGATAATAATGCCCAGGACCATTCAGGAGATAAACGAAAAGATCAAGGCGGGAAAGGCAGTCGTGGTGACCGCTGAGGAGATGACCGGTATTGCAAAAAAGAAGGGGGTCGAGAAGGCCTACCAAGAGGTGGATGTGGTGACCACAGGGACCTTCGGCCCCATGTGTTCGAGCGGTATGTATCTCAATATCGGCCATACCAAACCGAAGATAAAACTGGGGGGTGGTACGTGTCTCCTCAATGGTATACCTGCCTATACGGGGATTGCCGCCGTAGACATTTATTTGGGGGCTGGGCAACTTCCTGCGGACGATCCTCGCAATAAGATCCACCCCGGTGAGTTTCGCTATGGGGGAGGGCATGTCATCGAGGAATTCGTCTCAGGTAAAGATATCGTGTTGGAGGCTTCTGCCTACGGAACGGATTGTTACCCCCGAAAAGAGCTCAAGAGCTGGCTGAATATTAAAGATGTGAATGAGGCGGTGCTCTTTAACTTGCGCAATGCCTATCAGAACTATAATGTAGCGGTGAATCTGTCAGATAAGGCCATTTACACGTATCTGGGGATCTTGAAGCCGAGGTTGGGAAACGCCAACTACTGCAGCGCCGGGGGGCTTTCACCCCTGTTGAATGACCCCCTCTACCGAACCATCGGCATCGGGACCAGGATATTTCTAGGCGGGGGGGTGGGGTTTGTTGCCTGGCAGGGGACTCAGCACAACCCCTCGGCCCCTCGGACGGAGCGCGAGGTGCCCACGAGGTCTGCGGGGACCCTCAGCGTGATCGGCGACCTCAAGGGGATGAGCCCACGCTACCTGAGGGGGGTGAGTATGTGCGGCTATGGGGCCAGCCTCGGCGTCGGCGTCGGTATCCCCATCCCCATCCTCGATGAGGAGATGGCCTTTTTTACCTCTGTCAGTGATGAAGATATACTGGCCCCCATTGTTGACTACAGCGAGGCCTATCCGCAGGCAAAACCGGATATCCTTGGGGAGGTCAGTTATAGGGAACTGAGGAGCGGCACGATCAGCATCGGTGACAAGACGGTCGCCACTGGTTCCATCTCCAGCTTGTCTCGGGCACGGGAGATCGCTCTGCTCTTAAAAGAGTGGATCGAGAAAGGGGAGTTCTTGCTGACTGAACCGGTAGAGCGGCTCCCGGGGAAAGAGTCGGGAATAACCTTCAAGGCTTTTCACGAGAGGCCGGTAGAGCAATAAAGGAGGCAGCGATGATTTCGCGGAGAGTAGTCTTACATTTTCCTTCAGAGTTGATCGATCAGCCCATCATCTCCAACACGGTCAAACGATACAACCTGGAGTTTAATATCCTCAAGGCCTCCATAGCCCCTCCTGAAGGAGGCCTCCTCGTTTTAGAACTGCAGGGGGGGAAGAAGGATGTCGGGGAGGCCCTCGATTATCTCAAGGAATTAAACATCAGAATCGAGAACTTGAGCAGGGATATTACCAGAAGGGATGATGCCTGTGTCCACTGTGGGGTCTGTGTGGCCATATGCCCTTCGGACGCCCTGGTATTAAACACGACGAGCTGGGAGGTGGATTTTTTGCCTGAGAAGTGTGTGGCCTGTGAACTCTGTGTCAAGGCGTGCCCCTATGCGGCCATGGAGGTGAGGCTGTAGTAACTGCTCGGGATACGGTGAGGTATCTTTGTAGGTGAGCGATACCTATTTTCATAACGGTCTGGAACGCGTAGAGAGGTAAGAATGGCAGAGGACGGCGCGGATACCTGGACGTCGCGTCTCAGTGAAGACGACCTCGTCAGATACGACCGCCAGATCCTGTACCCTGCTTTCGGCGAGGAGGGGCAGCGAAGGCTCAGGCAGGCCCATGTACTGATCGCCGGTGTTGGAGGACTGGGCTGTCCTGTCGCCATCTACCTTGTCTGCGCGGGGATAGGAAAACTGACGTTGGTGGATTCGGATGTTGTTGAGCTTTCCGACCTTAATCGCCAGATCCTACATGGGGAGTCAGATATCGGGGAGAGGAAGGTAATTTCAGCGGCGCGAAAGCTTGAAAAACTGAACTCGACGGTTGAGGTGAACGCAATCGCTGCGAAGATAACAGCGGAGAATTTCTTGGGGTTATTGCCGGGGGTCGACCTCGTTATGGATTGTATGGATACCATGGCGACGCGGTTCATTCTGAACGAAGGGTGTGTCACGGCAGGCATTCCGTTCATTCATGGAGGCATCTACGGTATGATGGGGGAGATTACGACCATCATACCGGGCCAGACCCCCTGCTTTGAGTGTGTTTTTCCCCGCGACGTTGAAGGGAAAGGCACGTTTCCCGTCTTTGGGTTCACCCCCGCCCTCATCGCCTCCCTGCAGGTCATGGAGGCGACAAAGCTCCTCGCAGGATTTGGCGAGCTCCTTGCGGGAAAGATGCTCTACGTGAGGGGAGAAGAGACGACATTTATGACCGTAGACCTTGAAAAGAACAAGGCATGCAGGGTCTGTGGGGGGATGTGATCATGAGCGCACGGATCGCCATGCACCCTTTTTTTGCTGAGCACGTCAGAGGAAAACAGGCGATAGAGATAGAGGGGAAAGATGTCGGGGAATGTCTTACCGCCTTGGTAGGACGATATCCCCCTGTCGAGAAAAAGTTGTTTGAAAAGAAGGACAAACTGCGAGGCTATCTGGATATTTATGTGAACGGAAAGAGCACTTTTCCCAACACACTCACTCATCCGATCAGTGATGGAGATGAGATACGGATTATTGTCTTTTGCGCGGGGGGATAAAAGTAATCGGCATCCTTCATTCATTACCAGCGATCATGTGAGGAGGGGGGATTAAATCTTATCCTAATAGGACGTCAGGAGAAAGATGCAATACGCTTCTGATATAACCCAGTTGATCGGTGCGACGCCGTTGGTCCGGATCAACCGCCTTGCGACGGGGCGAAATCTCGTGCTTGCTAAATTGGAGATGTTCAACCCCCTTGCTTCAGTGAAGGACAGGATTGGGTTGGCGATGATTGAGGCGGCCGAGCGCCAGGGGATTCTCAAGGCCGGGGATACGATTGTCGAGCCCACCAGCGGCAACACCGGTATCGCTCTGGCCTTTGTTTGCGCGGCGCGGGGTTATAAGCTCATCCTCACTATGCCCGAGAACATGAGCATCGAGAGAAGGAAGATCCTCCGCATACTTGGGGCGGAGATAGTCTTGACGCCGGCACAGAATGGTATGCAAGGGGCGGTGAAGAAAGCAGAGGAGATGAGTAAAGAGCTCAAGGTCTTTATACCGCAGCAATTCGGGAATCCGGCCAACCCGGCCGCTCACCGTTGCGGCACTGCTGAGGAGATCTGGGGGGCGACCGATGGCGGTGTGGATTGTTTTGTAGCCGGGGTCGGTACGGGAGGTACCATCACCGGTGTGGGGGGTATGCTCAAGGAGCGGAAGCCGGAGATAACGATAGTGGCTGTCGAGCCTGCTGAGAGCCCGGTGCTTTCCGGGGGGTCTCCGGGGAGTCACGGGATCCAGGGGATCGGGGCAGGATTTGTTCCTGCTGTCTTGGATGCTGGGCTCATTGATCGCATCATCCAGGTGAAGACCGAAGAGGCCAAAGAAATGGCAGGGAGGCTGGCGCGGGAGGAGGGGATTTTTGTCGGCATCTCGTCGGGGGCAGCGATGGTGTCCGCACAGCAGATAGATAACGAGGTGAAAGACAAGACGATCGTCGTCGTCTTTCCGGATACAGGGGAACGATACCTGTCTCTCTTAGAGGAGTAGAAATGTTTCAACGGATCAGAGAGGATATCCGGATGGTTTTTGATAGGGACCCTGCGGCCAGGGGCGTCGGGGAAGTCATCTGCTGCTATCCTGGGCTGCATGCGATCTGGCTCCATCGTGTCGCCCATGCGCTCTGGAGGAAAAGGTTCCGTTTTTTCGCTCGCCTTTTGTCTCACGTCAATCGCCTCTTCACCGGCGTAGAGATTCATCCCGGGGCCCATATCGGAAGGAGGTTCTTTATCGACCACGGTGCCGGTGTGGTCATCGGCGAGACCTCTGAAATCGGAGACGACGTGACGATCTACCAAGGGGTGGTCTTTGGTGGAGTCTCGTTGAAAAAAGGAAAACGACACCCCACTATAGGTAACAACGTAGTCATCGGTGCCGGCGGGATCGTCCTCGGCCCGGTCGTCATAGGTGATGGATGCCAAATAGGAGCGGGATCTGTTGTTGTGACGGATATCCCCCCCTGTACCACGGCGATAGGGATTCCAGCAAAACCGGCAGGGAAACATCAAATCAAGGGGTCTGTGGACCTCGACCATCACCTGATGCCAGACCCTGTCAAAGAGGTCTTGGACCGGCTGATGAGGAGAATAGAGAAGCTTGAAAAAAAGGTAGACGGGCTGGGAGAGGCGGACAAGAGAAGGGATGCGCCCACGCTCAAGGCAACGGGGAGAAAGCGGTGAAAGGTTCGATAGCATCTCTCAACGTCAGCGACACGAAAGGTGAAAGCAAGACGCCGGTGCAGGGGAAGGTAGTGCTCAGGCCTGGATGGGGTATCGTAGGTGATTGCCATGCCGGGACCCCCGACAGGGATGTGAGCCTCCTGCCCCGTGAGGCCCTGGGAGGGGTTCCCTTTGGCGGCTATGGCGAAAATATTGATACCGCGGGCATCGATATCCTCGGGCTTGCGGGAGGGACGGTGTTAACCATTGGAGATGGCATTCGGCTACAGATAACCCAGCGAGGGAAGACCTGTCCGTCCCGATGCTCTATCTATTACCAGCTCGGCCAGTGTATTATGCAGGAGAAAGGGATCTTTGCGGCGGTGCTCGAAGGAGGCGAGATCGCGGTGGGGGATGCAATACGGGTAGAGGAGACTATATCCTCCACGGATGATACGGCGTGGATCGTGGAGAACTGTAAGAGAATTGCAGTCGTCGGTGCCTCCCCTAAACCCGAACGTCCCAGCCATCGCGTCATGAAATTTCTCTTGGAGCGGGGATATGAGGCCATACCGATACGAAAAGGTGTCAGGGAAATTCTCGGGCACCGATGTTATCCCCGCGTACAGGAAGTGCCGGGGGCTCTTGATCTCGTTCTCATCTTCCGCCCCTCCGAAGAGGTGCTATCCATCGTCGAAGATGCCATAGCAAAAGGTGCACAGGCCGTCTGGATGCAGGAGGGGATCGTAAACCCCGAAGCATTCGCACGGGCCAAAGAAGCTGGACTACGGGCGGTCATGGACAGATGTATTTACAAGACGTTACAGGCGCGGGGAGGGTAGGTGATCGGGGCGCTGGAAGAGTATCTGAGAAGGCTCGGTGGGGTGGCCATCGCCTATTCAGGGGGTGTAGACTCCACCTTCCTCCTGGCCATAAGCGCTAGTATCTTGGGTCAAGAAAGGGTAGTTGCCCTGACCATTCAGTCCCCCCTGACTCCTCCGTGGGAGCTCGACTTTGCCCGCGATTTCTGCCACACCAGGGGTATCCAGCACCTCCTCCTGGACGGCTCTTTTGTCCTGGACGACGAGCGCATTACGGCCAACCCTTCTGAGCGGTGTTATTTCTGCAAGAAAAAACTCCTTGAGACTATGCTGCAGGAGAAAGCTGCAGATCAGTCCCTTCTCACCGGGACCAATGCCAGCGATGAATCTGATTTTCGTCCCGGCATGAGGGCCGAAGAGGAGATGGGTATCCTCACCCCTCTACGAAAGCTGGGGTTTACCAAAGAGGCGATTCGGGAATACTCACAGAGGTATGGCATACCGGGGTTTGAGAGGGCGCCTGCTGCCTGCTTTGCCACCAGGATCCCCGCTGGAGAGCCCATTACCCAGGGAAAGGTGAGGATGATCGCAGAGGCCGAGATCTTTCTGCGCAATCTGGGGCTCGAATTGGTCCGGGTCCGCTTGCTCTCAAGGGATACCGCGAGTATCGAGGTGGCCAAAGAGGAGGACAAGAGGATCCTCGACCTCCGCGAGGAGATTTTACGCCAATTTGGCGAGATAGGGTTTCGGGGGGTGGCCCTCGACTTGGAGGGGTATCGACAGGGTAAGCTCAATGTGGACCGCCCATAAGGGTTAAAGAAAACACAGGGGGCATCCAGGTGGAAGAAGTAATCCACCGTACCTCTTTAAAACGTGTGGAAAAATCGCTTGAAAAGTGCCTGATGTCTCTATTTTTACAGGGAAATAATTAATTGCCTAATATTAAAGCATTAAAAAAGTTAAATAAAAATAAATGCTTACATAAATTTTAATCTAAGGAACACAATAATTCTAACAGCGGACCTTTACCCTTTAGTTATGCACAACTTTTCCATATTGTTCCATCGTAGACCTTGTGAACCACCTTGTGCGAACCTGTATTAATCACCCCTTTCGCCTATATTTTTCTATACTTTGTATATTATTTTCTCTTTATGTATCATAAAATTATGATGAATTGGATTTAATTTTTATGATGGTTATGTTGCCTGAAGGGTCGTCATCCATGCAGACATGGTGAACAACGGTTTCTGGGGGTCTCCCCCCTAACGGCCTTGCGCTTGTCGCGGCGGGGGCGCTATGATATGTGTATGATGTGTTGTTAACAATGCAAACTGAGGCGATGAAACAAAGGGGAATGTTATGATCCTTTTTTTACTTACCTTTTTTCTCCTTTATGGTGCGTTACACCTGTACGTATTCCTCAAGATCAAGTGGGCCTTCGCGTTGGGGGCGGAGGTCACCATCGTCCTCGTACTCTTTATGGCCCTCATGGTCTGTGCACCGTTTCTGGTACGCGTATCGGAGAGACACGGACTGGAGTTTTTCGCCCGCCTCCTGTCGTATATCGGATATACCTGGTTGGGCTTGATATTCTTCTTCTTCGCCTCATCGCTCTGCGTCGATCTCTATCGCCTCGTCGTCTCTGTCTGCGGGATCGTGCTACGGACGAACCTCTCTTTCCTCACTCCCTCACCCCGCCTTGCTTTTTCCATCCCCTTCCTGGTCGCGGTAGTCATCGCGACATACGGTTCGTTTGAGGCACTATCCATCCGCAGCGAAGAGGTGACCATCAAGAGTATAAAGGTCCCTAAGGCGGTCGGTACTTTTACCATCGTACAGATCTCCGATGTCCATCTGGGATTGATTGTGCGGAGAGGCCGGTTGACCCGTATGCTCAACGAGGTGAAGCGGGCGGCGCCCGATATCCTGGTTTCCACCGGGGACCTGGTTGATGGTCAGATCGACAACCTCAGGGACCTCGCCGAACCCTTGAGGGACGTCCCTACCCCCTATGGTAAATTCGCCGTGACTGGAAATCACGAATTTTATGCCGGTCTTGATCAGGCACTGCCTTTCACAAAGGAGGCGGGTTTTACCATGCTGCGGGGGGAGATCCGGGATGTGGCAGGTTTTGTGACGATTGCCGGCGTTGATGACCCAGCGGGGAAACGCCTCGGTCTGTTTCGCGGCCCTTCAGAGGGGAAACTCCTTGCAGAAGTTCCCTCTGAGCGCTTTACGCTCCTCCTGAAGCACCGGCCGGTGATAGAGAACGAGGCGCTGGGCCTCTTCGACCTGCAGCTTTCGGGGCACACCCATAAAGGCCAGATATTCCCCTTCAATTACCTTGTCAAGCTCTTTTTCCCCCACGACGCGGGGTTGGTGCGCCTGTCCCACCATTCATTCCTTTATGTAAACAGAGGGAGCGGCACCTGGGGGCCGCCCATGCGCTTTCTTGCCCCTCCAGAGGTAACCATCATTCACCTTGTCCACGATGAAGGCGGGTAATTGGGGATGTGGTATGTAAAAAGGAGATGGTTCCCCTGAGCCCGCGCTTAGTTTCTGCGGACGAGGTGGGCGACCGCCTTTTCCAAGCCATCGAGGGTGAGCTCAAACATAGGGAATATATTACGGATGACACCGATGGTGCGCGTATAGTTCCACTCAGCGGCGGGAACGGGGTTTAACCACACGGCATGGGGAAAGGTCGCGGCGATGAAGTGCAGACGCCCAAGGCTCGCTTGTCCCGATCGCTCGCCAAAATAGATAGAACCATTCTCGCCCATCAGTTCATAGGGGGCCATACTGGCATCGCCGACGATGACAAACCTGGTTTCCGGATCCAGCCGTACTAATTCCTCGACCGGAAAGGGTTTGTGGTGGCGGGTCGGATCTTCCCAGAGATATCGATAGATGGTGTTATGAAAATAGTAATTCTTGAGATCCTTGAACTGCGATCGGGCGTAGTCGAAGAGGGTTTGCACCACCGGGACGTAGGGGTCCATGGACCATCCCCCGTTGTCGATAGCCAGGATGACCTTGAGCCGATCCTTGAGGCTCCGATCGAAGACGATCTCTATCTCTCCGGCGTTTTTGACGGTCTGATAAATAGTTGTGTCTATGTTGATTTTGTCCTTGGGACCCACGGGGATCATATTCCTCAGTCGCTTCAAGGCCTCACCCATCTGAGACTGGGTCAGGGGGACTTCCTGGGAGTAATCCCGATACCGCCTGTCCATGGCCACCTTGACGGCGGACTTATTCCTGGATATCCCCCCCACCCTCATACCGTCGGGGTGGTACCCGGAGTGTCCCACCGGTGAGGTCCCGCCGGTGCCGATCCAACGGTCTCCACCATGATGGGCCTCGGTTTGTTCCTTGAGGCGTTCGAGAAAGTATTCGATGAGTTCATCAGGGCTTAATTTCCCCAGTTCCGATTCATTGATGCCCAGGAGATCAGCGAGCTGACGGGGCTCCTTCAGCCATTCTTCGAGGAGGGCCCTAGCAATCTCCGACAGCTCTACGTCATCGGGTTCCTGGAGTTCGACCCCCTGAAACCGATGGGCAAAGACCCGGTCGTAGAGGTCGAAATACCGCTCACTCTTCACCAGGATGGAGCGGGCCGCGGTGTACAGATCATTGACCGAGTTGATGAGCCCCATGCTCAGGGCCTTGTGCAGCCGCAGGAAGGCGGTGGGGGTGACCGGTACACCCACCTCGCGCAGGGTATAAAAGAAATCGACAAACATCCTTCGCCCTAGATCTTGAAGTTGGCCACCGTCTTTTGGGCCGTGGCGTAATCGGGGCTCTTCTTGAATAGGACCCCCAGATACGGGATGTTCCCCTTGATCAGGTCCTTGACCCGAAAGTCGGGGTCGGCCCGCAGGGCCCTGATCCAGTTGATGAGCTCCCTCGTGGCGGGTTTTTTCTCCACCTCCCTGATCTCCCGCAGGCGGTAGAAGGCCTGCACGGCGCTGTTGAGGAGCTCCTTGTCGATATCGGGGAAGTGGACCCGGACGATGTCCTTCATCATATCGGGCTCGGGAAAGGCGATGTGGTGGAAGTTACAGCGCCCGAGGAAGGGATCGGAGAGGTCTTTCTTGGCATTCGACGTGATGACCACGATCGGTCGGTTTTTTGCCGTGACGGTCTTGTCGATTTCGATGATGTCGAACTGCATCTGGTCCAGGATGTCGAGCATGTCGTCCTGAAAATCGGTATCGGCCTTGTCGATCTCATCGATGAGGAGCACGACCCGTTCATCCGAAACGAAGGACTGCCCTATCTTGCCCATTTTGATGTACTCCTCGATGTTGCTGACATCCCTTTGGGAGTCCCCGAAGCGGCTGTCGTTAAGTCTGGTCAGGGTATCATATTGGTAGAGGGTATCGATGAGCTTCATGCTTGATTTGACGTTCAAGACGATGAGCCTCATGGCGAGGGCCTCGGCAATGGCATAGGCCAGCATGGTCTTGCCGGTGCCGGGCTCGCCCTTGAGCAGGAGGGGCATCTCCAGGGCCATGGAGATATTGACGATCTCGGCCAGCTCGTCGTCCAGTACGTATTGCGATGCACCGCAAAATTTTCTCAATTCGTTTTTCTGATTCATCGTGTCGCTCCTTGAAGGCATGGTGTGTTTTCACTTCGCGTGAAACAGTGAGATATCCCATCGCAGGTTTTTATGCCTTGAGTATATCCATTATCCGTCCATTATTCAAGGGGGCCCCCTTTCTTCTCCCGGGCACTCATACGTGATACAATGGAAGGCGGGATCGATCAAGAGAGGACACGGGCGAATGAAATAATGATGAGCGGGATCACAGGGATGCACCATGCCGCGGGTATCGGCGATCATCACCACCTATAACCGGAGGGCATTTGTACAGGAGGCGGTGGACTCCGTCCTCGCCCAGTCTTATGGTGATTGGGAGTTGATCGTGGTGGACGATGGCTCGACGGACGGCACGGCGGAGGCCCTGGAACAATATGGGGAGAGACTACGGTATATCTTCCAGGAGAACGGGGGGGCCAGTGTGGCCCGCAACCGGGGGCTCGAACTCGCGGGGGGAGAATTCGTCGCCTTCCTCGATTCCGATGACCTCTGGCTGCCACGAAAGCTGCAGGTGCAGGTCGCCTGTATGGATGGGCATTCCGATTGCCAGATCTGCTACACCGATGAGATCTGGATCAGGCGCGGGCACCGCGTTAATCCCAAAAAGAGACACGCCAAATATTCGGGGGAGATCTATCCCCACTGCCTCCCCCTCTGTATCATCAGCCCCTCCTCGGCCCTCATGAGGAGAGGTCTTTTCAAGGAAGTGGGGGCATTTGATCCCGCGCTCCCCGTCTGTGAGGACTACGACCTCTGGTTGCGGGTGGCAGCACGTTTTCCGGTCTTCTGCATACCCGAGAGGCTGATCGTCAAGAGGGGGGGGCATCCGGACCAGCTCTCCCAGAGCCGCTGGGGGAACGACCGGTATCGGGTGACGGCCCTGGTGAAGATATTGGAGAGCGGTGTCTTGCCCCCCCAGCAGCGTGAACTCACCATCGAGGAGCTGCGCCGGAAGTGCCGCATCCTCATCACCGGCTATGGCAAGAGAGGAAATAAGGTTGAGGCAGCGGGATATCAGGAGATCGCGGAGCGCTATTCACGCTGAGGCCTTTTTCCTCCTTGACTCACGGTATTCTTTTCCCTATAAGATGAAGGAGATTGGTACTGTACCGAGCGTCGAAAGGTAGGCGTTACGAAGAATACGGCCATCATATTGGGAGGGGGTAGGGGCAAACGGTTTAAGGGGGAGACTCCCAAACAGTTCCTCCCTCTAGCGGGACGGCCCATGATCGTCCGCACCGTGGAGGCCTTTGAGCGATCACCCTCCATCGATGCCATCGTCGTAGTGATTCCCGCAGGGTGGGAACAACGGTGTATAGAAGAATTCAGGCCCTATGGCTTTACCAAAACACAGGGGATTATCGCCGGAGGGGAGACCAGACAGCTTTCCTGCTGGCAGGCCCTGCAATATCTTAAGGAGGACCCTCCACACATCTGCGTCGTCCATGATGCGGCCCGCCCCCTGGTGACCGAAACGATGATCGATGCCGCTGTTGGAGAAGGCGCTCAAGGGATGACCTTCGGCCTGCGGGCAGTGGAGACCATTGCGGAGTGCCGCGATGGGGTGATCACAAGGGTCCTGCCGCGGGAGGATCTGCATCAGGTTCAGACCCCCCAGGCATTTCCTTTTAAAATCTTGTGGGATGCCCATTGTCGGGCCTTGGAGGCCGGTATCACGGATGCCAGCGATGACGCCGGGCTTGTGCTCCAGGCGGGCAATCGGGTAACGGTGCTTACAGGAGACCCGCGCAACATAAAGATCACCGGTCCAGATGATTTGAATCTGGTACAGCACCTCATACGAAACGGGTAACCTTTACTTTGCCCCCCCATTTTGCTACCATTTTCGAGGCTCGGAGACCTTCAGAATGTCGGATTACACCCCCGTCATAAAGCAGTACCTGCGCATCAAGGGAGAATACCAAGATTGTATCCTCTTCTTCCGCATGGGGGATTTCTACGAGATGTTCTTCGATGACGCCAAGGTCGCCTCCAAAACCTTGGAGATCACCCTTACCTCCAGGGAGCGGGGGGAAAAGGAGCGGATCCCCCTGTGCGGCGTGCCCTGCCGTGCAGCCGCACCGTACCTAACCAAGCTGATCGAGAAGGGATATAAAGTCGCCATCTGCGAGCAAGTGGGGGATGCCAGGGGATCTCAGGGGTTGGTGAAGCGGGAGGTGACTCAGGTGATCACCCCGGGGATGGTAGTGGAGGGTGATTCGCTTCGGGCGAAGGAGAACAACTTTCTGATGAGCCTCTGCCGGGGGCAAGGGGGGTATGGGCTTGTCTTCTTGGACCTCTCCACAGGCGAGTTCAAGGGGTGCCCGATTACAGATGAGGACCTGGTGATAGGGGAGGTGGCAAAGAACAGGCCCCGGGAGATGGTGATCCCCGAGGGGTTACAGGGTGCGGAGAAAGTTCTGACGGATCTGCAGCGGGAGTTTCCCTCCCTCCTGGTGAACACCCTCCCTGATTCCTCCTTTGGGGAGGAGGCCGATACCGGCCCCCTAGAGAAACTGAGGAAGGATCTCATCCCTTCATGGGTGGTGGATGAGCCTCGCCGCGCCGCCCGCGCCGCCCTCCGGTATGTCCACGAGACCCAGAAGGTCGATGTCGGGCATATCAAACCCCTTTCCGCATATCGGATCGAGGACTACCTGATCCTCGACGAGACGACGCAGCGCAACCTCGAGCTGTTCACCTCGCTGGGGTGGAGGGGGAAGCGGGGGACCTTCATAGAGGTGGTGGATGAAACGATCACCGCCATGGGGGGGAGGCGGATCAGGGAGTGGCTCTCCTATCCCCTCGTTGATTGTGAACGGATCGAGCAGCGGCTGGAGGCCGTTGCCCAGTTCAAGGAGGCATCGCTGGTGCGGGCCGATCTGAGAGAGCTCCTCGAGGAGGTCTATGACCTGGAGCGGCTCAACGCCAGGGTGGTTATGGAAAAGGCAAACCCCCGAGATATGGTAGCCCTCAAGGCCAGCGTAAAGGCGGTGCCTCGGATCAAGGAGGCGTTGGCGGGAATCACGGCCCCCCTGGTGCAAGAGATCACGGGTGATTTAGATGAGCTCGATGAGGTGGCCGGATGGATAGCAGATGCCATCGCCCCCAATCCCCCCATTACCCTTACCGAGGGGGGGATTATCAAAGATGGATACAACCAGGAACTCGATGAACTGAGGGGGATGAGCCGAGCGGGCAAGGGATGGATCGCCAACTTAGAGGCTCAGGAACGCCAGCGTACCGGCATCTCCTCTTTAAAAGTACGGTACAATCAGGTCTTCGGTTACTACATCGAGGTTACCAAGTCCAACCTGGAGCTGGTCCCGGTGGACTATATACGCAAGCAGACCTTGACGAATGCCGAGCGCTTCATCACGCCGCAGCTCAAGGAATACGAGGACAAGGTCCTGGGGGCCGAGGAGCGGATCAAGGCCTTGGAGCACGAGCTCTTTCGGCTCCTGAGGGAACGGGTAGGGGGGGAGAACCGCCGGGTTCAAGGGACCGCCGCCGCCCTGGGGTCCCTCGATGCCCTTCTTTCCCTGGCCGAGGTGGCGGACAGGCATGGATACCACAGGCCTCAGATTACGGACGGGGACGAGATCGTCATCGTCGAGGGACGGCATCCGGTCATCGAACGAATGGATCATCTCGAGCCCTTTGTCCCCAATGACGCCCGCTTGGACTGCCGTGACAACCAACTGCTCATCATCACCGGCCCCAATATGGCGGGCAAATCCACCTATCTCAGACAGATCGCCCTCATCTGTCTTATGGCCCAGATGGGGGGGTTTGTGTCCGCTCGGGAGGCAACCATCGGCGTGGTTGACAGGATTTTTACCCGGGTAGGGGCCTCGGACAATCTGGCCATGGGTGAAAGCACCTTCATGGTTGAGATGAGGGAGACGGCCGATATCGTGCGGGAGGCCACCCCCCGGAGCTTGGTGGTCTTGGACGAGATAGGAAGGGGCACCAGCACCTTCGACGGTCTCAGTATCGCGTGGGCGGTGGCGGAATACCTCCACGATAACAAGGGTCCCAAGACCCTCTTTGCCACCCACTACCACGAGCTTACTGAGCTGGCCATGACCAAGCCGCGAGTAAAGAACTACAATGTGGCGATCAGTGAATGGAACGGGGAAATCATCTTTCTTCGCAGGATCGTAGAGGGGGGGGCGAGCCGTAGCTACGGCATCCAGGTGGCCAGGCTCGCCGGCCTCCCCGAGGACGTGGTGGCTCGAGCCAGAGAGGTCCTTGCCAATCTGGAAAAGGGGGAGTTGGATGAGTCAGGCCTGCCGAGACTGGCCCATGCCAAAGCGGCGGGGAGGGGACAAACAAGGGATCAACTAAACCTCTTCGGGGTAGGGGACGGCCAAGTATATCGTGAGCTCAAAGAGGTCGATCCTAATCGCTTGACGCCTCTGGAGGCTATGGAGCTCCTCTATCACTGGAAAAAGATGATGGAAGAGGAACATTGAAAGCGCCGGATTTTGCCCTGGCCAGAAGGCGGATGGTGCAAGAGCAGCTGGTGGCCAGGGGCATAAAGGATACGCGAATCCTCGACGCCATGAGGAAGGTCCCCCGGCACCTCTTTGTGGAAGAGGGGCTGTGGCATCAGGCCTATGGAGATTTCCCCCTCCCGATCGGCGAGGGACAGACTATCTCTCAGCCCTACATCGTCGCCTTGATGACCGAGGCCTTGCATTTGAGAGGTGGCGAGAAGATCTTGGAGATCGGGACCGGCTCCGGATATCAGGCCGCCGTCTTGGCGGAGTTGACAAAGCAGGTCTTTTCCATCGAGAGAATAGGGCCAATAGCATCCAAGGCCAGAAAGATTTTGGATGAATTGGGCTATGCCAATGTCCTCATCCAGGTGTCTGATGGGACGCATGGGTGGAAGGAGGAGGCCCCCTTTGAGGGCATCATCGTGACCGCCGGGGCCCCCGAGATTCCATCCACTCTCGTAGCGCAGTTGGGGATGACGGGTAGACTGGTGATACCGGTGGGGGATGAATATTCCCAAACCCTCTTCACGGTGGTGAAAAAGGAGAAGGGATACAAAAAAAAGGATTTGGGCGGCGTTCGGTTTGTGAAATTGATCGGGGAGCATGGGTGGAAGGCGGATTGATAGTGAGGCAGATAGGGGTCATCGGCGGTGCTGCGTGTTCCCCTGAGATCTACGAGATCGCCCGGGAGGTGGGGGGTGAGATCGCAAAAAACGGCTTCTCCTTGGTGTGCGGTGGGCTCACAGGGGTAATGGAGGCGGCGTGTCGGGGTGCCCGGGACGCGGGGGGGACCACCATCGGTATTCTCCCCACCACGAATAAGAGGGATGCCAACCCGTACTTGGATGTCGTTATCCCAACGGGTTTGGGACACGCCCGCAACGTCCTCGTGGTCCTTGCCTCGGATGCCCTGGTCGCCGTTGATGGCGAAACCGGGACCCTTTCGGAGATCGCCATCGCCCTCAAGGTGGGGAAGCCCATCGTAGGGATCCGGACCTGGGAGCTGGAGGGGAGGGTCCCTCTGGCAGGAGGGGGGCGGGAATCAGTGGCCATGCTTATGGATATGCTCCGGTGATGCGGTTTTTGAAGACAGACCAGGGTGCCTCGCGAAGAAATGTGGGGCGGTATATTGTATTACTACTCATTATACTTTTTGCCGTTTCCTTTGGATGTCGGCATCCGAGGGGTATCGTCAGGGGACAGCGCGGCGTCTATCATACCGTAAAGCGCCATCAGACCCTGTGGCGGATCTGCAAGACCTATGGAGTGAATATGGACAAGGTGGCCAGGATCAACGGGATCAAGGACAAGAGCAAGATAGAGGTGGCTCAGCGAATCTTCATCCCCGGTGCCACCAAGATCCTCAAGGTGGATATCTATGTAGAAGATGTTACCGCGCGAGAGAGATCTACCACAGTCCGATATGAAAAGGGGCGGTTTATCTGGCCGGTTGAAGGGACGATAACGGCCCGGTTCGGTACGAATGAAAAAAGGAGGCACAATGGTATCGATGTCTCTGCGCCGGTAGGCACCCTCATCAGGGCAGCGGACAGCGGCAGAGTGGTGTACAGCGATAATAAAATGAAGGGGTATGGGAACCTCATTATTATCGAGCACAAAGATAAATTTTTTACCATCTATGCCCATAACAAGGAGAATATGGTCACGGAAGAGACGGCGGTCAAACGGGGAGATATCATCGCCCAGGTCGGCCGGACTGGAAACGCGACAGGGCCGCACCTCCATTTTGAGATCCGCAAGGGGAGCAAACCCTTGGATCCCGTTCTTTTTTTGCCTTAGATAAAAGGATAATCATGCAGGAAAAGGATGATACCGTAAGGCAAGAAGAAGAGGAGTTCGCTCCTGGAGACGCATCTCTCGATTCCCTTCGCATGTACTTCCAAGACCTCCGGACTTCCAAGCTCCTCACCCCCGAGGAAGAACAGGAGCTTGCCCGACGTATCGCGCAGGGGGACGACGCGGCTCGCAAGAGGATGATTGAGTCCAATCTGCGGTTGGTCGTCAAGCTGGCCAAGCGCTATATGGGACAAGGCCTTCCTCTTTTGGACTTGATCGAAGAGGGGAATATCGGGCTTATCAAGGCGGTAGAGAGATTTAAGACGGAGAAAGGATGTCGGTTTTCCACGTATGCCGTCCTCTGGATCAGGCAGTCCATTGAACGGGCATTGGTACGGCAGAGCAGGACCGTCAGGCTTCCCGCCCATGTGGTCGGCGATCTGAAGAGGATGATTCGTATTACGAGATCTTTAACCCAACGGTTAGGGAGAGAGCCCCTCTTTGAGGAATTGACAAAGGAGATGGGGGTGGACTCGGACTATCTGAGCCGTTTGATGATGGCCGTGCGTAAGGCTACCTCCATCGAGTCACCGTTGGATGAAGACGGCCACTATCATTTGGCGGATGTCCTTTCGGAGGAAGGGCAGCCCGGTCCTTTTTCCGTCACCGAACAGCTCGAGCTCGTTAAATTGGTCAGCTCTTGGTTGGAACTCCTTTCTCCGACGGAGAAGGCGGTGATCAAACTCCGCTTCGGGCTACGGGATGGTGAACCCAAGACCTTGGAGGCCATCGGCGAAATGTTTGGGGTTACCCGGGAGCGCATCCGGCAGATCGAGGCCAAGGCCCTGCAGCACCTGCGCAGGGTGATGGACCAGAAGGATTTGATTCTGCTTCCATAAAACCATAGTGTGGAGCGGGATTAAACGCCTTCTAAACGTCCTCCCTCACCTTGACACCGTTACGTGATGGTGTTAAAGATGGGGAAACATCCCAGCGGAGGCCCTCGTAGCTCAGGCGGATAGAGCACAGGATTCCTAATCCTGGTGCCGCAGGTTCGAATCCTGCCGGGGGCGCCAGCATGTCATCAGCGAGCCAAGCGGCTCGTACTCACCTGTCTTATTTTACGATATTTGGATAGTTCGATGAAACGGTGTGAGGGGGTGACGAGACGTGGTGGGCAGCGCGCACAGTAATGGGTTCCTTTTCCTTCTGAGCTCCGTTTTGTATTGTCAGTTCCTTTTTTGCCACTAAGGTCATGACGTCGTCGTATTCGTTGTGTTCTATTACAAAATCCCTCAGAAGTGTAAGTTCATGTTGGTCGAAGGTATCTCGACATCCTTGTAAAATCCGCTCTACACTTTCGCTGCCGAATGTAAAAAAGGAGATTAAGGGGGTTTCCCCTTCGGCTGACTCTTCGAGGGTATCCGGATCGATCCTTGCAGCCTCCTGGTGAATCGCGTCAATAAAGTGATTCAGCTTTTCTTCAGTTATA
>Ga0315536_1000613_pt1 | contig 17897 bp, 7 predicted proteins | sample SalMarSW160230MG_FD_203093 | JGI IMG/M metagenome (GOLD analysis project Ga0315536, IMG submission 203093) | Salt marsh sediment microbial communities from the Plum Island Ecosystem LTER, Massachusetts, United States - Salt Marsh Sediment SW1602-30 ... | reverse complement strand
ATTTAATGACGACTCGGTAATAACTCTTACGTTGAATATTTTGTCACTTTCATTGGGTGTGGTAAAAACATGTGTAGTACTGAAATTCTGAGTAACTGTATTTACTCCATCACCAAAATTCCAGTAATAGCGCATATTACCCGGAGTACTAAACAGTGTAATATTGGCCGGGCTGCAGGAAGATTCCGGAATGGCATCGAGATCAGCTACCGGATTAGGCCATACCATGGCATATTGCGTGATATCGTTCTTACAACCCAGGATACTGGTTACTTCTAATGATACAGGATAGTATTTAATTTCCGGAGTCTGATTTACAAAGGTATGTGTTGGATTCTCTGCATGAGAATCGTCTCCGTCGCCAAATTCCCAGTAATAACCCACTCCTCTTTGCGAAAGGTTATTGAATTCAACAAACAACGGACTACAGCCAGGACCGGTCTGAAGTTCGAAATAAGCTATCGGAATATCAGAGTAAATATAAGTACTGTCGTTGGCTTTACAACCGTTTACATCTGTTAGTTCATAGTGATATAAAACCGTGTCGGGTTGATAAGGTGTGTAAACCGGTTCCTTAATAGTGTATGATGATAGATTATGTATAGGTCCGCTCCACAAATGGCTTACCGCATCATATCCGGTTGTTTCTACTCTTAGTTGAAGATTGTCGCCAACACATACGATTTCATCACGAGTAGTGATATATGCCGTTGGCGATGTATATACAGTTATTTCAACTGAATCATATGCATTTTTCAGATTAACATCGGTTACTTTCAGAAAGAGATGATATATGCCGGTTCCCGGAGGAGAAAAATTGGTAAACAAGGTACTTGTGCTCGATAAAAATGCAATATCACCAGTCCATACATAGGTATAGGGAGGTGTACCTCCAAACAGATATGGACGGATTTCAAAATCAATATCCGTACAAGCCGACTGATTATAAAGGCCAATATCCACAGCGATGGAATCGTTGACTACATTTATAGGATGATTCACAGGTGAACCAACACAGCCATGCTGAGTAGTTTCGTAGACCGATATGGTAAATGAACCGGTATTAGGAAAGGATAAGCGCACAAAATCATTCATATTTTCATCGAGAGTAATACCTGCAGGAATAGTCCAGGTATAAGTGGATGTGCTGTTTCCTGTTGTTGAAAAAATAACACCTGTTTGTCCTTTAAGCACTAAAGTAGGGCCAATGATAGTAATAGGAGCGGGTATCGGGAAAATAGAAATATCGACCTGTCTTCTGGGTCCTTCGCAGGATGTTTCGCTATTATATCCCGATACCCAGTATGTAATATGTGAAGAGAGTACTCCGGTATAAAGTGTGTCAGCTTCCTGAATTAGTGTTCCTCCAATGGGTTGATTATACCATCTAAAGGTAGTTGTGTTTATTTCACCAATAGGGCTGAGAGTGAATGCCTGTGGTCCGCATGCATTTATACTGTCAATATCCGGTAATCCGGGAATTGGGTGTATGATAGCTTCAACAGGAACCCTTGTGCTATAACATCCGGTTGAATCATTAACTTCCGATACCCAATAAGTATCTGAGCTGGTTACTGCTATAAGATTCAGGGTATTGGATATCAGGAGAAGCGTACCGCCTGAAGCCGCATCGTACCAGTAAATATCATGATCAGGAGATGAACTTATTGCAGATAATGTCAAATCGCTGGGTCCACAAGATGAGTCGTTTACTACAATCGGGGGTAATACTTCAGGATGGACTATTACTGTCATTGAATCGAGGGGACTCATACACCCATGGATGGTATCGCTGGCAGAAGCCCAAAAGGTTGTGGTAGCTAACACGGGTATAGTTAATGAAGTTCCTTCACCCACCTGAACTGTACCTGAACCATCGGCATACCATAATATAGTTGATGCCGGAGGTGAAATATTCCCGGTAAGGTCAGCTATTCCGGCTCCGCAAAGCGTATCTCCGGACAATACGGGAGGATCGGGTATTGTATATATATTGGCATCAATTGCAATACGCGGTCCCCGGCAACCGGTTATTGTATCATAGCATTCAACATAGTAAGTTCTTGAGCTGGTTAAATAGGGGGTGGTATAGTTTTCGCCCTGATAAAAAGGAATAATATCGCTTAGTGTATTGAACCATTCTATTATCACATCGGGTTCGGGACTTATAGCTGTCAGATTCAAAGAATCCGGGCCGCATGATTCATTGCCTGTAACATTGGGAATTCCCGGAGATCCAAGGAAGGTTATTTCAACTGTATCGCTTGAAGGAGCACAAGCTCCACTCATTAACCGCCATTCGAAATCATAAACCCCTTCTCCTCCTGCGGGAATTAAGACATGAGGATTATCATCGTAACGATCAGGTACAAATACGGCTGTTGAAGGACCGGTAAGCTGAGTCCACATGCCATAACCTATTGCAAAAGTATTGCTTTGCAGGTAGGTCGATAATCCGCAAATGACACTATCATGACCTGCAAATCCCGGGGGAGGTGGAATTCCAAAATCAATATGCATGGTATCGCGACTGATACAACTTCCGTTTTGTAATATCCACTGAAGGGTGTAATAACCTTCGTTTCCGGGAAGTACAGTAATAATCGGATCAGGTGTAAATCGATTTGGATTGAATACAGGATCGGTACCGCTGGGATTGACGATTACATCCCATTCTCCAGTGCCTCGGATAGGCGCATTACCCTCTAGTGTATCGGAATTTTCAAGGCAAAGTGAAATATCAGGACCTGCTGCGGCAATTCCGGGTGTAAGGTCGCGTGTAAGTATTACAGTATCAGTCGACGAAGGACAGAGACCGAAAGCACTTGACAGGGTCCAGGAATATTCATTATCGCCTTCGAGTAAGTTACTGACAACTGCATTCGGATCGTTTAGATCACTTATATCCGGGCTTCCTGAAATTACCGACCATAAACCAGCCCCTCCATTTATAGCAGCATTGGCTGAGAATGTATACGAACTCACCTCGCAGAAGTGTGCATCGAAGCCGGCAAAAGCTATTCCGGGTGATAAATCGACAAAATAATTTACGGTATCAATTGTAATCGGGCAGGCTCCGTATTCACTCGAAACACGCCAGATTAATCGATTAAAGCCAAGAGAAGGATTATTGTATATGGCATCAGGTGCTGCTACATCGGAAAGGGTACCGCTTCCCTGTATAATAAGCCAGTACCCCTGGCCATTTAAATTTGGAGGAGTTGCATTTAATGTAATAGCACCGGGAGAACACAAGCTATCATCAACACCGGCATAGGCAGGATCGGGCTGACGATCACTTGTTATTAATACTTCATCGGAAGTTTGACATACTCCATTAGCTACCGTCCATATAAAATAATTAAGGCCGTGTTCAAGGTTATATACCCAGGTAGTTGGATTGTTATTATTATCAATTGTTGCCGTACCGGTTGTTGTCCAAAGGCCGGTCCCTACTGAAGGTGGAGTAGCAGAAAGTAATACACTATCGGCACATATTACCATATCGTCACCAGCAAATACTGATGCAGGAGTTTCATATATATTCACGTCGACCCTGCTTGGAGCACTCTCGCATATACCGTCGTTACTGGTTACCCAGAAGGAATAGCTTCCCGGCACCGAGTTATCCAGATTAAACGGAGGTAATTGGGGATTGTAATTATTACCAATATGCAATAAGGTTGTAAGTGCTGCATCGGCATACCAGCGTATTTCAGCTCCACTTGCTGTAGCATGTAATACAATGAGATCGCCTGTACAGAATTCACGCAGGCTTGGTGTAACCACAGGAGGTGGGGCAATGATTTCAATCCTGGCTGTGGTAGTTATAGGTGGATTATCTCCGTTTATCAAATCTGACGGAGGAAATCCGTCGGTGGGCATATCATCATATGGATTGCAAACATTCCAATTACGAAGAGTGATTTCAAAAATATCACCGGCAACACCTCCGGCAGGAGCGCTAATGGCATAAGAGGTTTGATTAGGGCCATCGGCAGGTATTGGAATACGAATAATGGGACCATCAAGACTGCTTATAAAATCGCCGTTGACATCTGTCATGGTATAAACGGTGCCAGCACCGTCGTCAACTGTTACATTGGGAATACGATCACCTGCCTGGTTATAGGTATTGTAAATAAACTGAACCCAGCGAAAGTAACGGTTGGGATTATCGGGTTCAATTGCAATGTTACAATTAAAGGTAGAATTATCATCGAATGTTACATTAACGATATCGTCTCCTTCACAGAAATAGGCAACAACGGGATCAATGCTTAAAACACCGCTATTTTCTTCATCAGTTCCCCATGTACTAAAGGTTTGTTCTTGATGCCCGCTGCTTGCACATACATCACCATCATAAACCACGTAAGCATCGGCAGTACGGGAACATTCATCGGTAGGAGGATAAATGTGTGATTCCTCTGCCCATATTGAATCACCTGCCGCATTCCAGTGGCCATTTACAACGGTGACTGAACCGGCACCGTCATTCCAGACAAAGCGAATATCTACCAGTGAAGTATCCACCGGGATTAAAAATTTAAACCATACGTTCATTGTAAAATCAACGGGCGCACAAACGGTTTTCGGATCTTGTGCACTTCCATTTTTGGTGATCAGCGAGCATTGACTCTGTAGCTGCGGATGGGGTACCAAAAATGAGAATATAAAAATAGTTAGTAGTTTTGTGATTCTCATGTTAATACCTTTTAAGCGCATTCGAGCGCTTTAATTTGCCCAAGTTGGTATTCTATAAAAAGAGGTATTCACCACTCAGTGGTTACCTGCTAATATTTTTTATTCAGTTAGTTACAGAAAGTAGTATTGCCGTATACGAAAAACTAATAAGTATGGTTACGCTGTTAGCGCATCAAGTTGAATAATGTATTGTAATGAGAGTAAACGAAGTAGCGTACAAAAAATGGAATGAAAATGTTAATATATCAGAATAGATCAATTAACCCAGCAGGAGTATTAACAAATAGAATTTTATTTTTTGAATCGATAGAGGTAATAAACTCATTCTGAACCGGTAAAAGAATTTCTTTTTTCTTATTTACTATTTTAAGTAACGGATTCATTTCAATATCAAGGATGTCCTGAAGTATTCCTAATTCTCCAATTTCTATGTCGATAACAGTGTAACCTTTGAGATTAAATAATTGGTTGATCTCATTGGGAGTATTATTTAAGCGAACATCGTTTTTTTTAATGTACAATTTGCTATCTATTAGTCCAATGGCACTTTCTTCGGCAACAATATCTTCAAATGTAATGATCAGGGTATCAGCTGTTTTTTCTTCAAATTCCTGAATAAAAAATGGAACCGGTAATCCATCGATCTCGATAAATACCAATTCCATTCTCAGAATATCATCAGGACTCAAACGATCAAGTTTTAATACTACCCGACCTTTTATTCCATGAGTTTTAGTAATTGTACCCAGGCATATAGAATCTATAAGATCAATCATCACCTGAGAATTACGGAAGAAACAGAAAGACTAACTCTCCTTCTTTGTTTCTTCGTTAGAATTATCTTCTGCTGCAGGTTCAGGATTCTCTTTGGTTGTTTCAGGAATATTTTCCTCTTGAGTTTCAACAACCGGAGCTTCCTCAACTGCTTCGGCAGTAGCTTCCTGCTGATCACTATCAACCGGAGTGTCTTCAACTGTTTCTGAAACATCTTCCTGCTGATCTTCAACAGCCGGAGTTTCTTCAACTGCTTCGGCAGTATCTTCCTTCTGATCTTCAACAGCCGGAGTTTCTTCAACTGCTTTGGCAGCATCTTCCTTCTGATCTTCAGCAGCCGGAATTTCTTCAACTGCTTCAGAAGTCTCATCTTTCGATTCTTCAACAACCGTGACTTCTTCGGTTACTTCAGGAGCTGGTTCTTCTTCTTGATCTTCAGCAGCAGCAGCTTTTTTCTTAGCTACTTCCTGAGCGATTGTCTCTTTGATTTTGGTTTCATTCTCCATCCGCTTTTTAGCTTCATCATCTTTTACTTTCTGCAACTTGTCAGCGGCAGCAAGAAGCAAGGCTTCTTTTTCCTTCATCCATTTATCGAAACGCTGATCAGCTTCTTCTTCAGAAAAAGCTCCTTTTTTAGCACCTTCCAATAAATGTTTTTTTATTAATACACCTTTCTGCGACAAGATAGCTCTACAGGTGTCAGTAGGTTGAGCGCCCTTTTGCAACCAATCTAATGCTTTATCAAAATTTAGATCAATTGTAGCAGGATTAGTATTAGGATTAAATAATCCTAATCGTTCAATAAATTTACCATCCCGTGGCGCCCTGCTATCAGCTACCACAATGTGGTAGATGGGTTTTTTTTTCCGCCCCTGGCGGGTTAATCTGATTTTTACGGGCATAATTAACTTTTAATATTAAACCTACTTAATTTGAGGCTGCAAATTTAGATAAATATTTAAAATAAAAGACATTCCTGTGGGTATTGTTAAAATTATTTTGTGTTGAATTAAAAGTTTTTACTTTATTTTGTATGCATATCCACTAATCCAAAATAATTATGAAAAAAACAATTAAATTTTTAAGCGTTCTTGTTGCTATTTCACTGGTTATTTTTTCCTGTAAGGACGAAATGAGCAATGAGCCATTCGAAAACGGAAGCGCAATTATCAGCGGTACTGCTTTGGTTAACACCGATTTCACAAACGATACATTACCGGGCATTGATCCTGTTACGTATTGTGCAGTTTCCGGCTGGCGGAGTCAACTATGGAACAATCATCGTTGATACTACTGTTGGTGTAAATGGAGCATTCACTCTTGTAGTTCCAGCCAATATGAATAACGTTAACGTTAATTTTTATGCCGATGATTTCAGAGCCGATCAGATTCAATTTGATGAAACAGTCGAATCGAAAATTTTCTATTTGCCAGGTATCTACACAGAGGTTGTGCGGGATGGAGTTACAAGGATTACTGAAATTACATTTGTTGAAAAATAGATTATTCAATTCTAACACAACCTGAAATGAAATATAAAGTAAGTTTAATTATATTCACACTTGGTATTTCGGCAATAACTTTTGGCCAGGCCGATTCACTGGGTAGATCTAAAAAAGTAAACCTTTATTCGAAAAAAGGTGTGTACATTCTTCCGGAGAAGGGAGAGATAGCAATTGGTATCGATGCTGTACCTTTTTTCTACTATCTCGGAGGTATATTCTCACAAAACCATGCTTCAACTCCTTCATTTACATATGGTAATGACTTTGGAGGTGCCACAGGAATTTATGCAAAATATATGCTTCAGGCCGATTTAGCAATCAGAGCTAATTTCCGGGGTGATTTCGTGTCGTTTACCGATATATATGTTGTTCCTCAAAGTACGCTAACCTACGATCCTCTGGCGCCTCAGTTTGTTAATGATGAGGTGACTACAAAAACAAATTTGGTTCATTTGGGTTTCGGATTGGAAAAGTTACGGGGAAATTCTCGCGTACAGGGTAAATATGGGGCAGAAATAATTTTTGGGTATAATAAAATTGACAGGTCCTATAATTACGGGAATTCGATAACTAATGAATTTAATCGTCCTGAAACTTTTGACAATGTTTATTATAACGGAGCGGAAAGGATCATTAACGATTATATCGATAAAGGATTGTATGTGGGCTTAAGAGGACTGCTTGGAGTAGAATTCTTTATCGGTCCGAAAATTTCAATCGGAGGTGAATTCGGATATTCATTTGTGTACCAATGGTCACAGAATCGTATAACTGAATATCAGTACTGGAATGGTTCAACCCAGCAGGTTTCCACTGTAATTCGTGAAGCCGATAATTTAGGGTATGACGATTTTGGACTGAGTATCGATCAGTTGGACGGTTCAATAAATTTATTCTTGTATTTTTAAATACAGAAAAAAGAGCTTAAAGGGCTGTCAACATGACAGCCTTTTTTTATTTTCATTTGACGATTGATGGATTTATGATAGTATGGCACGATATATGTAAACATATACATAAATAAATACTAAGTAGCAATGAAGAAAATAGTGAGCCTATCATTACTAGGTATATTAATAGGTATGGGTTGTAACAGTCAGCAGGCATCACAACCTGAAAATAAGACTGAAAAAATTGTTCCGCAGGTTGTAGAAGTAAAACCTGTAAAATTAAATAAACAGATGTTTCTGGATGAAATTGTTGACTACGAACAAAATCCGGGACAATGGATTTATAAGGGTGAACTTCCCGGCCTGATAGATTTTTATGCCGATTGGTGCAGACCCTGCCGAATTACATCGCCTATTTTGGAAGAACTGGCTATAGAATATTCCGGTAAAATAAAGGTCTATAAAATCGATGTCCAGGCTGAACAGGAACTGGCAGCCATATTTGGAGTACAGAGTATTCCCTCTTTTCTCTTCATTCCCAAGGACGATACACCGGTTATGTCGGCAGGAATTGCAGCAACGCCTGAACAGACAAAAGAAATGTTCCGGCAACAAATTGACGAAATATTATTAAGCAAAACCAATTAAAGTATAAATAAGCAGAGTTATTCTTTAACTGTTAGTTTTTGATCATTTAATCCGTTTGGTTTCAATTTTATATAAAAACCTCCGAATTAATCATATACTATATAATTAATTATTTTTGAACCGGAACTATTATCCGATGAAAAAGATAATTACAATTATATGTGCTTCATTTCTTTTTCCCTTTTGTGCATTTTCCTCGGTTAAAACAGTTGGATTTGCATTTACGCAGAATTATCCGAAAGAAACGTACAAAGCAGGAACGCAGACCTGGTCAATAGCACAGGACCAGGAAGGGGTAATGTATTTTGGAAATAATGCCGGATTATTAGCCTTTGATGGCAGCAGCTGGAGGACCTATTTAATACCTAATCGTTCTATAGTCAGGTCGGTGCTAATATCTGGAGACGGACGTATTTATGTTGGGGCCTCAAATGATTTCGGGTATTTCTATGCCAACCAGCAGGGACAACTTGTGTATCATTCTTTATTATATAAAATACCAGAGGAATATCGGGATTTTGGCGAAGTATGGAAGATTGTACCTTATTTGGGAGGTTATATTTTTCACTCTTTCAATGCAGTATTCTTTTTCAAAGACGATAAGATCGATCTGATCTGCTTCAACAGGGTATTTCATTTCTCTTTTGACGTTGAAGGGAATTTCTATGTCAGGGAAATTGGTAAAGGATTACTTAAACTTACCGGGCTGAATTTTACTCTGGTAAAAAATTCAGAGCAATTCGGCAATATCACCGTAATGAGTATTCTTCAATACGATGAAAATACCCTGTTGGTTGCTACACGGGAAAAGGGAATTTTCCTGGTTAACGATTCAGGGATTTCCCGTTTTGGAAACGAATTACAATCGTATTTCGAAGAAAATCAAATATTCAGTGCTACCAAAATAGGTGAAGAATACCTGGCATTTGGAACCGTTCAGGACGGAATAATAATACTTGATCGTAAAGGTTCGTTGGTGCAAAGGATTAACCGGGAAAGGGGTTTGCAGAACAATACCGTGCTTTGTCTGTTTGCCGACAAACAAAATAATCTCTGGCTGGGTTTGGATAATGGGATTGATTATGTGCAGCTCAATTCGCCTCTTTCCTATTTTGCACATCAGAATATTGTTGGTGCTGTTTATGCGGTAGAAAAGAAAGGAGACGATCTATATATTGGAACGAATCAGGGACTATTTATGACTAAATGGCCAGTTTCGGATGGTTTAAGGGATGACAGGCAGGTTTTTCAGTTTGTCGATGGATTACAGGGACAAGTATGGATGCTCTCAAACAGGCGTAATTCTATTCTTATTGGTCACGATAAGGGGACCTACTGTATAGATGGCGACCAATTCAAACAAATCAGTAATTTTCAGGGAGGCTGGTCATTCGCTGAATTTCCCGGCAAACCCCAATATCTTATCGAAGGAACCTATGCAGGTATTTTGCTCTATGAATATGAATGGATTAATGGTAAACCAGGATGGAAATTTATCAGGAGGATTCCTGGATTTTATCAATCGTGTAAACAAATACAATTCGATGAAAAGGGATATTTATGGGTTGGACATAGTTTCAAGGGTATTTACAGGCTGAAAATAAATGCGATGCTGGATTCAATTACAGAAATCCGGAATTATTCAAAAGAATCAGGATTGCCTGATAAATTTAATCTGAATGTACTCAGGTTTTACGACAGACTTATTGTGAGTGCTGACGGAGGCATTTACATTTTTGATTATGAAAATGAGACTTTCTACCGCGATGAAGAATTATCGGTATTGTTTAACAATAGTAATGTATATAACCTTATCGAAGATTCTAGTGGTGATTGTTGGTTTTTTACTTCGGATGAAATGGGAATACTGAAACCCAATTTCGATGGCAGTTACAATAAAATTTATTTGCCTTTTCTTCCCTTACGAAATAAGCTTATCACATCCTATGAACATGTATTTCCGATAGATAAATCAAATATTCTAATTTCGACTGAAGAAGGAGTTATTCATTTTGATCCAACCTTCCGAAAAACCTATGATGAAAATTATATAGTAAAAATACGCCGGGTAGAAATATTACCTGATTCCATTCTCTTCGATGGCCATAGTTTGCCTGGAAATTCTTCTTCAATACCTGAATTTGCATACAGAGATAATGCCCTACGCTTTACTTACTCAGCCTTATTTTATGAAATGCCGGGAAATACTGAGTACAGTATAATGCTCGAGGGATACGAAAAAGTATGGTCGGAATGGAGCCAGGCACGGGAGAAAGAGTACACCAATTTAAACGAAGGTTCCTACAGGTTCAGGGTAAAAACGAGGAATATCTATGGAACAATCTGCGAAGCCCAGCCCTATGATTTTATTATACTACCTCCGTGGTATCGAAGCAAACTGGCTTATGTACTTTATACTATACTATTTATTAGTACTATCGCCCTCATTATATTATTTGTAGTTAAAAAAATAGAAAAGGAAAAACATACATTAAAAGAAAAACAAAAAGCCACGCTGAGGGAAAAGGAAAAAGCTTATGCTGAAGAAGCACTAAAGGCCGAACAGGAGATAATTCAGCTCAGGAATGAAAAACTTGAAGCCGAGAATCAGAAAAATCTTACTGAACTTGATAGTAAAACCAGGGAACTCGCATCAATCGCCATGCAGATCACCTATAAGAATGAAATGCTGAACCAGGTAAAGCAAAAACTGATACGTGTTTCAGGGAAAATGCTCCATCGTGAATCGAAACAACAAGTCAATGATCTTATCAAAACACTGGAAAAGGACTTGCTTAACCGTGAAGATTGGGAAAAATTCGAAATTCACTTCGACCAGGTGCATGAAGATTTTCTGAAAAAAATACGAAGAAAATATCCCGAACTCACTCCCAAAGACTTGCGGCTGTGTGCGTATCTGAAAATGAATCTTTCAAGTAAGGAAATTGCGCCCATTCTGAATATTTCGGTTAGGGGAGTGGAGATCAGCAGGTACCGGTTAAGAAAAAAAATGAACCTGCCTCGCGATACCAATCTGAATGATTTCATGATGAATTTGTAATGGATTCTGGTTGAAGCTCAGATCAATGGTCATAAATGGAATCCTGAAACTTATTTTTAATGTGTCAACTAGCTTCACGGATCGGGCAAAGAGAATATCATTAAAAGTAAAATTTGATGAGTTTTTGTTGAGTTTAAATTTTTCATGTTCTCCTCTTTAATTTGTTTCTTCGAAGTACGATCTGAGCTGTTATAAAATTAATTTATACCTTGAGTATTTAAGTGCCAAAAAAATAATCTATGAAACTGTTGAATTTGTTAAAGGCCGCTATCCTGATAGTAACGATGTTGTCATGCATCAGGAGTAAAAATGATAGGGAGATAGTTGATATTGTTTTAGAGCGAAAGGTAGATTCAGTGCTCTCCATGATGACACTTGAAGAAAAAATAGGACAGATGAGCCAGTTAAGTGGACTAGGAGAATTTACAGGACCATTGATCGCGGGAGACTCAGCTATCGAAGCTGTTAAACAGGGGAAACTTGGCTCTATGTTGAATATAAACGGAGTTGCCTATACAAGGCAGATACAGGAAATGGCCCTGCTGGAATCACGCCTCGGAATTCCTATGTTGTTCGGATACGATGTGATACATGGATATAAGACTATTTTTCCTGTTCCTCTGGCAGAAGCCTGTTCCTGGGATCTGGAATCTATCGAGAAATCAGCACGGGTGGCAGCAATTGAAGCTTCCGCAGCAGGCCAGCACTGGACTTTCGCGCCTATGGTAGATATTGCCCGCGATCCCCGCTGGGGACGAATAATGGAAGGGGCCGGCGAGGATACTTACCTAGGATCCCTCATTGCCAGGGCACGAATAAGGGGATTCCAGGGTGATGACCTATCGTCATCCAATACCATTGCTGCCTGTGCAAAACACTATGCCGCCTATGGGGCGGCCGAAGGAGGGCGCGACTACAATACTGTAGATATGTCGGAACGCACCCTACGCGAAATATATTTACCTCCCTTTAAAGCCTCAGCCAATGCGGGAGTGGCCACATTCATGACAGCTTTTAATGAAATAAACGGCATACCGGCTAGCGCAAACCCGATGATGCGTTTTATTCTCAGAGATGAATGGAATTTTAAAGGCATGATCGTATCGGACTGGAATTCGATAGGGGAATTAATTCCCCATGGCTTTGCTGCCAATAAAAACGAGGCAGCTATTCTAGCCATGAGAGGAGGAGTAGACATGGATATGCAGGGAAATGTTTACTCCAAAGTATTGCTGAATCTGTTGAAGAACGGAGAAATTCCGGAATCACAAATCGATGAGGCTGTAAGGAATATCCTTCGTTTAAAATTTCAACTGGGATTGTTTGATGATCCTTATCGTTACTGCAATGAACAAAGGGAAGCAGAAATGCTACTGAATGCAATACACCGTGAAGCTGCGCGGGATATGGGGAGGAAATCTATCGTACTGCTTAAAAATGGAAACCGGCTGTTACCTTTGTCAAAATCTGTTAGGACTTTGGCAGTAATTGGGCCCCTGGCCGATGATGCCGATAATATTCTGGGAGGCTGGAGGGCACTCGGCAGTTCGGAGGATGCGGTAAACCTGCTTTCAGGAATTCGCGAAGCAGTGAGTTCACATACACGGGTGCTATATGAAAAAGGATGTGATATTGAAGGTGACGATCGGTCCGGGTTTAAAAATTCAATAGCTATAGCACGCAGGGCCGATGTTGTTGTATTAGTTGTTGGGGAATCGGCAGCGATGACGGGCGAAGCGCATAGCCGTTCCGATATTGGTTTACCCGGAGTTCAGCTGGAGTTGATAAAAGAAATATATAAAACTGGGAAACCCATCGTATTGATTCTGATGAACGGACGACCTTTAGCCATACCCTGGGAGGCTGAGCATCTGACAACCATTCTCGAAGCCTGGCAGCTGGGGACAGAAGCAGGACACGCTATTGCCGACGTTCTCTTTGGCGATTATAATCCTTCGGGAAAACTGGTAGCTACTTTTCCCCGGACTACCGGACAGGTGCCTATATATTACAACCATAAAAATACCGGCCGTCCGGCTGAAAACAGCCTTAGGTTTACTTCAAAGTATATAGATACTCCTATAGGGCCCTTATTTCCTTTTGGTTATGGATTAAGCTATACAACATATTTCTATACTGGTCTTACCCTGTCTTCCGATGTGCTTCATATGAGTGATACATTGAAGATCAGTATGCAGCTGACCAACACGGGTAAGTTCGACGGCGAAGAGGTCGTGCAACTTTACATTAAGGATCACTTCGGTTCGGTAACAAGGCCCGTGATGGAGCTAAAAGATTTTAAGAAGATTAAGCTGGCTGCCGGAGAGACTGTCACTGTTAATTTTCTTCTTACCTCCGGTCAACTGGCATTTTATAATAATCACATGCAGTACAAAGCCGAACCGGGTGATTTCAGTGTGATGGTGGGAACCAGTTCTGCAGAGTACCTGGAGGAAGATTTTAAACTGGTTTGGTAAGTAGATTGGGCAGTATACATAGTCTGAATAGTTGCTTTTATTATCTTTTCCTAAGATATCAACACTCCTTCCTTTTCCGGTTAAGGAATTGTAATTTTACTATCCTGAGCGTTGGATTGTTTATACAGTAAATTCTTCTGTTATGTTTTTGATTTTTGATACCGAGACTACCGGATTGCCAAAGAATTATAAGGCACCACTGAGCGATTCCGAAAACTGGCCCCGGATGGTGCAGATTGCCTGGCAACTGCATAATGAAACGGGCCAACTGACAGAAGCAAAATGTCATATTATCAAGCCTGAAGGGTATACCATTCCCTATGCTGCAGAAAAAGTGCATGGCATATCCACCGAAAAGGCGCTGGAAAAGGGAAAAGAGTTATCGTGGGTCTTGGAGGAATTGAATAGTACACTAAAACATACTCAATTTCTTGTAGGTCATAATATAGATTTCGATATAAGTATTGTAGGAGCTGAATTTATCCGAAAAAATATTACAACTCGTTTTCTCAAACTCGGAGCCATTGATACCATGGAAGATAGTACTGAATACTGTGCTTTGCCCGGTGGAAAGGGGGGTAAATTCAAGTGGCCCAATCTTTCCGAACTGCATCAAAAACTCTTTGGTGAGGGATTTGCTGAGGCTCATAATGCAGCAGGTGATGTAGTTGCAACAGCGCGTTGTTTCCTGGAACTGTTGCGTTTAGGAGTTATTAATACCGACAGCTATGGGATCGGATCCGGAATTATCGAAAATTTCAGGAGCCTTAATCCCGATCTTATCCAACCAGTTGATTTAAAAATTGAATCCAATTTCAATACGGATCCTGCAGAGGAAGAAATTGAAGATGAAAGAAGTAAGTCATCGGCAGAAGCGGTGAAAACCTCCATACCCTTTACACACCTGCATGTTCATACGCAGTATTCCATTCTCGATGGTGCTGCTGACATTCCCGGTTTGATTGAAAAAGCCAAGGCCGATGGAATGAATGCCCTGGCTGTTACTGATCATGGAAATATGTTTGGTATAAAGGAGTTTCACAGCACAGCCCATAAAATGGGAATTAAACCAATTCTGGGTTGCGAAGTCTATGTGGCACACCGTTCGCGCTTCGATAAATCGGATAAGATTGATGGCGGAGGGCGTCATCTGATTTTACTGGCTAAAAACAGTATCGGGTATCATAATCTGGTGAAACTGGTATCATATGGATGGACCGAAGGATTTTACTACAAGCCCCGTATCGACAGAGAATTATTGTCTAAGCACAACGAGGGCCTTATCGCCTTATCGGCTTGTCTTAACGGGGTGATTTCATCAGTACTGCGCAAAGAAGGTATTGAAGAGGCCCGGGAAACACTTACTGCTTATAAATCGATTTTTGGCGATGATTTTTACCTTGAATTGCAGCGACATCCCTCGGGCGATGAACAGATTGACCGGGAAGTTTATCAGGATCAGGTATTTGTCAACGAACAACTTATCAAACTGGGTAGGGAAACCGATACCCTGGTAGTAGCGACAAACGATGTGCATTTTATAAACGAAGAAGATGCCGAAGCACACGACAGGTTGTTGTGTATCAGTACGGGAAAGGATCTTGACGATCCGAACCGTATGCGCTATACACGTCAGGAATGGCTGAAAACACAGGATGAAATGCGGCGCTTGTTTGCCGATGTTCCTGAAGCCCTGGAGAATACTCAAAAAATTGTTGCGAAAATTGAAGAATATAAGCTGGATTCACAGGCTATCATGCCTGAATTTCCGATACCGGAAGATTTTGGAACCCTCGAGGATTATCGGCAAAAATATAGCAAAGAGGCATTAATAGAAGAATTTACGGAGGATTCCTATAACCGGCTGGGGGATTTCGACAGGGTGCTTCGTGTAAAGCTTGAGGCCGATTATCTGAGGCATTTGGTATATGAAGGGGCAAAAAAACGTTGGGGGAATTCGCTAAGTGCCGATTTGCAGACACGTATCGATTTTGAACTGGACACGATTAAAACCATGGGTTTTCCCGGTTACTTCCTGATCGTATGGGATTTCATCAGGGCGGCCCGTGAGATGGATGTATCAGTGGGTCCCGGACGAGGTTCGGCTGCGGGTTCAACGGTGGCCTATTGCCTTCGTATTACTGACATAGATCCTATTAAGTACGATCTGCTGTTTGAGCGTTTTCTTAATCCCGATCGTGTTTCCATGCCTGATATCGATATTGATTTTGATGAAGACGGCCGCGATAAGGTATTGAAATGGGTGGTTAACAAATACGGAGCAAAAAGGGTGGCTCATATTATTACATTCGGAACTATGGCGCCCAAGATGGCCATTCGCGATGTGGCCCGCGTACAAAAGCTGGAACTTTCCGAAGCCGATCGTCTGGCCAAACTCATTCCTGAACGGCCGGGAACATCCTTTAAAAAAGCCTATGAGGAAGTACCGGATCTGCTAAAGGAAAGGGGAAATACAAACGAACTTATTTCACAAACCCTTAAGTATGCCGAAGTTCTCGAAGGCTCGGTGCGACAGACGGGTGTTCATGCCTGCGGCATTATCATAGGAAAGGAAAATCTGGAAGAATACATACCCATTTGTACCAATAAAGATGCAGAGCTGTTTGTTACTCAGTACGACGGGAAACATATTGAATCAGTGGGTATGCTGAAAATGGATTTTCTTGGATTAAAAACACTCTCCATAATTAAAGATGCGGTTGATAATGTGAAACAATCGAAGGGAATAGAAATTGATATTGATTCGATACCCCTTGATGATGCTAAAACTTTTGAATTGTACAGCAGGGGAGAAACCACCGCTTTATTTCAGTTCGAATCGGCCGGAATGAAAAAGCATTTACGGGCATTGAAACCTAACAGGATTGAGGATCTCATCGCAATGAATGCGCTGTATCGTCCTGGCCCCATGGAATATATCCCAAGTTTTATCAGGCGTAAACATGGAAGGGAGAATATAGAATATGATCTGCCCGAGATGGAGGAATACCTGAAAGACACCTATGGGATCACGGTCTATCAGGAACAGGTGATGTTACTTTCTCAGAAACTTGCAGGTTTTTCAAAGGGTATGGCCGATTCACTTCGGAAAGCCATGGGGAAGAAGATCAAATCGATGATGGACGAATTGAAGGAAAAATTTGTGGAAGGATGCAGGAAGAACGGATATCAGGAAAAGATCATCGATAAGATATGGACCGACTGGGAAGCCTTTGCACACTATGCATTCAATAAATCACACTCAACCTGTTATGCCTACGTCTCCTATCAGACAGCCTACTTGAAGGCCCACTACCCGGCTGAGTTTATGGCGGCTGTACTGAGCCGGAACCTGAATGATATTAAAAAGATTACATTTTTTATGGAGGAATGCCGGCGCATGGGCTTGCACGTTCTTGTCCCTGATATCAACGAAAGCCATTCACGATTTACAGTTAATAAGGACGGAAATATACGCTTTGGTCTGGCAGCCATCAAGGGCCTTGGCGAATCTGCCGTTCAGCATATCATAGAAGAACGTAACAAGGGCGGTGTATTCAAAGATAGTTATGATTTTGTTGAGAGAATAAACCTCAATACAGTTAACAAAAGAAGTGTGGAGGCGCTGGTTATGGCTGGTGGTTTTGACAGCTTTGGGAGTATCGACCGGCACCAGTTCTTTTATACCGACAAAGAGAACCTGACTTTTATCGATCAGTTGTTACGATATGGCAACCTGGTAAAAACGCAGCAGACGAACACACTATTTGATATGGATAAAAGTTATCAGAAAATGAATAAGCCGGAAATATCACAGGGAGAATCGTGGGCTCCA
>Ga0315536_1000612_pt1 | contig 17899 bp, 16 predicted proteins | sample SalMarSW160230MG_FD_203093 | JGI IMG/M metagenome (GOLD analysis project Ga0315536, IMG submission 203093) | Salt marsh sediment microbial communities from the Plum Island Ecosystem LTER, Massachusetts, United States - Salt Marsh Sediment SW1602-30 ... | reverse complement strand
GATGCAGGCTCATCAGGGCATAGATGAAATCGTAGGCTGCGTGATGCTCCGCAGACATCAGGTCCAGTTTCAGAGTCGATATATTTTTTGTTTTGGTTTGTAGGATTTTTTGCCTCGCTGTTTTTACCATTTCCATGGAATTGTCAATAAGGGTGATGTGCTTCACACGAGAGTTCAGCATAAAGCTTAACAAACCGGTTCCGCTTCCGAACTCAAGCGCCGACCATTTTTTTGAAAGGGGTATGCTTTTTTTTATTTCGCGGGCTACTGCCCGTGCCCGTTTTACGTGATCCGTGTTTTTATCCCAGCCCGCCGCCGCCTCATCAAAATGATTCATAGTACGCTTAATATACTGCGGCCGAATGCGCCGTTCAAGGATATTCCCGCTGCAAGAAAACAGGACCATGCGTTTTCCGCCGCAGGAACCAGCCCTGCCCGAACGGTACAGGGGCAGGCCGATGTTTGCAGGTCTTGCCTGCAGTCCCGGCCTCGGCATGACCAGGCGCGAACCGTCTCCGATATTACGGCGCTTGGACGGACGAATATCTGTGACGCCGTTCCGGCCTTTACTATCGAGTAAGCGGATATGGCGAACACGCTTTGGGGGCTGGAACTGCCGTTTATCTTCTGCTATCATAGTAACCATTAATTAGTGGTCCAAACCGTGGACCTGGGGAAAGCAAAAACGCGGGTTTTGGTGTAATAGAAGGGAAGAGATGAAGCAACCGCCATTCAGTCCGAACCCGGGCTGCGTGTTGCATAGGGAGGACCTGCTTATCAAATCCATCCGCAACAGGGGGATGTACCGTGGGGTGATAAAGCCCGGGGTACTATACGGTGATTCGGTAAGAAGATAACGGCAGTTCAAAGAAAGAGGTACCTGCTTGTAAATGTTGCACCTTTACATACGCTTACGGTACCTCTTTCCTGCCTAATCACTAACGGATTCCTTTTTCAATAAGGGGTTTCAGTTCTTTGATATTTTCCGGGGTAACCGTGCCCACGCCTGTGTTGATATGCAGGCCGGGAATTTTATAAAGTTTTGTCATTACCACCTGGAAAACAGGAAAAAATCCCTGCAGGTAGAGTACCTGGTCGAAAGAAGCGCTGATATATCCCTTCTCGATGCCCTCGATGGTCGCCGGCGACAGATCGATACCGCCCACCTTAATGTCTCCCGGCTTTTTACCGGCCGCCTGGAGAACGGCCATCATGTTGGATGTCACGTTTCCGTGCTGGGTGCCGATGGCCTTGATGTCCGGATGCGCCTCCAGGTACGCGGTCAGAATCGGCACGCACAATGAGGCTTCAGCGTCGACCTCGGGAGATATGTCCAGTTTTTCCACGGACAACCCCGCGTCCTTCAGAGCGTCGAACATTCCCTGCGGGCTCTTGCTTCTTCCCTCCTGGGAAAACAACCCGTACACCAGGGCTTTATCCCCGGATTTGAGTCCGGCCCGCACCATGGCTTGGCCGGTGAGATATCCGCCGGCATACAGTTCGGCCCCTGCATATCCAAATCCCAGATACTGGTACTTGGCCTCCAGTTTGGGAAGCGGGTTGTTGCCGCTGGTTACAATGATGCCCATGGATTCAGCCTCGTCGACCAGGGCCTCGAACGCCGCTTCACCGGGATGCCCCATAATGACAATGCCGTCCGGTTTGGCGGCCAGCGCCTCCTTGAACTGGGCGATCATTTTTTCAGGCTGCCAGCCGGAATACTGCTCGATCAAGGTAACGCCGTATTTTTCCGCAGCATCCTTGGCCCCGTTGGTGCGCGCCAATGTGGAAGGATCGCCCGCAGTGCCTCCCATCTGCATATAGATAACAATCTTGTTCGCGGGTGCCTGTTCCCCTTCCGCTTTTCCGGGTTGGCCGCAGGCCAAAAACACACTCAGCGCCAGGGTCAGACCCAGGAGTAACGCGGTTAATAATAGATTCTTAGCTTTCATCTATTACCTCCTTTTTAATTTTTTCCAGGCACAAAACTTGTGCCTTATATTTATTCTTTTTTAAATGCCTTAAAAAATACGCTGTCTTTGATGGTATCTATTATTTTTTTGCCCCTGCTTTTGATGTTGACATTGATGATGACCGAGGCGGCCATCACAAGACCGGTGGTAAGCCGTACCCAGTACCCGCCGATTCCGGTGGAAACCACACCGGCTTCCAGTGATCCGATGATATACATCCCGAAAAAGGTTCCCACGATTGTCCCTTCTCCTCCGGAGATGGAGGTTCCGCCGATGAACACGGCGGCCATAACAGGCAGCAGGAAGCCCTGGCCTTGTGTGGTATAGAAATTGGTGATTTCCAGGGTAAGCAGTACGGCCGCGAAGGAGGCTATGATACCGTTTACCGTGAAAAGAATTATTTTGGTGTTTTCCACATTGATACCCATGACCCGGGCCACATCCGTATTATCCCCAATGAACAGGATGGACTCACCGAAACGGTGCCGATTGAGAATAAACCACAACAACACGGCCAGGCCCACGCCCCACAGCGCCTGGGCCGGGAATATGCCCCCTATTCTTCCCACAAACAGTGTATGCAGAAATGTATTGCGGATTTCCTTGATACTCCAGTTGAGCCCGCCGCATAACAACACGGTCAGGCCGCCCCAGAAAAAGTTCGAGGCCAGGGTGGCCATAATCGACGGTACCCGCAGCCGCGCGATCAAAACCCCGTTTATAACGCCCACCAGCGCGCCGCTTGCCAAGGCGCAAAACAAGGCCGGGAAGGCCAGTCCGGTGGCCCTGAACACATAGGAAAATACAAAACCTGAGAAGGCCACAACCGAGGCGAAACTCAGGTCTATCTCCCCCGCGGTAATAACGAGGGTCAGGCCCAGGGCCAGCACGAGCTGGGGAGGTACCGTTTGAAAAAAGGACATATAGATTCTATATCCGGAAAAAACTTTGGGGGCGAAGATCAAAAAACACACAAACTGTAAAAACAGTACCAGCATAACCGGTACGGCTTTGGCATTGCCCAGTTGTTTTAAGAATACATTCTCTTTCTTCAAGTTATTCACCGTGCTACTCCTTTTTTCCATGAGCGTATTCAAGTAGAAATTCGTTCAACTGCTTTAGGGTTATTTCCATTTTTGAGATATCGGCCACGATCCTGCCCCTGTCCAGCACAACAAACCTGTCCGAAATTTCGTATACATCCTGAATATCGTGGGAAATATAGATACAGGACTTCCCGTTCTCTTTTAATTTATGTACAAAATTCAATACCTTGCGCACTTCCTTCAAGGAAAGGGCCGCCGTGGGCTCATCCAGCACGATGAGACTGGCGTCGAAATGCATGGCCCTGCCTATGGCAATACCCTGTCTCTCTCCGCCTGAAAGTGTACTGGCCCTGGAATCCACGGTAATCCCGGCCCCGCGGAAACCGATCATATTCTGCATGATCTGCCTGGCTATTTCTTTCTCTTTTTTGACATTGATGAATCCGAAGCGGCCGGTAATCTGGCGCCCGATAAAAAAATTGCGCCACAACGCCTGCAGCTCCCCCAGGGACTTGTCCTGGTACACCGTCTCGATGCCCAGTTCATGGGCCCTTTTTACATTATAGGTTTTAAAATTGATAACCCGGCCGTTTAAGAGCAGTTGTCCGCTGGTGGGCGGGAACACACCGGTGATAATCTTAATCAGGGTTGATTTGCCCGCGCCGTTGTCGCCGATTAATCCCACTATCTCGTTTTTGGCGACCGTAAAATTAATATCGCCCAGGGCCTGAACCTTGGCGAAATATTTCTCCATATTCTTGATCTGAATGGTATAATGCCCCTTACCCGCTTTTGACATCCGTAACACTCCTGAAAACAGTATTGTATCTTGCGCTATCTTAAAAACAGAGAGGAAATGCTTCAATAGCATAAGACGCAAAAATAATGGACAAACCTGCAATTAAAGCTAAAAAATATCTATCAGGGGATTTTGACGGATTTTGTAAGACTGATAATGATGCAAGAAAAATACTTAAATCCTGCTGTGCTGCAGGTACCGGCTGGGAGCACAACCGCGATATTTTTTATACAGCCGGGAGAAGTAATAAGGATCGTCATAGCCGAGCTGCAGGGCGATCTCTTTTACGGTTATTTCGGGATTGTCCCGGAAGTATTCCTCGGCCTTTTCCAGTTTTAATTCTATCATTATCTGCTTGAAATTCTTTTTCAAATACGATGTAAAGAGATGGGAAATGGTAGACTCGCTGCGGCCCACCATAGCGGATGCTTCCTTGATGGTCAGGTTCGCATTAATATGATCCTTGGCATAATTGATTATCCGTTCCACAATCAGGTTGCTTTTAATGGAAATCATATTTTGCGATACAATGTAGTCCACAATAACGCGGAATAATTTTCTGATGCTTTGTATCTGTGAATTGGAAAAACAGGGGGTTCGCAAATACTCCAGAACCAGTTTCTCGCTGGATCCGTGGTGTTCGCACCATTCGTTGATCAGCTTTTGATTCAAGCGGTCCTCGTTCCTGTACTGGCCCATCATGCAGAACCCAAGATGAATTCCATCGAAATAAATGGGGATAATTGACTCGATCATGCCCGCGAAACAGGGAAGGGTGATCATATCCTTGCGGTTAAGCGCCTTCAGGCGTTTGGCGGAGTCAATGGCTCGGCATTTTTGTTTTTTATTCAAATGATCCCGGATTAAAGAACAGAACTGGCTGCGCGGTTTTTTTAAACCCACGGCGATTTCTTCCATGAGGGGTGAATAAAAACCCACACGCATATTAAAGCAGGAGGAGAATTCATCAAAAAGTCTTTGAACGTCCTCTTTCAGAATAATTTCAATGGTACTTTTAATAGGCATAGAATGCAATGTAAAACTACCCCAAACCTCGGCTCCTGTCAAGATAAGGGGCGGGAACGACCGGATTCCGCCGACACGTGCCCCGGAATGTCATGCTGGAGGCCCGTTCGCGGGAAGAGGTACCTGAGGCGATCAGGGAAAAAGAACGCCGCCCGGGCGCCAGCGAAACCAAAATCGGCGGACGGAAACCGCGGTTGAAGAAAATCCCCCGGCTACCCGTAACTGTGCTTACCGGATAGCAGAAAATTTACCCCCAGGAAAGTGAAAAGCGTAAATAAAAACCCGATAACGGCTATGAACGCGGGGATCCTGCCGCTTGTACGCCGGATAAACCTGAAATGTAAGTACAGGGTATAGACCAGCCAGGTAACCAGGGCCCAGGTTTCCTTGGGGTCCCAGCCCCAGTACCGTCCCCAGGCATACTGTGCCCAGATTGCGCCGAAAATCAGAGCCCCGGCCGTGAACACCGGATAGCCGACAGCGATAGTCGTATAAATAAGCTTGTCCAGGGATTTTTGTCTTCCCGGATCGTGCGTAAACAGATAGAGCAGCGCGGCCACGAAAGACACGGCAAAAAAGGCCTCGCCGATGAAGGCAAAGGTGACATGCAGCACCAGCCAGGCGGAGCGCAATGCGGGAACGGGCGGGCGAATGGTGCTCGGCGCCAGCGGAGATGAAGCGATTGCCAGCAAAATAATTATGAATATACTCCCCCCGAACAGGAAAAAGCGCGCGGATTGGGCGGAGGCTGCCGTTTCATGATCGGAGTCTTTTTCATCTGAGGGCACGCCGGCAGCTGAACGGGCAGGCACGCGGCCCGGAGTGCGGACGGGAATGCGCATACCCCGGCGCAGGCGATAAACAGATAGGATTGTCCCTGTTGCCGCGGCGAAAAAAAGCAGTGATTCATACATGTTGGTGACGGCGGGAAATCCGATCCTGATGCTGCGATCGATGAGGGAAATAATGCACAGGAGCGTGCCCGCGGGAAGGAGAAAAAGACTGAAAGGCTCTGCTTTTTGTGTGAAAAGGTATACCGCCTGGATTACGGCAAGAGCAAGAAAACAAAAAAATCCTATCTGTGAAATCATGTTTTTTCACTCCGGTGCAGGCGTTGGTAGAAAGTAATACCCAGCCCCGCGCCCAACATCAGGAATGATACGATAAGAGGAAAAAATCCGGGGTCAAACCCGGTCTGGATTACGCTGACAATCCTGCTTGTTGCCTGTTTGAGTGACAGACCGGGGAGAATCTCATCGCCCGGTCTGAAGCTTTGCCGTTTGGGAGAGGCGTGCTTTCCGAAACGCAGCTCCATGGTTACCAGGGGATCGGCAGCGGGCCCATTCTGTTCCACTCCGATAAAACGGGCGGACAGGTTCCCGCCGGCGATGGTCTCCCGGCGAAGTAAGACAAAACGGTTCCCGGCGCTGTCGTTCAGCACAACCTCGGGAATCTGTCCGTAACTTATCTGGTAGAGTGAGAGGTATCCGGCGGATACCGGGTGATTGACCCGGATGTCTTCGGTGCGTTCGCTCCCGTCCGGCCCGGTCAGTCGTATCCGTGAATGCCACTGCCTGGCCGAACCGTCGGCATAATACTCTTCGCTGAAATCGAGCAGGGTAACACTGTATCCGTTTGGAAGTCTGTTGGTTTCTCCCTCGGCCAGCACCAGTTGTGATTCCTGCCTGCCGAAGAGGGAGATAAACGCGCTTATGATAAGCAATAAGATCCCCGCGTGAATAAGGTCCGGTCCGTAATGATTCCAGCGCTTGTTATTCAGCTCCCCCCGGATACGCCGGACGGTACAGAGAAGCAGATTGAGAAAAAAGAGGCTGAGGGGGAGAATAAACCAGACGGAAATAAATAGATTATGCAATCCCAGAAAAGTAACCAGGGAGGAGGCCGCGGTTTCGGTCGTCCGTGCGGGAAGAACCCCCGCCGGCAGCGGGTGCGCCCCGGCCTGGGGAATAAGCGTGGCCGTCACCATCAGGACGGCCAGATAGATGAGCAGCACGGCGGTGAGTTTCAGCGAAGTGAGAGCTCGATATAAATATTGTAAGGCAGTCTTCATATTTACTGTATTATACTGATTTTACTATATATCAGGAGTTAAAAAGAGTATACCCCGGGAAAATGGTCCCGCAGGTAAATTTAAAATCGGCTGCGTGAACCGTCCGGGGAAAAGCGCAATGTTTGTACCACTCTGCGGCCTTTACACAAGCGGTCCGCCGGAATATAATGGGCGCTGCCGCTCAAAACCAAATATTTAATCGCCATGGCGCTGGATGCGGCCCACGGAGCCGAGGGCGGTGTTGCCTCCCTGGCGCGGCAGGCCATGGAGCATGGCGCCGATAAAGAGGAGATAATGGAGGCCCTGCGCATCACCGACTTTATCAGTGGTGTGGGCAGCGTCTATACCGCATCGCTGGGATTAAGCGAGGTTTTTTAAACCGAATAAACAGACGGAAAAAATCGAAAAACAGGAGCATGCAATGCAAAAAATAAGAACAAGTCCCGCACCACTGCTTTTCCCCCAGCCCGCCGTGTTGGTGGGCTGCAAAGCGGGCGACGACATCAGTTTTGCCGCCATCGCCTGGGCCGGGATCGTCAATTCGACGCCGCCCATGCTGGGAGTGGGCATACGCCGGTCGCGTTTTACCCATGAACTAATTTCAAAGGTAAACGTGTTTTCGGTAAACGTCCCGTCAGAGAAACTGGCGGTACAGACCGACTTCTGCGGTATTGTCTCGGGACGAGACATAGACAAAACCGCGGTCTGCGGGTTCAGCCTGTTTTACGGCGAAGCGGAGAACGCCCCTTTTATCGAGGAATGCCCCCTGAATCTTGGGTGCACGGTAGAAAAGGTGATCTCGCTGCCCACGCATGATTACTTTATCGGGAAGATCACCGAGGTGTACGCTGATGAGGACCTGAACACGTCAGCCGGCCTTGATTTTGAAAAGCTGAAACCCCTGGTCTATATGGGCAGGCATTACGCCACTGTTGCGGGAAACCTGGGGAAAACATTTTCAATCGGAAAACAGTTGAAGCAATAAGGAATATGTATGCGGGTTGAAGAGTACAAGGACAAACATTTTACCGAATTTTATTCATTATACCTGGACTGGGACATGGATTTTACGGTGAACAAAGAGGATGTGCAGACCCGCTTGGCCATGGTGCTTGATCATCCGGAAAACAGGGTGCTTCTGGTCACCGAAGGGGATGCCGTACTTGCCTATGCCCAGATAAGGGACAGTTACGATATCGGGCTTGAACCTTATTTAGAAATTATTCAATTATTGGTTAAAAAAAGTAAGCGCAGCAAAGGTGTCGGAAAACTGCTGTTACAGGAGATCGAGACCTTGGCCAGAAGCAAGGGCTTCTCCGGCGTCAAACTGCACAGTAATATTATCCGTTCACGCGCCCACGTGTTCTATGAACGGAACGGGTATAATTACTTTAAATGCTCCAAGTTTTATGAGAAAAACCTGCATAAATAGTGCTTGACTCTCGATATAAAAATGCGTATCAATTAATTTGAAAATGAAAACACAAGAAAAAACGTGTGAAATCTGGTTTGTTACCGGCAGCCAGCATCTTTACGGAGATGAGGTGCTGAAGCAGGTGGCCGCGGATGCAGGAGAGATCGCGGGTTACCTGGATAAGCATATACGCCTTCCGGTAACCATTGTGAAAAAAAGTGTTCTGACAACCCCTGAATCGATTACCCGGTTGTGTCTTGAAGCTAACAGCAATTATGACTGTATCGGCCTTATCACCTGGATGCACACCTTTTCGCCCGCCAAGATGTGGATCGCCGGATTGAAACTGTTAAGCAAACCCTTCCTCCACCTGCATACCCAGTATAACCGCGATATCCCGTGGGGGTCCCTGGATATGGACTATATGAACCTGCACCAGTCCGCGCACGGCGGCAGGGAGTTCGGGTTTATTGCTTCCAGGATGCGGATTGCCAGGAAGGTGGTTGTCGGGTATTGGAAGGATGCGGCAACCCTGGCGGGGATTGATACCTGGCTGCGAGCCGCCATGGCCTGGGATGATTCCCAAAAACTGAAGATCGCGCGGTTCGGTGATAATATGCGTGAGGTTGCGGTTACCGAAGGGGACAAGGTTGAGGCCCAGATGCGCTTCGGCTATTCGGTATCCGGCTTTGGTGTGGGGGAGCTTGCTCACGCGATCGGCGAGGCGGATGATACCGGGGCGAAACGCAGGATCGATGAGTACCGTGACGCGTACAAAATCGAGAAAAGCGTCCTTGATGAAAAATACGAGTCCCTGTACCAGGCCGCACGCATCGAAAACGGTTTACGGAGTTTTCTGGAACAGGGCGGATTCAAGGCCTTTACCACCACGTTCGAGGATTTGCACGGTCTGCGGCAGCTGCCCGGTCTGGCGGTCCAGCGTCTGATGGCCGACGGATACGGCTTTGGGGCCGAGGGAGACTGGAAAACCGCGGCCCTGGTACGGAGCATGAAGGTGATGGCCCGGGGACTCCCCGGCGGCACCTCTTTTATGGAGGATTACACCTACCACCTGCACCCCGACGGGAAGAAGGTTTTGGGCGCCCACATGCTTGAGGTCTGTCCCTCAATCGCGTCCGGGGTACCCCGGGTTGAGGTGCATCCGCTGTCGATCGGCGGCAAAGAAGATCCCTCCCGGCTTGTATTCGATGTTGCCCCGGGCAGGGGGTTGAATGCGACACTGATTGACCTGGGAAACCGTTTCCGGCTGCTGGTTAATGCGATAGAAGTGGAACAATCGCCTGAGCTCCCCAAACTCCCTGTGGCACGGGTTTTGTGGACACCCCTGCCCGGGCTGGAGATCGCGGCCGGTGCCTGGATCCTTGCCGGCGGGGCGCATCATACCGCCTTTTCCAAGGCCGTACGTCCGGAACACCTGGAAGATTTTGCCGAGATGGCGGGGATCGAGGTTTTGGAAATCGATGAACAAACCAGTATTTCCGGGTTTAAAAAAGAGCTGCGCTGGAATGAAGCCTATTATTCAGGTTTTCTGCGTTAACGTTCCCGGCAGCGATAAAAAAACATCGCGTTATAATTTCTCTTCTTCAAAAAAGAACTGGGAGAGCAGGTCTTTTTGCGAGCGCGCCATTTGATTGAGCGTCAATGCCACCTTACTGTCCTCACTTACCTGGTTGCTGATCTCCCGAATGGATGAGGTAACCTCCGCGATCGCTCCGGTGTTTTTCTGATTAATCTCATCCAGCATGGTCATGGCGGTGCGTACATTCTCGGATGCCGATTTCATTTTAGTAATTTCAGCCACAATATCCTCGGTATTGGTCTTGTTCTGTGTGGAGGCCGTTACTATGTCGGTAAGCATGTTCCTGGCGGTCTGCGACAGCCGGGAACTTTCGGTTATGTTATCCATGCCTTTGGTGATTATCACGGTGACTTCGTTGACATTGGCTAAAATTGTATCGATGTTTGTTTTGATCTCATCGCTGCTTTGTTCCGATTTCTCGGCCAGGGAGATTATCTCACCCGCCACCACCGTAAACTCCCTGCCTTGCTTACCGGCCCGGGCCGCGAGGATGGAGGCGTTGATTGCGATCAGATTGGTACGCATGGCAATATCATTGATCAGTGTCACAATATTCTGGATTTTCAAGGCATTTTCACTCAATTTGTTCATTTTCTCGCCGGCCAAGCGGGTGGCTTTGAGTGTGTTGATCATGGCGGTGTTGCTGATGTCAACAACCTCGGAACCCTTTCTGGCGGATTCCTGGGTTTTGTCCGCGCTGGAGTGACTCTGTGATGATTTTTCCGTGACGGTTGTAACATAAGCAAAGAGCAGGTCGATCTGTTCTTCGGTTTCGGTAAGCCGGTTCACCTGGGAAGCGACACTGTCATTGATCAGGTTCATGGTGTTGCTTATTTTGGCCGCCGCCTGTCCCAGTTGGGTGGTGGCCGCGGCCAGGTCCTCGCTTGCCCGTGACAGGTGCAGGGTGTTGTTGAACAGGGTGGCAAACATCCCCCGGAAACTCAAGGGTTCGGCGTTGAAGGTGGCGAATGCCACCCCTTGTTCGATGTATCCGTTGATATGCGGAATCATTTCCTTATCAAACAGCGGCAGGGCAATGGCCTGGTAGTGCCTTTCTACCAGGTCCCTGATGTACTTCAGAAAAATGGCCGTCTCTGTTTCCACGGCCCGGCCTCCTTCCGGAACTATGACGTCTACCTGCGTCGAGTATTCCTCTTGCAGAAGTCTTCCGGCGTCAAGCGCGCCTTTGTACACCGGTTCCCAGAAGTTCTTATCGTACGGAAGAAGAATGGCTATTTTATAATTCTCCTTTCGGCTGTTTTCCACCGGCGCAGTCAGGGCCTGCCGGGCCTTCTCCGACAGTATCTCTCCGGATTGGGGGTCCCAATGCTCCCGGTAGTTGACGCCGTTCACCTCTTCCAGATGGGTCAGCATTCTGGCGGTTGCCGGTATCTCTTTGTTTACCAGGTAGTTGTAGAGGCAGACAAGGGGGTTGTAGCCCTGCATATACGGATTCTGGGAAAGCGTGGCGGTGATAAGCCCCTGCTCCATGTAGCGGATGGTCTCCGCGGTAATATCGTGGGCAATAATGGCTATTGCTCCGGTTTTTCCCATGTCTTTTACCGCTTTGGCGGCCATGGATGGTGTTGATCCCTCGGTCACATAAATTGCCTTCAGGTCGGGATATTTTTGCAGCAGTTCACACGTTTTCTTATAGGTTGTTTCCTGGTCTTCATTTTCTTCCAAAACCTCTGCTATGTCTACTTCCGGGTAGATACCTGCCAGCGTACTGGTAAAGCCTTTTTTACGGATACTTTGGGCTGATCGGGTAAAGCTGTGCATCAACACGGCAACCCTGCCTTTGCCGTGAAGCAGGTTTCCCAGGATCTCGCCGCACATTTCCCCCTCTAAAAAACTGTCCGCGCCCACGTAGCAGAGACGTTTACAGGGAATCGAGGTGATGCTGTTGTAATCGTTTATGCAATCGATAAAACTTGTGACGATCTCATTGTACTGCCGGCCGATTCCGCCCAGATACCGGTTGTTTACCAGGTTTAGTGGTTTTGCCCGGACGCTCTCCAGGTTAACCGTGATGTTTCCCCGCGCCAGCTCGGAAAGGGCGATATTGAAGCGCTTCAGATCATTCTGTATTAATGCTTGCAGGGCACTCCGTAATTGTGCCGCCGGCCGTGTTATTCGTGTATGGATAAAGAAATATATGCTTGCACTTGATGAAAGGGCGAGGAGGGTTAAAAACAAAGCGGTAATAACGTGCAGGGGCTGGGAGAAAATATGCAGAAATCCCAGGACACATAGCAGAATAAAATTCGCTAAAATAGAAAGTTTTAGTACATCTATTTTAAAGCCGCCCATCCATATCCCCCTGCAGACGAGTTTACTATGCTTAAATTATAATCAATAGGGTTTTTTCTGACAAGGAAGTTTTTTATTTAGATTGTAGAGGAGAGGGGATTTTTTTCCCTTGACAATATCCGGAATATGTAGGTAGGCTGCTGAATTATGACTGATTTTTGTTTGGAGCGGATCATAAAAGCATTAACAAGAAGCAAAAGAGTATTTGACAAAATAATAGATATTTTATAAGATAAAAGAGTAGCGTGAACCTTAACGCAAGACAATGGCTTGAATATGATAACAATTAAAGATATAGCAAAAATGGCACAGGTATCTATCGGCACGGTCGATCGTGTTATTCATAATCGGGGCAGGTTTTCCGAAAGTACCAGGAAAAAGGTGGAAAAAATAATTCGGGAGACCGGCTACAAGACCAATATCATCGCCAGTCAGTTGGTGAAGGCCAAAACCCATAATTTCGGCATCATTATGCCTTATGCCCACCAGAACGACAATTACTGGCAGATATCCAAAAAGGGAATGGAGCAGGCAAGGGAAGAGCTGGCGCATTTCAAGATTAATTTCCGCTTTTATTTTTATGACCGCTACCTTGACAGCTCGTTTGTCGATGAATACAAACGGGCACTGGCAGATGAGAATGACGGATTTTTAATCGCTCCGGTTTTGTCCCACCTGATGGAAAAGTATTTGAATGAGTACCCGCCCACCATACCATATGTGCTGTTTAATGCTGATATTCCCAATAGCAGAAAGCTGTCATTCGTGGGGCAGGACTCATTTTTGGGGGGATTAACCTCGGGGAAACTCATGTCGGTACTCATCCAGAACAGGGGCAGCCTGGCGGTTATTGTCATTACCCCGCCTGATTATCATATAAATATCAGGGCCTCCGGATTCCAGGCTTTTTTCAGGGAGAATCCCATGGTTTCCATCCGTCAGTATTCGCTGCCGGATATAGAGGAGTTCAACGCGTTCGATGCCTTGACAAAAAAGATCCTTGATGAAAATCATGAGTTGAAAGGTATTTTTGTACCGAATGCATCCACCCATTATTTTGCCGATGCGATTACCTCGTTGAATCTGAAAAGAAAAATATTTATCATCGGGTATGATCTGATAAAAGAGAATATCAGGTGCCTGAAAAACGGTTCGGTGGATTTTATCATCAACCAGCAGCCGTTACGGCAGGGATACGAGGGAATTATGGCCCTTTATGCGAAGATCGTCCTGAAGTCCGAGGTAGGGCAAAAGAAACTGCTGCCGATTGAGATTATTACCAAGGAAAATATGGATTCTTACGTGCAACATTATCGTTTTGCGGAGAAAGACTAGCGGAGTTGTGATTTAAACAGGACCACGGGGAGGGGATTATTATTTTATTGAATGCGTTAACGTTAACACGATAAATAAAAGGAGTGGTTATGGAAGATAAGCATTTTGTTATCGGGGTTGATTACGGAACCGATTCGGTTCGCGCGCTTATTGTCGACGCGGCCGACGGTCGGGAGATTGCAAGCAGTGTTACCGCGTACAAACGCTGGACGGACGGATTATATTGTAACGCGGCGGAAAATCGCTTTCGTCAACACCCCCTTGATTATATTGAGGGGCTGGAGTATACGATCAGGGACGCCCTGGCCCGGGCCGGGGGTAATGCCGCGGCGAGGGTGGCCGGCATATCGATCGATACCACCGGTTCCACCCCCGCGGCGGTTGATAAAAAAGGCACGCCCCTGTCACTGCTTCCCGGATTCGAGGAAAATCCCAATGCCATGTTTATTCTCTGGAAAGACCATACGGCCATAAAGGAGGCCGGGGAGATAAATGAACTGGCCCGCTCCTGGAACGGCTTCGACTATACAAAGTATGTCGGCGGGATCTATTCATCCGAATGGTTTTGGGCCAAGCTGCTGCACGTATTGCGTGAAGACAAAGCGATAGCCGCGCAGGCTTTTTCCTGGGTTGAGCATTGTGACTGGCTGCCTGCGCTACTCTGCGGAGATACCAATCCATTAACCATGAAACGCAGCCGCTGCGCCGCGGGACACAAGGCCATGTGGCATGAGTCCTTCGGGGGGCTGCCGCCGGAAGAGTTCTTTGTGAAGCTGGACCCGAAACTTGCGGGCCTGCGGCAGCGGCTGTACACAGAAACCCGGACAAGCGACATGAAGGTGGGAAACCTTTCGGCCGAATGGGCGCAGCGCCTGGGACTGCATACAGAAGTGGCGGTCGGCGTTGGGGCGTTCGACGCGCATATGGGCGCGGTGGGAGGTGAGATACAACCGTACGTATTAAGCAAGGTCATCGGTACCTCCACCTGCGATATGTTGGTAATGCCGCTTGCAGAAGCGGAGGACAAGCTGGTGCCCGGTATCTGCGGCCAGGTGGACGGATCGATTATCCCCGGGATGCTGGGCCTGGAGGCGGGACAGAGCGCGTTCGGCGATATCTATGCCTGGTTCAGGGATATGCTGTTGTGGCCGGTCGGACATCTCCTTCAAGGGGAGCAGGGGCAAAGTCCGGCTTCCGATTTACATCGCAGGCTCATTCCGGAGCTGTCTGTTGCGGCGGCAAAAATTCCGCCCGGCGAGTCGGGTGTGGTGGCCCTGGACTGGTTGAACGGAAGGAGGACGCCGGACGCGGACCAGGCCCTGACCGGCGCGATTTCCGGCTTAAACCTGGGCAGCAGCGCACCCCGGCTGTTCAGGGCGCTTGTCGAGGCCACCGCGTTCGGCGCCAGGAAAATTACGGAACGGTTCACTGCCCAGGGTATACCGATTAAAGGGGTGATCGCCCTGGGCGGCATTCCGAAAAAATCACCCTTTGTGATGCAGGTGCTGGCGGATGTGTTGAATATGAAGATTGACGTGGCAAAGGCGGAACAGGCCTGCGCCTTGGGCGCGGCCATGTTCGCGGCGGTTGCGGCCGGTTTGTATGAAACGGTTTCGCAGGCGCAAAGCGCCATGGGCAACGGCTTTGAGAAACAGTACGTCCCGGAACAAAAGAATATCCGACAGTATGAAGCACTGTATCAGAAATATTCCCTGTTAGGGGGATTCGTGGAAAAGCAGACCCACAAGGAGTAAAAATGAGCGCGTATAAAAATATTAAGATAAAAGCCTTTGAATGTAATATGGAACTTCCCAAAAGAGGATTGGTATTTTATACATTCGGGAATGTCAGTTGTTTTGACAGGGAGATGGGGGTGTTCGCCATCAAACCCAGCGGTGTTCCCTATACGGACCTGAAACCCGATGATATGGTGGTGGTTGATCTTGAGGATAACATCGTAGAAGGTAATTTTAAACCGTCGTCGGATACCAAGACCCATGCCGTGTTGTACAAACATTTTCCCAAAATAGGGGGTATTGTACACACGCATTCCACCTACGCCGTGGCCTGGGCCCAGGCCATGCTGCCCATCCCCATTTTGGGAACCACCCATGCCGATCACCTGGCCACGGACATCCCGTGCACAGAGGTGATGAGTGACCGGGCGATCGAAGGGGACTATGAAAACGAAACAGGGGAACTTATTGTCGAAACCTTTAAAGAGCTTTCTTATGAGGATATCCCGATGGTGCTGGTGGCCTGCCACGGACCGTTTACCTGGGGGGCCACTCCGGAAAAGGCGGTGTACCACAGCGCGGTCCTTGAGGAGCTCGCAAAAATGGCATATCTCACCACGCATATCAATACCGGTGTCCCCAGGCTGAAAGAAACCCTGATCCGTAAGCATTATAACCGTAAACACGGAGTGGACGCGTATTACGGACAAAACGGGGTGTAACCGCTTGTAAAATGGGAATCCGGCGGGTGCCTAACCGCCGGCCCTATAATACCTCCTTAAGTAAGGGCTTCCCCTGAAATATGGGGAAGCCTTGATTTTTCTGTAAGTTATGGAATGAAAAAAACCGCGGGGCTTCGCGTCACTATAGAAAATTCACCATCGCCTTGATCACCCCGTCTTGGTAGTGCTCCACGAGGGCAAAGGCGTCTTGGACATCGTTCAAAGGAAAATGGTGGGTTGCCATAAACAGGGGGTCCACCGCTCCGGAAGCAACCCCGTCAATGGTAAGCTGTGTGCAATTGTTCTGTCTGCGAACATTTTGTAAGGTGATTTCATTGCGGCGTGCGGTATCGGCCTGAAACGAATAGGTGTTGGATTCGGGGATTCCCACAATCATTATTTTCCCGCCGGGTCCTACCAGGGACAACGCCTGGGTAAGCGCCTCCTGTTCTCCGCAGCACTCAAACACCACGTCAAGCAACCGCGGTTCCATACGGGAAATTATTTCGATAACATCCTGCTGCCGCGGGTTCCCGGTCCACGCGGCCCCGTTGTTACGGGCCAGCTCACAGCGGTAATCAAGCGGATCGGTCATGTAGATGTTTCCTGCCCCGAAATGCCGGCAGGCGAGCATGACGCTGAGTCCGATCGGGCCGCTGCCCAGGATACCCACAGACCTGCCTATGAGCTCCTCCGGTTTAAGTCCACCCGCCTGCAGTGCGGCGTAAAATCCGATGGCCAGGGGTTCGCAGAGAACCCCCGCGTCAAGCGAGACATTATCCGGAAGGGGATAACAACAGTCCGCCGGGAGCACAATATACTCCGCGAGTGCGCCTTCCATCTGTCCGGGGCAGCCCAGGAATTTCTGATTGCGGCAGGTATTGTACCTGCCCGCCTTGCATTGAAAGCAGGTATGACAGGATACAAGAGGGTCTACCGCAACCCGCTGTCCGGGATGCAGCGTGTTGACCCCGGGACCGGTTTCGGCTATCGTTCCCGCCGTTTCGTGTCCGACCGTAAAAGGAAATGTGATTACCTGTGAGCCGATTCTGCCCATTGTATAGTAATGAATGTCCGATCCGCAGACTCCTACCATTCCGACCCGGAGCAGCACCTCGTTTTCTCCCGGAGGTGCGGGCGGCGCTACATCGAATATTTGTAATTCCCTGACAGCGGTCAGTTTAACGGATTTCATATGGGTGCACGTTCACCCGATTATAGCATTTCTGCGGGCGGTGGTACAAGACGGGAACACAACAACGCTTTCTCATCAGCCGGGGATTGCTCACCGGCGCACCGACGGTTTTCAGTCCGCTTTTCGGGTTTTCCCGACCCATTGCGCTGAAGAAAAAATATCCAAAAAAAATATTTAATACCTCTTGACATAATTACGCCGGAACAGGTAGTATGAAACAAATTGAGTTATTTTTTTGACTGTTTGCGTCATCGTTAACGCAAACAACGGCGGATCCCGGACGGGAGGCCCGCAATAATTGGGCGGCAGAGGGATTTTTTTACCAGGGATGCGTTAACGTTAACAAAAAGGTATGGGTTGTGGACGGTAAAAAAAACTTCTTTTTAGGAATCCTTCTATGAGCAATATCGCATCGGTAAAATTAGGAATCGTCGCGGTGAGCAGGGACTGTTTCCCTATCGACCTGTCAAAACAGCGTAAGAAACGGGTACTCGATGCCTGCCGCCGCAAGAACGTGGCTGTTCACGACATCCCCACGGTGATCGAGAGTGAAAACGATGTGGAAAAGGCGCTTGAAGAAGCCCGCGCCGCGGGTGTCAACGCCTTGGTCGTTTACCTGGGCAATTTCGGGCCCGAAGGCCCGACCACGCTTTTGGTCCAGAAGTTTTC
>Ga0315536_1000609_pt1 | contig 17938 bp, 17 predicted proteins | sample SalMarSW160230MG_FD_203093 | JGI IMG/M metagenome (GOLD analysis project Ga0315536, IMG submission 203093) | Salt marsh sediment microbial communities from the Plum Island Ecosystem LTER, Massachusetts, United States - Salt Marsh Sediment SW1602-30 ... | reverse complement strand
CGCGAGGAAGCGAAAGCGGCGGCGACGGCGGAGCGGGAGGCCCTCGTCGTGCGTGCAGAAGCAATCGGGGCGAAGGACGCTTCCGCGATCAACTGGAAGAGCGATGCCGCCGAATTGAAGACGCTTCTCGACGCATGGAAAGAGGCCCAACAGTCCGCGGTTCACATCGGGAAAGACGTCGAACGCGACCTGTGGCACCGCTTCGCTCACGCTCGATCGACCTTCGAAAAGACCAGAAAGCGCCACTTCGCGGAGCTCGACCGCGTCAACACCGTCGTCGCGGGGCGCAAGGAGGAACTCGTCAACCGGGCGGAAGCCCTCGCGACATCGACCAAGTGGGACGACACGACGCGTGAATTCCGCGACCTCATGGCGCAGTGGAAAGCCGCCGGTCGAGGCCGGAAAGCCGTTGACGACGCCTTGTGGGCGCGATTCCAGGCCGCCCAGGATGCGTTCTTCACCGCCAAGCGCGCGGTCCTCGACGCGGAACGCTCGGTAGAGGAAGCCAACCTCGAGACGAAGGAAGCCATTCTCAAAGAGGCGGAGGCCCTCCTTCCGATCAAGGACCTCAGCGCGGCTAAGGTGGCCCTTCACGGAATCCAAGACCGTTTCGAAGCGGCGGGGCGTGTCCCCAAGGCGGACGTGGCCCGGCTCAGCAAGCGCCTCTCCGCGGTCGAGCACGCCATTCGAGAGGCCGACGCGGCCGCGTGGACGCGGCACAATCCCGAAGTCGAGGCCAGGGTCAGCGGGGCGGCGCAGCAACTGATGTCTGCGATCGCCGAACTTGATGAGCAAATCGCGGCCGCCAAGGAGGCGGGCGAGAAGAAGACCGTCAAGGAACTTCAGGAGTCCCGGGACACTCGACAGGCGTGGCTCGATCAGATTCAGACGTCCGCCTCGTAGCGAAGTTCTCCCCAGGTCGGACCCGACCTCTCGCGCGAGCGGCGTTTGGGCGCCACCCTGAGGACGTGGACCTTGTCACCGACCGAGACGTTGGAGCGGTTCCCCTCGGGCGCATGATCCGTGACGGGATTGTCGTCCCCCTCGCCCCGGGCTTCGCAGCGCCCCTCGACCTTCCCCTCACGAAGGACGACCGAGCCTCAACCCTCGCGAATGCCGTGCCGGAACACACGGTCGTCTCCGGTCTTGCCGGTCTCTGGATCCACGGTGGTGGAACGCGACCCATCGATGTCGACCTCGTGGGGCTCAAGGGTCTCCATCGGACCTCTCCCGACGTTCATCCGCGAGGGTGGCGCGTGCGGTTCCACTCCGGACGCGCGGCGGAGGAAACCGGTGAACGGCTGTCCGGGATGCGCGTTGCCACCCCGGAGAGGTGTGCGTGCGACGCGTTGCGTTGGGACGACCTTGACACGGCGATTCCCTCAATCGTCGGTGCGATCCACCAGGGATTCGTTCAGCCGTCTTCCGTGGATGCCCTCGTCGGTGAAACGAACCCTCGGGGACTCGGAGCCTCACGTATGACGAGCGCGTGGGCGGCCATTCGAGCCAGCATCCCCTAAGAGGGCTTGCGTGACCCCGTGAGGCGTCGAACGTCGTAGACCCCATCAATGTGTCGGACGGCGTTGAGGACGGCTCCCAGATGAGAAGGGTCCGCCATCTCGAACGTGAAACTCGAGAAGGCAACCCGATCCCTCGTGGTCTTGACGTTCGCCGCGAGGATGTTGACGTGATTGTCGGAGAGGACTCGGGCGACATCGGAGAGGAGTCGGGCGCGATCGAGTGCCTCCACTTCGATCTGCACGAGGAATGTCGCCTCGGTATTACCGGTCCAAGCCACGCTCACAATCCGTTCGGGCTGCGCGCGGAGGGCCTTGAGGTTGTCGCAATCCGCTCGGTGGATCGACACGCCCGATCCCCGCGTCACGAACCCTTCGATCTCATCACCTGGGACCGGGGTACAGCAGCGGGCGAGCTTCACGACGACGTCCGTCAGCCCGTGAACGGAGACACCGGGATCGCTCTTGTCGCGCCGCGTCCCCCTCGTCCCCGGACGCGTGATCTCGGTGAGGTCCTCGTCCGCCCCCTCGTCGCCCCCGACCGCCTCGACCATGCGGGACACGATGTCGGACGCCTGCTCCTTGTGCTCCCCGATCGCCGAATAGAGGGCGTCGACGTCCTCGTAGTGCATCTCCCTGGCAAGCGCAAGAAGCGACTGCTTGCTCATCATCCTTTGGATGGGGAGGTGCTGACGGCGGATCGCCTTGGCGAGAAGGTCACGCCCCCCCTCGATGCTCTCCTCCCTGCGCTCCCGCGTGAACCAGTGACGAATCTTGTTCCGTGCGCGCGCGCTTTGGACGAACTCCAACCAGTCGCGTTTGGGGGCAGCGTTTTCGTCAGACGACGTTAGGACCTCGACGGTGTCACCATTGTCCAGTCGAGAGTCGAGGGGAACGAGGCGTCCGTTGACCCTTGCCCCGATGGTCTTGTGCCCCACCTCGGTGTGGACGGCGTACGCGAAATCCACCGGTGTCGACCCCTGAGGAAGGGGGATGAGCTTTCCCCCCGGAGTGAAGATGTACACCTCCGACTGGCTGATCTCCCCCCTCAGCGCATCGAGGAACTCGCTCGGGTCGACCGTCTCTTGCTGCCAATCCGCAAGCTGCCGCAACCAACCCATCTCGCCACCGCCCTCCACGGCTTTGGGCTGGTCCCCCAACTTGTACCGCCAGTGGGCGGCGAGACCGTATTCCGCCATGCGGTGCATCTCCAGGGTGCGGATCTGGAACTCGACCGGCTTACCGGAGGGCCCGATGACGGTGGTGTGGAGAGATTGATAGAGGTTGAACTTGGGGGTGGCGATGTAGTCCTTGAACCTGCCGGGAATGGGCTGGTACCGGGCGTGCATCGCCCCCAAGACCGCGTAGCAGTCCCGGATCGATTCGACGAGGATCCGCATCCCGACGAGGTCGTAGATATCGGAGAGGTCCCGACCCCGAACGATCATCTTCTGGTAGACGGAGTAGTAATGCTTGGGTCGGCCGGTAATGGTCGCCTTGATCTTCATCTCCCGTAAGACGATCTCAACCTCGGAGCGAACCTGGTCGAGATACTTCTCCCTCTCGGGGGCTCGCTCCGCGACAACGTCGACGATCTCCTGGAAGATCTTGGGATACAGCGTGGCGAACGAGAGGTCTTCGAGTTCCCACTTGATGGTGTTGAGCCCCATGCGATGGGCGAGCGGGGCGTAGATCTCCAGGGTTTCCTGAGCCTTGCGGCGGGCGTTCTCGATGGGCACGTAGCACCACGTCCGCGCATTGTGGAGGCGGTCGCAGAGTTTGAGGATGAGGACGCGAATGTCCTTCGCCATCGCGAGCACCATCTTGCGGACCGTTTCGGCTTGCGAAGCCTCTCCGTACACGATCTTGTCGAGTTTGGTGACCCCATCGACCATCATGGCGATTTCGTCGCCGAACTCCTGGCGAACCATGTCGATCGTCACGCCGGTGTCTTCGACGACATCGTGAAGGAGAGCGGCCGCGACGACCGTTTCCGGAAGCCCCAATTCCGCGACGATGACCGCCACCGCGATGGGGTGGGTGATATACGGATCGCCGCTCATGCGCTCCTGACCCTCGTGGGCGCGCGAGGCCACCTCGAAGGCTTGCTCGATGAGCGCGGTCTTCCCCTTGGGGTACATGCGTCGATAGGCCTCGAGTACGGGTTCGATCCCGGTGGTGAGTTTCTGGCGGCGCAAGAACCCCAAGGGTCCGCCGGGGGTCGATGCAAGCAGCGAGGGCTCGAGATCGGGGGACGGGGAAGGCGGCGGCTCGGACGAGGAGGAGGCTGGGGGCGGGGAGGCGGGGCGCGTGTCTGTCATAGCCCTCCTCCGGCGGTAAGAGTCTTAAGTCTACGACCGACGCTTCCGCTTGGGCTGCGCCGCTGTACCGCGGTGCTCACCCTTGATGAGCGCGCCAACCCTAACGTTGCCGTCCGCGTCGACTGAACCATGGCCCGACGCACGAGCCGCCAGAACGGCTTGCGTGTGCTGGCGGATGCGCGGCTCCCGGTCACGGAGAGCGACCTCGACGGGGGTGGCGACGAAGATCGAGGAGTACGTCCCGACGGCCATTCCGACGAAAAGCGCAAGGGAGATGTCCTTGAGCGTTCCCGCTCCGAGGAGGAAGGCACCGACGAAGAGGATCGACGACACGGGGAGAAGCGCGACGATCGAGGTGTTGAGCGACCGCACCAGGGTCTGGTTGACCGCCAGGTTCGCCAATTCGTCGTACGTGTATCTCGTCTGCGAGGTCACATTGGCGGTGTTCTCCCTCACCTTGTCGAACACCACGACGGTGTCATAGAGGGAGTACCCGAGAATGGTGAGGAATCCGATGACGGAGGCGGGGGTGATCTCGAAGCCGACGGCCGCGTATACGCCCACGGTGAAGACGAGGTCGTGGAAGAGGGCGACGAGGGCCGCGGCGGCCATCCTCCACGCCCGGAAGTACATCGACATGACCATCGTGACGAGGACGAGGAAGATGATGAGACCCTTGATGGCCTTGTTGGTAACGTCGGCACCCCAGTTCGCGCCCACGAACGTCGATGACACCTCGGCGGGATGATCCGGCGTCCCGTACGCCGCCGCTAGGGCATTCTCAATCTCGCTGGAGAGCGTGGCGTCGTCGATCGCGGGATCGGTCGACTTGCCGATCTCGACCCTGACGCTCGACACCCCACCGGTGGTGAGAACCTGTGTGATGGGAACCTGATCGGGGACGAATTCGGCGACCACCTGCCGCGCGGGGCCGAGGTCGGTGGTGGATACTCCGCTAACGATGAAAGAACTGCCTCCCCTGAAGTCGATCCCCGGGTTGATCCCATTGCCCACGAGGCCCACGAGCGAGGCGATAGAAAGCCCGACGAGGACCGCAGAGACCACGAACCACCACTTTCGTTTGCGAACGATCCCGTAGCTCTTGTCGCCGGAGTGTAGGGCGTTGCCCCAGGAGGCCAGGCTGAGATTCACGAGCGACCACCCCTTTCGAGCGCTGCCTTGCGTTCCGCGAGGGTCTGGGGGGCAAGTTCGACTCGACCCCGACCCTTGTAGGTAACGCCCCTACCGAGCAGGCGCGGGTCGAGTCCCGAGAGCCGGTGCCCATCGCCGAAGAACCTCGTCCGAGCGATGAGAATGAGCATCGGGTGGGTGAAGCGGGTGAGGACAATGAGGTCAATGATCGTCGTGAGCCCCAGGGTGAAGGCGAAGCCTCGCACGTTACCGACGGCCGTCACGTAGAGGACGCCGGCCGCGAGGAGGCTCACCGTGTCGGAGGCGAAGACGGTCCGCCTCGCCCTCTGCCACCCGTGATCGACCGCGGCGATGAGGGTCCGACCCTCCCGTAGCTCGTCCCTCACCCTCTCGAAGTAGACGATGAAGGAGTCCGCCGTGATACCGATCGAGACGATAAGACCCGCGATACCCGCGAGACTCAATCGATACCCTAGGAGCCCGGAAAGCACGCAGATGGACCCGAACGTCAGTGACCCGGCGACCACGAGCGAACCAACCGTGATGGCCGCGAGAGCACGGTATTGAATGAGGGAGTAGAAGACGACGAGGATGAGGCCGATGAGTCCAGCGAGCATTCCGTTCTTGAGCTGGTCTTGTCCGAGGAGCGCGCTGACCTGGCTTGACGTCTGCTCGGTGAGGGTGATCGGGAGCGAGCCGTACCTCAGCTCGTTGGCCAGGAGTTCCGCCTCCGCCCTCAGCATCGGGGGCACGTCGCGATAGATCTGAGCCTCGCCACCCGGAATCATCTGGTGAACCGTCGGAGCGGAGATGACTAGCCCATCGAGGACCATCGCGAATCGGTCGCGCACCGAGGTGCCGTCGTGTGGGAATTGGGCCAGCCTCCGCGTGACTTCGGTGAACTCCGACGCTCCAGCCGAGGTGAACGACAAGAACACCATGTACGAGTTCTTGCCGCCGCTTGAGGGGCCGGAGGTCGCCTTGGCGACATCGATGCCGAGGATATCGACGGGGCCCAGGACGTACTTGGTCGTGCTTCCCGTACCGTCGGGGTCTTCCTCGCACGTGACGAACGCCTTCGTTGGGTCCCCGCCGTCCAGCCGGATCGTCGCAATGGACTCCGCGCTTGAGCAGTCGAGCGCGTTCCACTCGTCGATGGTGTCTTGGGTGATCGACGCGTACGACGAGTGGTTTCCGTTGGCTACCGAGGCATAGGGATCCGTCGCCGGGGAGAGGTCCGGCAGCGGGTCGTTCCAGGTCGGCGGATACGCAAGGTAGAGGACGGGCCGGAACTGCAACTGGGCGGACTTCTCGACGAGGGCGAGGGTCGCCGGATCGGGCACCCCGGGGATGGATACGAGGATGTTGGTGCCCTGGGTGGTGACCAGGGCCTCCGACACGCCCTGTCCGTTGATCCTCCTGCGCATGACGTCGATCGCCTGGCTCAGGTCCGAGGCGGTAACATCGCTCCCATCGGCGTGGCTCGGTGCGAAAAGGATCTCCTGCCCGCCCTTGAGGTCGAGCGCGAGCCCCGGCGTCCAGGGAAGGTGCTTGACGTAGACGTTGTACGCCATCCCCCCCGCGAGTGCGAACATCAACACGACCAGCCCCACTAGCGTGCGGCGCGCGTTCCTCGTTGCTGACGTCACTGAAGTCCTTCTGGTCGACGATCGTGGGGAGAAGCCCAGCCGATTCTAGGCGCTTCCCCACTCACACGTCGAACCGAGCACGCGTGCCGCCCACCTAACCAGTCGCGGAGGGCTCACTCGAAGAGGCGCGACGCGACGCCGTTAGCCGCGGGCGATGCCCCCGAGTCGATCCCCATGTGCTTCCACGCGGCAGGGGTCGCGACCCTTCCGCGTGGGGTGCGCGTGATGAGACCCTCGCGAACGAGGAAGGGTTCGGCGACGGTCTCGACGGTCTCCACCTCCTCCCCCACCGCGATCGCGAGGGTCGAGAGGCCGACGGGACCCCCGGAGAATCGAGTACAGAGGGCGCGCAGCACGGCCCGGTCGAAGCGGTCGAGGCCAAGGGAGTCCACCTCGTACATGTCGAGGGCCGCGAGCGCGGCATCGAGGGTACCCGTTCGATCCCCGTGGACCTCGGCCCAGTCCCTCACCCGACGGAGAAGGCGGTTCGCCACGCGCGGCGTACCGCGGGAGCGCCCCGCGACCTCGCTCGCCGCTTCCTCGTCGACCACGAACCCCAGGAGGCCAGCGGAGCGTTTGAGGATCGCCCGAAGGTCGTCGTCGGAGTAGAAGTCGAGGTGACCGGTAAACCCGAAGCGATCGCGCAGCGGGGCGGGAAGCAGCCCCGCCCGCGTCGTCGCCCCCACGACCGTGAAGGGAGGCAGGCTCAAGGGGATCGACGCCGCCCCCGCCCCTTTTCCGACGACGACGTCGACACGGAAGTCCTCCATCGCGAGGTAAAGCATCTCCTCGACGGGCCGCGCGAGACGGTGAATCTCGTCGATAAAGAGCACCTCGCCCTCGGCGAGCGACGACAGGATGGCGGCAAGGTCGCCCGCGTGTTGGATCGCGGGGCCGGACGTGACCCGGAGCGTCGACCCCATTTCCCTCGCGACGATCATGGCTAGGGTGGTCTTCCCCAAACCTGGTGGCCCCGAGAGGAGGACGTGGTCGGACGCCGCCGCGCGCGCCTTCGCCGCACCGAGGACGAGGCCCAATTGCTCGCGGACGGTCTGCTGTCCAACGAACTCGCCGAGGCTCGCAGGCCGGAGGGCGGCCTCATTCGCCCGTTCGATCGCATCGGCAGCCGGATCGACGAGCCGGGTCTCATCCACGGCTGCCTCCCAGCCTCTGAAGCGCCGCCCGTAGCACGCCGGGCACCTCGTCCGCGCCAACCCCCTCGGAGGCGACCGCCTCGACGGCGGCACGGGCGTCGCGCGCGTTCCACCCGAGCCCCACGAGTGCCTCCGTGACCTGGTCGCGACCGTCGGCGGGGGCACGGGGCACGCCGGGGGCGCCCTCGGGAAGTCGCCCGGATAGTTCGAGGATGAGGCGAGCCGCGACCTTGGGCCCGATGCCCGGCACCCGCTCAAGCGCCCCCCTGTCGCCTCGTGCGACGGCCGCCGCAAGGTCTCCGGGAGCGTGAACGGCGAGCATGGACAGCGCGAGGCGAGGTCCGACCCCGGTAACGGACTGAAGGACGACGAACGCGTCCCTCTCCGCCAGCGTCGAGAAGCCATAGAGGGCGAGCGAATCCTCGCGCACGACGAGGTGGGTGTGCACGGTCGCACCCTCCCCCGCTCGAGCCTCCGCGAGCGTCGAGGGGGTCGACAACACCGTGAAGCCAACGCCCCCGACATCGATGACCAGGGAAGAAGCGGTGACTCCCGCGACCCTGCCCGTGAGTTGTGCGATCACCCGACCTCCGTGGTGACTCGAACGTATGTACGAACCACGCTACGGCAGGAGGGGCTTTCAGGTGCGGCGACGCGCCGCGCGTTCCGCCTCCGCCCACGCTCGTTGTGCGGGCGTTACGACGGCGCCCGGAGCCGCTCCGGAGCCCGATCCGCCCCCGCCCCTCCAGGCGTGGCAGATGGCGATCGCCAGCGCGTCGGCGGCGTCCGCTGGGCTCGCGGGGACGTCCTGGCCGAGGAGGCGTCGCACCATTTCGGCCACCTGAGCCTTGGCCGCGCGGCCGCTCCCCGTCACGGCGGCTTTGACCTCGGACGGTGTGTAGAGGGCGACCGGTATCCCACGACGCTCCGCCGCAAGCATCACCACACCGGAAACCTGAGCCGTCCCCATAACGGTCCGAACGTTGTGTTGGGAGAAGACCCGTTCCAGCGCGAGTGCATCGGGGCGGAACTCGTCGAGAGCATGCTCGATCGCGTCGGAGATGGCCGCGAGGCGATGCGAGACCTCGTCCCCCGCCTCGGACGTTGCCACGGAAACGGAGACGAGCCCAACGGTCCGCGACGGCCCGGCGTCGATCACGCCCAGTCCGCACCGCGTGAGACCGGGATCGACCCCAAGGATCCGCACGCTACTCCTCGGCCGCCGCAAGGACCTCGTCGGAGGCGTCGAAGTTCGAATACACGTTCTGGACGTCGTCGCTATCCTCCAACGCTTCGACGAGTCGAAGCATCTTGCGGGCACCGTCGATGTCGACCTCAACCTGCATCGACGGGACAAAGGTCACTTCGGCTTGCTCGTAGTCGATGTTCGCGGATTGAAGGGCGGAGCGAACGGCCACCAGGTCACCGGGCTCCGAAAGAATCTCGAAGAATTCGCCGAGATCGGTGAGGTCCTGTGCTCCGGCGTCGAGGGTCGCCTCGAGGATGCGATCCTCGGTGACCCCCTCCTCTTTCGCGACAATGACCTGGCCCTTGCGGGAGAACAGGTACGCGACGGAGTTGGGGTCCGCGAGCGTACCGTTGTTGCGCGTAAGCGCCGTGCGCACCTCCATCGCGGCACGGTTGCGGTTGTCCGTCAGGCACTCGATGAGCATCGCCACACCCCCGGGACCGTAGCCCTCGTACATGATCGTCTCGTACGCCGCGCCGCCGTCCTCCAACCCGGCCCCACGCTTGAGGGCGCGATCGATGTTGTCGTTGGGAACGGATGACTTCTTGGCCTTCTGGACGGCGTCGAACAGGGTCGGGTTGCCATTGAGGTCGGCTCCACCCATGCGCGCCGCGACCTCGATGTTCTTGATGAGCTTGGCAAATAGCTTGCCCCGCTTGGCATCGACGACGGCCTTCTTGTGTTTGGTTGTCGCCCATTTGGAGTGTCCGGACATGTCTTCCCTTCAGCTGCGCGCCACCCGGGCGCGGACGATGTCGACGAAGAAGCCGTGGACGCGCGACTCGCCCGAGATCTCGGGGTGAAACGCCGTCGCGACGAGGTTCCCGTGCTGTACGGCCACGACTCTACCGCCATGCGAGTCGTCGGTGGCGAGCACCTCGACCCCCTCCCCCACCTGCTCGACCCAGGGAGCTCGGATAAAGGTCGCATGCATCGGCCGCCCATCGGGCAACCACGTGATCGTCACCTCCGAGGAATCCACCTGACGGCCAAACGCGTTGCGTCGAACCGTCATGGGGATCCCGCCGAGCGTTTGCTGGTCGTGCGTGCCATCGAGGACGGTATCCGCGAGCAGGATCATACCCGCGCAGGTTCCGAGCACGGGGATACCCTCGGCGATCCTCTGTCGCAGGGGCTCGAACAGCCCGAAGGCACGGAGAAGCTTGTCGATCGTCGTCGACTCCCCCCCGGGAAGAATGAATCCGTCCACCGCTTCCATCTCCCCTAGACGCCGAACCCCGATCGCGTCGACCCCCAGTCCCGCGAGCACGGCGAGGTGCTCCCGCACGTCCCCCTGAAGGGCAAGGACGCCGACGACGGGCGCGGGGCTCATGCCTCCTCCGTTCCCAAATGCCGCAAGACGCCGTCCCACGGAAGGACGGTCTCCAGCAATTCTCCCAGGGCGAGGGGGAACACATCGATGTCGAAGGAGCGGACCTCCTGAAGGGTGTGCCACCGAACGTCGTCGATCGTCGCGTGCTCGGCTTCCGTCCAGACCGCCTCCGGTCGTGCGACGGCGTCGGCGACGCGCGCAAGGAAGAAATGCTCGTGCTGGATGTAAGGGCTCCGCATGAAGTCGAACTTGGCGGTGCGCTCCCACACCGGACCGACGAGGGCCTCCTCGGGGATGTCGTACCCCGTCTCTTCTCGCGCTTCCCGCGCGGCCCCGGCCCGCGGGGATTCAAAGTCGTGAAGGCCTCCCCCTGGCGTGAACCACCACGCACGCTCCGGCAAAAAGGGGTCGTGTCCTTTGAGGAGGAGGATGCGGTCGTCCGCATCGAAGAGAAGGACACGCGCCGCCTCCCGGGGAGTCTCCTCCTCGGTCGTCACGGGCGCGAACCTACCAGCCGCGCTCGGCGAGGCGATGCGGCTCGGGAACGTCCTCGACGTTGATGCCAATCATCGCTTCTCCGAGTCCGCGCGAGACGTCGGCGATGACCTTGGGGTCGTCGAAGAACGTGGTCGCCTTGACGATCGCCGCAGCGCGCTTGGCTGGATCCCCCGACTTGAAGATGCCGGAACCGACGAACACCCCTTCCGCCCCGAGCTGCATCATCATCGCGGCGTCGGCGGGTGTGGCGATCCCTCCTGCGGTGAACATCACGACCGGAAGTTTGCCCTTCTCCGCAACCTCCTTGACGAGGGGGTAGGGGGCCTGCAGGTCCTTGGCCGCGACGAACAGTTCGTCCTCCGCCATGGACGTCAGTCGACGGATCGCCCCGAGGATCGACCGCATGTGGGTGGTCGCGTTGGAGACGTCCCCCGTACCGGCCTCTCCCTTGGATCGGATCATAGCCGCTCCCTCGGAGATACGACGGAGCGCCTCCCCCAGGTTGGTCGCGCCGCATACGAACGGGACGGTGAACTTCCACTTGTCGATGTGGTTCTCGTAGTCCGCTGGTGTGAGCACCTCGGATTCGTCGATGTAGTCCACGCCGAGGCTTTCGAGCACCTGGGCCTCGACGAAGTGGCCGATGCGGGCCTTCGCCATCACGGGGATCGAGACGGCGTCGATGATGCCTTGGATGAGGTCGGGGTCGCTCATGCGGGCAACGCCACCCTGGGCGCGGATGTCGGCGGGCACGCGCTCAAGTGCCATGACCGCGACGGCGCCAGCGTCCTCGGCGATTGTCGCTTGCTCCGCCGTGACGACGTCCATGATGACGCCGCCCTTGAGTTGCTCGGCCATGCCCCGCTTGACGAGGTCGGTACCAACCTTGGGTGCGTTGTGTGCTTTCTCGGCCATGATGTGAGGCCCCCGATCAGTGTTCGGAGTACATCCTAATCGCCTGGTGATAGGTCTCCTCGACGCGGGGAGCGACCTCCTCCCAATCGAAGAGGGCGCCGCATCGTTGGCCGCGCCTCGCGAGCGTCAGGCGGGCGGCGGGGTTCTGAATGAGGCCGATGACGATTTGGGCCATGTTCTCGACGTCTCCGACACGGTGAAGCGCGATGCTCGGCTCGCCTCCTTGCGCGGTCGCGACGTCGCGAAAGGCGGCGAGATCGCTCGCGACGACGGCAGCCCCCGCAGCCATGGCCTCGACGATGACAATCCCGAAACTCTCTCCTCCCCGATTGGGCGCGCAGTAAATGTCAACGGACGACATGAACCGTTGCTTAAGCGACTCGTCCAGTTCGCCCACCGACTCCGCCCCCGCGGCGATGATCCTCGACCGGGCCCGCTCCGAGTACCGTCCCGCGACCAGGAACCGCACCCCGGGGAACACCTCCCTGACGCGGGGGATGATCGCCAGGAAGTCCTCAAGGCCTTTCCGCGGCTCGTCCATGCGGCCAAGGATGCCGACCGTCGGGCGTTCCTCCGTTCCGAGCCACGCTTCCCGCGGTGGTGCGGCGACAAACGCCTTGGTCGACACCCCGTTGGGGATGATGTGCGTCGCCTCGAGCCGCAAATGCTCTTTGACGGTGCGGTCGGCCGAAGGAGAGACGGCGATGCGCGCGTCGAGGACCTCCATCCCCGGCTTGATGAACGGCTTGGCGAGTCGCATCAGCTTCGAGGAGTCGTTCGAGGAGTGAAACGTTGCCACGGTCGGGCCGACGCGAGCCCACATCGCGAGGAGCGCGAGCGAGGGCGCGCCCGGCTCATGTAGGTGGACGATGTCGAATCGCCCATTCAGCAACCATTCCCGGACACGCGCGGCGGCGAAAACGCTGAACTTCACCCGCGCCGTCGAGCCGTTGTACGAAAGCGGAACGGATCGCCCAGCAGGGTCGACAAAACCGGGAACCGGCATCCCGGGCGCCGATGGCGCCAGGACACGCACGTCGTGCCCGAGGTCGATCAACGCGGCGGCGAGATCCGTGACGTGCAGTTGCACGCCTCCGGGTCGGTCGAGCGAGTAGGGGCACACGATACCGATCTTCATTCGGTGTCCCCTGAGTCGATCCAGCCGAAACGTTGGAGCATGTGCCAGTCCTCCGGATGCCGGGAAATGCCCTCGGCGAGGAAGCTCGCCCACTCCTGCGTCATGTCCGGCACGCGGTCCAGTCTGGCCCCCTGCGGGACGGGCACGATAGGGCCGAATTCCATCACCGTCCCCCACCTTGAGCGGGCGGCTCGTCTGGCGCGCCCCCTCAGGCGCTCGTAGTGCACCGATAGGGGAAGGAGTGCGGTATCCGTCGCAATCGCCAGCGCGGCTGGTCCGGGAGCAACCCTCACCCGGTGTCCCCACATGTCGACGGCGATGCCGCTCCCGCTGAGGTCACGGTCGGCGAGGAGGGCAAGGACGCCACCGCGCTCCTTCGCGGCCACGATAAGACTCCGGAACGTCGCGGAGCCCTCATTGCCCAGAACCGTCATGCCCAGACCCTCGCGGAACCGAACGAATTCGTCGAACACTTCGCGAGGCTCCAGCACCTCGGCAACGGTGGTGATGGGGGCGAGATTGCGGCACGTGAACGCCCCGACGAGGTCCCAGTTGCCGGAATGCCCAAGGGCGACGACGATTCGACCGGGATCGGCGATGCGCGCGAACGCCGATCCCTCCCCGATCATCCTCATTCGGGAGTCGATGACGTGACCCTTCATCCGGGGGAGTTCCAGGACCTCGGCGTAGTAGCGCGCCGCCGACGCCATCGCCCGGCGGGATAGCTTCCGGAGCGCCTTTCCGTCGAGGCCCGTCACCCGGTGGAGGTTGTCCTCGAGCCGGGTCACCCCCTTCCCGTGTCGAACCCAAGCGATCCATGTCCCGAATCCTGCGGCGAGCCGCACGACAGTGAGGGGGAAGAACCGCGAGACCTTCCACGCGAAGAGGAACGCGTTCATCCGCTAGGCGCTCACCTTGGTTGGAAGAGCGGAGTTGAGCTTGTTCGCTTTCCACACGTCCCATCCGCGTTGAATCACGGTGATGAGCGCCGCGGCAGAGAGGAAGAAGAGCGTGTAGGTCAGGACGAGGACGGTGACGCCCAACCCGACGAGCCCAGAAGCGATAAGGCCGATGGTCAGCCGGTCCGCCCGGGTCGCGATGCCCGACTTCGAGTCGATCCCGAGCCCCTCGGCCCTCGCCCTCGCGTACGGGACGAAGGAGCCAAGGCCCATGCACAGGAGGGCGGCGAGTGCCGTCACGCGGTGGTAGTCGATCATCCCCCACGCGATTCCCCCGAAGACGGCGGCGTCAACGAAACGATCGAGTGTGGAATCCAGGAAGGCGCCGAATCGGGACGACTTGCCCGTCGCTCGTGCGATCATCCCGTCGGTCAGGTCGAGGAGCGCGCACCACCATACGACCATCGTCCCGACGAACAGGCTGTAGATGTTGGTGCCCGCCCGCGGGAAGAACCACAGGGCTCCAAAGAGCGCGCCCGCCGACCCCGCGATGGTCACGACGTTGGGGTGCACATTGAGTTTCACCATCAACTTGGCGATCCCCTTGTAGGTCGCCATGAAGGGCGGCCCCATCCACTTGACCATCAGTTCTCCTTGGTTGAGGTTGCGCGGGCCCAACCTTCGCTGACCCGGCGCCAGGTGTCATCGAGCAATTCCGACATCGCCTTGGTTCGCGCGATGATCGGGAGGAAGTTGGCGTCGCTCGCCCAGCGAGGGACGACGTGCTGGTGGATGTGCTCCGCGATTCCCGCCCCTCCGCTCTTCCCCTGGTTCATGCCGATGTTGAATCCCGTCGCGTTGCTCGTCGCCTCGAGAACCCGCATGGCGGTCTGGGTCATGCTCGCCATTTCGTTTCGCTCGGCGTCGGTCACATCCCAGTACATGGCGACGTGCCGATAGGGGCAGATCATGAGATGACCGGGGTTGTAGGGATACAGATTGAGCAGGGCGAAGCAGTGCTCTCCTCGAGCGACGACCAGCGCGGCTCTGTCGTCTCCCTCGTGTTTGAGGCACAAGGGGCAGCCCTGATCGGGGGTCAACCCTTTACGATCGAACGCGTCTTTCACGTACGCCATGCGGTGAGGCGTCCAGAGGCGCTCGAAGCCGTCTCCCGGGCCGCCCATCTTCTCCGCGTCTTCGATCGTCACACGCGCTCCCTGCCCTGGACGGCGTCGACGATGCGGCGAATCGCCTTGTCGATCGGTACACCGTTCTCTTGGGATCCGTCACGGAAGCGGAACGAGACGGCCCCCGCCTCGGCATCCTCACCCCCGGCGATGAGCACGAAAGGCACCTTCTGCTTGGAGGCGTTGCGGATCTTCTTGGGGAATCTCTCATCCCCGTCGTCGATCTGCGCTCGTATCCCCTCAGTGCGTAGGCGGGCGACGACGTCGGCGAGGTAGTCGTTGAACGGTTCGGCGACGGGGATGGCGAGCACCTGGACGGGTGAGAGCCACGCGGGGAACGCCCCGGCGTAGTGCTCGGTCAAGATCGCGAAGAAGCGTTCGATCGAACCAAACAACGCGCGGTGGATCATGACGGGACGCTGGCGCGTGCCGTCGGCTGCCGTGTATTCCAGTTCGAAGAGTTCGGGAAGGTTGAAGTCGAGTTGGATGGTCGAGATCTGCCACGTGCGACCGATCGCATCGCGCGCCTGGACGGAGACCTTGGGTCCGTAGAACGCCGCGCCTCCGGGGTCCGGACGCAACTCGAGGCCAGACGCTTCCCCCACCTCGGCCAACGTGCGTGTCGCCTCCTCCCACACGGCGTCGTCCCCGACGAACTTGTCGGGATTCTTGCTCGAAAGCTCAAGGTAAAAGTCATCGAGCCCGTAGTCCTTGAGGAGGCCGAGGACGAAGGTGAGAAGCGACGTGAGTTCGTCCTTCATCTGCTCGCGAGTGCAGTAGATGTGGGCGTCGTCCTGGGTGAATCCGCGGGCGCGGGTGAGGCCATGGATGACGCCGGACTTCTCGTAGCGGTATACCGTGCCAAACTCGAACATCCTCAGGGGCAGTTCCCGGTAAGAGCGCCCGCGCGACCGGAAGATCAGGTTGTGCATGGGGCAGTTCATGGGCTTGAGGTAGTAGTCCGCCCCCTGGCGCGTGACGTTGCCGTCCGCGTCGATCACCTCGTCGAGATGCATGGGCGGGTACATGCCATCCGCGTACCAGTCGAGGTGGCCGGAGATCTTGAAGAGTTGTGCCTTAGTGATGTGCGGGGAGTAGACGAACTGGTACCCCTCCTCGATGTGGCGTCGACGCGCGTACTCCTCCATTTCCATGCGGACGATGCCGCCGTTGGGATGGAAGACGGCGAGGCCGGAGCCGATCTCGTCGGGGAACGTGAAGAGATCGAGTTCGGTGCCGATGCGCCGGTGGTCGCGGCGTTCGGCTTCCGCTATCCGGTTGCGATACGCGACGAGTTCGTCCTTCGTGGGCCACGCGGTGCCGTAAATGCGTTGGAGTTGAGGGTTCTTCTCGCTGCCGCGCCAATACGCGGCCGCCGAACGCATCAACTGCCACCCGTTCCCGATGAGACGAGTCGACGGAAGGTGGGGGCCCCGGCAGAGGTCCTTCCATGCGACCGTGCCGTCTTTGCGGACGTTGTCGTAGATGGTGAGTTCTCCCGCGCCAACCTCGACGGACGCGCCCTCCGCACCGGCGGCTTCCGCGGCGGGTGCGGTGGACTTGAGGCCGATCAGTTCGCATTTGTAGGGCTCGGCGGCGAGTTCCTTGAGGGCCTCCGCGTCGGTGACGACCCGGCGACTGAAGGTTTGCCCCTCCTTGACGATGCGTTCCATCTCCTTCTCCAGGGCCTTGAGGTCCTCCGGGGTGAACGCCTCGGCAACGTCGAAGTCGTAGTAGAACCCATCGGCGATGGGCGGGCCGATGCCGAGCCGCGCTTGGGGGTTGACGCGCTGGACGGCCTGGGCAAGCACGTGAGTGGTTGAGTGGCGCAGCACGGAGAGGCCGTCCGGACTGTCGATCGTGACAGCCTCGACAACGTCTCCATCCGCTAGGACATGGGCCAGGTCGCGCAGGACTCCCCCCACGCGCATCACGACAACCTCCCGGCGATCGCCGTAGAGGTCCGTGCCCGTCGTGCCGACATCAACCTTGTGGTCGTCGCCGTCCACGGTCACGCTGATGCTCGCCACGTCGCCTCCTCGGTTCGGGCCGCGTATCGGCCCAGCAACGATGCTACCGAGAATCGATGGCGGCACATCCCGCGCGTGTGGCGGCGTCGGTATTCACTCCGACCGTGCGCCTAAGAGAGCGCGTCCTTCACCTCGTCCGGAATGGCCTTATCGACCGCCTCCAGGAATCCACCCAGTCCCGTGATGCCCCGCCAGTGAAGACATCGGGAGGCGTTGACCACCGCAGTGCTCAGCGCCTCCTCGCAATGCCCAACGAATTTACTTGGTCGCCTTCTTGACGGCCGCCGCGCTCTTGGCTTTCGCCTTCGCGGGGGCAGCCTTCGCCTTGGTTGCGGCCGCCTTTACCGGCGCCTTTGCCTTCGCAGGTGCAGCCTTTGCCTTAGCCTTAGCTTCGGCCTTCTTTGCCTTCGCCCTCCCACCGAAAATGCCCATGGTGTTCTCCATTCGTCGCTGTGCCGGGCGCGCCAATTGTAGTCCTGGGACGATCACGCGACACGTAATCGCCGTGCAGACTCTTTCCGTCTATCCGACCTCGCTGGAGGTTACCTTCGTGCGGTGAAAAAGGGCGGGCCATCGTAGTCGAGATCGAAATCTCCCTCGATCGTCACGGTGCACCCCTTGTTGCGAAGCCACATCGCCATTGCTTCGACGGCATCGTCCGCGATTGGACCGGAGCACAGCAAAGGTAACCGACGCCCCTCGCAGTGGACCCAGACGTTTCGAGCGGTGGGGACCTTGCGATCCCTTGCCTTCTCCAACACTACGGATCCGCGAGCGACGATCCGCCATCGTCGCGAACCCATTCGTCCCCAAGGCCTCGCGACAACGGCCTCTCCTTCTTTGACCCTAGCCCACGCGCAAGGCACGAGGCCGGCGCCCGTTGCCATCAACCACAA
>Ga0315536_1000608_pt1 | contig 17964 bp, 17 predicted proteins | sample SalMarSW160230MG_FD_203093 | JGI IMG/M metagenome (GOLD analysis project Ga0315536, IMG submission 203093) | Salt marsh sediment microbial communities from the Plum Island Ecosystem LTER, Massachusetts, United States - Salt Marsh Sediment SW1602-30 ... | reverse complement strand
GGGAAGGGCCACTGGATGAAAAGACGGCCCATCTGGTGCAGTTGGCCGCAGCCGCAGCCTGCCGCTCTGAAGGTGCTGTTCACAGTCATGCAAGAAGGGCCATTGAGGCCGGCGGCGACCCAGAAGAAATATACCACGCCATCGTTCTCCTTACGAGCACCATCGGATTCCCCGCTGTGTCTGCCGCGTTAAGTTGGGTCCAGGACATCATTGGCGAGAAATCGTAGGATGAAAGACAGAAGGGAAGCGCAGGCGGCAATGAAATCTTATGTGTGTGTACACGGCAGAGCGAAGCCTCCCCGCCCTCCCGGGCGGGGCTTGCGGGGAGCAGGCCGGTCAAAGATTTTATGAAAATTTACCAAATCGAAAAATCTGACCAGTGCCAACAGCCCGCTAAATGGACTCAATTGTTCCATGCAGGTCTCATGAATGGTGGAAGCATTGATTTTTCTGGCTTTGGTGCGATTTTTACAAAACCCTTTACGAATGCGGCCTTATAGCTGTAAAGGCGCCGGACATGAAGCCCGGTGATGTTTTGGAGGTATTGGGAGACTGTCCCACCTTTGAGTGAGATGTGCGCACCTGGTGTGAACGGCTGGGCAAGGTCTTTCTTGCCGTCAAGGATGAGGAGGACAATAAAAAGACAATCCAGATACAGTTTTAGTAGGTTTACTAGGCAAATTCTTAGGCCCGAAGTTTCTTGATTTATCTCAAAGTGACGATGTTCGCTTTCTCCTATCAAGAAGTTCAAGATGATGCTGATTATGATCAGATCATGACAACCCCATGTATCAAGCTCAACTACGATGGCAGCCCATAGCCACCCTCCTCATCCTCGCCCTGATTTGGGCGGCAAACATGGCGATCATCAAACTCGGAGCCCGCGAACTGGCTCCCTTGTTCATGGCTGGCCTGCGATCTCTAGTGGCCAGCGCATGCCTTTATGTTTGGATGAAGGCCAAGGGGATTCCTATTTTCCCCTCCAGAATTGTGGTTCTTCACGGAATTGTAGTTGGAATGTTTTTTGGCTCCGAGTTTGGCTTCATCTATGTCGGACTCCAATACACCCTCGCCTCCCGGACGTATGTCCTCGTTTACACCGCCCCCTTCTTTGCAGCTTTAGGCGCCCATGTTTTCCTTGAAGGGGACCGGCTTAATGCTTGGAAGGCCACGGGACTTGTCTTAGCTTTTGCCGGCGTAGTTTCCCTGTTTATAAGAGACCTGGCTTCTTTTTCCATCAGCGCTTTGCCGGGCGATCTGATGGCCTTGGCAGCAGGTGCCTTGTGGGCGGCTACGACGGTCTACCTGAAGAAATACCTGGCCCACCGGACCGTGCCCTTGCAGACTCTTTTCTACCAAGTGTTCTTTTCCGCGCCTTTGCTGCTCCTTTTAAGTCTCACGCTGGAGGATCCCATTTTGTCAGGATTTTCCTTTGTGACAGGCTTCTCAGTATTCTATCAGTGTATTGTTGTAGCCTTCATTAGCTATCTGGTCTGGTTTGAGCTCATCCACCGGCACCCTGTGAGTTTGCTCCACGCCTTTTCCTTTTTCACCCCGGTCTTTGGGGTATTTCTAAGCGGAATTCTGATCTTGGGAGAGCTGATGACTCTGAACCTTGTCCTGGCTTTGACTTTAGTGAGTCTGGGAATGATTCTGGTCAACAAGCGACCTCGGGCCAGAGTTCAAATATTGGATAACGGTTAGTCTATGAAAAATGTGTCTGGTGGATCAGCGTCATATTTGGCAAGAAACTTATCCCGCCTAATTCAGCTGCGCCACAACATCTTGTGCCTTACGTTTCGCTCCGTCAACTCCCATCCAAGCATTCCTCCTTTCTGTTGTGGTGAAGCCAGTTCCGAGTTTCTCGGATGGTATCTATTTTCCCAAATGGGTAATTACTTACAGAGAAAGTTGGAAATAGAATTCTTGTTTCATTGGTCAATGAATGGCTAAAGCTTGCATTAAGTAACTGACACTATTGGAAAAGGGCCGAATCGTATAATCTGGTATGGTACTTGATACAATTGGTGTCTGTTATGAGAAAAGATAAAACGGAAGACATCTGGCTGATAGTGACTATAGGTCTTGCTTATGGTTGTATCTTTGCAGCTTCGAGCTATACCCTCCTCAACTGGATATCCTGACCGCAAAGAGAGGACTAGCAAGATGGGTCGTTCTTTCAGCCGTTGGCCTATAATAAGAGACTGGTGGGTTAATCCCCGGAGAGAGGCACTCCTCTTGTCCATTGGAGGGCTGATAACGGCTGCCATAATAGTGACCGTGCTTTGGCTCTTTTTCCCACCGCCAAAACCAGAGCCGAAAGGTGGTGCAGGTGGCACCGGCGAGGAACACAAGACGCCGGGAAGCAGCCTACCAGAGACAGAGAGTGCCGAATCGCTTGACGTTATGATGAAAAAGGCATCGGATTCCATTCTCGTAGGCTATTTCCTAGCAACAAGAAAGGCAATGGCTGACGCGGCGCCAACCCCTGAGGTAGAAGCAAAAAGGGCTGCCGTATCTACCAAGCAGGTCCCTCAGCGGGAATATGAGAAAGCCTATGCCGTGTATGAAGAACAGCGCTATGATGAGGCATTGACCCTGTTTAAGGAATTTCTTGAGCGCTATCCTCAACATCACCTTGCTGACAACGCCCAGTACTGGATTGGAGAGATCTACTATGACATGAGAAATTATGCCAACGCGATTCTTGCCTTCAAGGAGGTTGTAACTCATTATACTGAGGAGAACAAAACCCCGGACGCCTTACTCAAGATCGGTTATACATACATTGCTTTGGACGATCCGAGCAATGCGCGCATCTTTTTGAAAAGAGTGATCGATAATTATCCTTTGAGCCAAGCTGAATCCAAGGCACGAGCGAAGCTTAAAGAACTCAAAAGCCTATAGTATAGCTGCTTTCAATTCCCTGCATACAAAAAGCAAGGTCGGCAACGGAACTATCTTTCCAATTGTCAAAGAACAAGGCCAGGGTCAAGGTTGGCTCTGCCTTTGTTTGTTTCTCTACATATAGCGACTCTGGTGAATTAACTTAGATTTGTGATCTCTGCTGATCGATTTGTGATCTGACTCACTCAAAGAACGCTGTCATCTACATCTGAAATCTTTGTCGCGGGCTGTCCTGGACCCCCTTACCCGTTGAAGAGGACCCTCTTGTGCGGATGCCGGGCACACAGCCCGATCAGGGCATTCCCTTCTACGGCCCCTCTGTTTGTCTCTGGTGCCATGGAGATACACAGTTTGATGGGGTACACTGTGAGTCATGTCACAGAATGTGGGACCCGTTTTTCGAGACTGCCTACAGCGGCACAAGGGAAAGCAACGATTGGTCGGGTTACTGGGATGAGTTGGCCAATACAGGACCTTTCAGCGGAACGCTTTCGCAGAACCGGGCAGATCTCACCTATTCGGAAGACGCGACCCTTGCCCAGGCCATCAACCTGTTTTCAGGCCTCTCTTTGTATCAGGGCAACCTGCCGAGATTGGCTACGTTCACTGAAAATGCCAGCGGGCAGTACTTCATGAGCACGGTGGATGATTTCGGAAAATACCGAGCCAGCTTTGCTGATACCGTTTCAGATCATTCTGCCCATAGTATGTTGTAAAATCATATAGTTAACTGGCTTTTTTTCGTTCCGCACCACGACCGCGCAACGACACCAGTCTTCCTTCCAACAATCTGACCTGCGTCGCGACTTCAGTTTCTGCGTAAATCTCAACAGAAGATCTGTTGGCCCAATTTCCTGCAGTTTGCAGCTGATCAAGGCTCAGACCATATTTATTGTGGACTTGGCAGGCCCTGGTCTATCTGTTCCCGGAGTTTCTCGACAAAAACCCTCAGGTGTGACCGGATCTGTCACAGTTCGGTGTTATGGGAAACCCAGGAGAAACCATCTGTTGGTTCCCAGGCTTTACTTTGGGGTTTGTTTATGATAGAGAATCAATGTAACTCCCCAAAACAATTCAAGATACAATTCTCGCCCAACCCCAGCCTATGGAGGCCGATGTGCGGGGTGACCAGCTAGCCAGACAGTGGCGCATTTTGCGGACCATCGAGTCCCGAAACCATGGGGCCACTGTGGCTGAGCTCGCCCAGCAGGAAGACTGCCACACCCGTACCATCTGGAGAGATCTTGCAGCCATCCAGGAGGCGGGGTTTCCCCTCTATTCCGAAAAGGACGGCCAGAAGAGCCGCTGGAGCTTTGTAGAAGGCTACACGTTTCACCTGCCCGTGCCCTTCACCGTCACAGCTTGGAAGTCCAAGGTCTCAGGTCTGAAGTCTGAGATTGTAGGTTTTTTGAGTCGACATGGCGACATTTGAACGATTTGAAGATATTGAAGCGTGGCAGAAGGCCCGAGAACTGGTGAAGGCTGTGTATGGAGTCACTGCTGACGGCGCCTTTGCCCGGGACTTCGGGCTTCGGGATCAGATCAGGCGGGCCGTCGTTTCAGTGTTATCCAAAATAGCTGAAGGTTTTGAGCGTGGTGGGGACAAGGAGTTTTCACAATTTCTTGCGGTGGCCAAGGGGTCATGCGGGGAGGTTCGGGCCCAGCTATATGCGGCATTGGATCAGCGCTATATTAATAAGGAGCAGTTTGACACCCTTTCAGGCAATGCTGTGCAAATCAGCCGTTTGTTAGCAGGATTAATGATGTATCTGCGTCAGTCAGAATATCGTGGGAGTAAATTCAAATAAAGGAGAGGTCTTGACTTTCGACTTTGGACGTTGAACTTGAGACCTGGCCTTGTGACCATGGAGGTGGGCGGACTGGTTGAGGTGGTCAGCTGGGTCTTGGGGTTTGGTAGGCAGGCTGAGGTCTTGCAGCCAGCGCATTTGAGAGAGGCGGTGGGAAGGGAGCTGGCAGCCACCATGGGCAAATATGTGGGAAAGCCTGCCCAGCCGCCACAAGAAGAAGCAGAAAAGAGAACATGGTGATCATTTGACAAAAACCGTGGCGGATCAATTGTCCACGTTCTGCACGAACATGCGGGAAAACCTTTTTCTTGACGCAAACTTGTTTTTTCTATAAAACAAATATAGCAAGTTTTGTTTTCTAGCAAATTCAGCGACGTGGCGGGGAAAAGATAGTATCCCCTACTCATCGAGATGAAAGAGAAACTCAAAATCATCATCAAGGAATTTCATGAGTCATCCCTGCCTCACCTGATCGAACGTCATGAGATTTTCGACTTATCCATTCTCAGCTCTTCAGTCAACAAGGTTATCACCATTGTTGGTCCTCGTCGGGCAGGTAAGACGTTTTTTCTTTTCCAGATCATCAAAAAGCTGCTGAGACAGGGCGCTGATCTAGAAGATATCATCTACATAAACTTCGAAGATGAACGTATCCTGCCCATGAAAGCTGACAATCTGCAGCTCATTCTGGATGCATATTTCGAGTTGTATGAAAAAAGAGAGTCCCCGTGCATTTTTCTTGACGAAATTCAAAACATAAGCGGTTGGGACAAGTTTGTAAGAAGGCTCAATGACCGTGGCTTCACCATCTTCGTCACAGGTTCAAATTCCCGAATGCTTAGCCGTGAAATTGCCACTTCATTGCGAGGGAGAACCTTGACTTACGAATTGTTTCCCTTCTCATTCATAGAGTTTCTCAAGGCAAAAGGAATAAAGCTGGAAAAGAATGCGGCCTACGGAAAAAAGCGGCATCAAATCACTCGCCTCTACGATGAGTATTTTCATTGCGGGGGTTATCCTGAGATAACCTTTGTGGGCGATGAATCTGTTAAGGGTCGAATCGTCCAAGATTATTTCAATGCTGTGTTTTACAGAGATCTCGTGGAGCGTTATCGTGTCAAGAACACCGAATTGCTCAGGCAGTGGTTAAATGCACTGATCACCAATGTCTCCTCACTGATAAGCTTCACAAAGATTGAAAATGACTTTCGGTCTCGAGGTATGAAGCTATCACGTGCCACCTTAAGCACCTTTGCCGGGTATGTTGAAGATATTTTCTTTGGCTTTTTTGTTGAGATGTATTCAGCCTCAACTAGAAAGCGCCAGGTGAATCCCAAGAAATTTTACGTTATTGACCTGGCTATCCACAACTACCTGACGTTCGGGTTTTCAGAGAACCGTGGGCGCCTCCTAGAAAACCTGGTTTTCCTCGCCCTAAGAAGAAGAGGGCATCCTGTTTTCTACTATAAGACGGCTCAGGGATATGAGGTAGATCTTCTGGTTAAAGACAAGGGGAAGGGGGAATTGATTCAGGTGTGTCATGATCTGAACCGCATTGACACCTTCAGCCGTGAGAAGAAGGCTCTCGTCTCGGGGTTACAGGAGTTGGGACTGACAACTGGAACCATCGTGACCGATCACGAAAAGAGGGCGGTGAAGGTGGGGGAATTTACGCTGAATATAGTGCCGGCATGGGAATGGTTGCTCACAACGTGATAGCATTGAAGCCATTTTGGAAGCGATCGGCCGAACTCCTGGCACCTCCTGATGAGCCTCACAGGATTTACCCGGTTAAACTCGGACTTGCCCCGTGTTTCTAAGAGGCGTGTGCTCGGGATTGGTGAAGGGAGAAAGGAGTCAGCTCTCTTGGCATATGTTTAACTGGGGAGATCGCATTTGAGGTTAAAGAAAAGCGTGCGGGGTATGGGAAAGGGGCGAAGAGGAAGAGGGGATAACGTCCGAAATTCGGGGCAGGAACGTTAGGCAATTTCTGCGCAAACGTACCGTATATCTGTTTGTCGGTTTCGCCGAGGTTGGAATTTATGACAGGCAAGCATGCAATGGTTCCGGTTGAACGCGTTGAGAAGACTATTTTGCTGGTGCGAGGTAACAAAGTTATCCTGGACGCTGACCTTGCGAAGCTCTATGGGGTCAACACGAAACGCCTCAATGAACAAGTGAAGCGTAACCGCCAGCGTTTTCCGGAAGACTTCATGTTTCAGCTTTCGGCTGAAGAAAAGGCCGAGGTGGTCGCAAATTGCGACCACCTCTCTAATCTCAAGTTTTCGAAGGCTCTTCCCTTTGCCTTTACAGAACAAGGCGTGGCCATGAGCGGTCTGCGTTTGTCTGCGTGGTTCTGCGGCAAGAATTAAGGGAGATCGGTTTTGAGGTTAAGGAAAAGCGTGCGGGGTATGGAAAAGGGGTGAAGAGTAAAAAGGGATGAAGTCGGAGGTTCGATAACAGAACGTTATGCAATTTCAACACGAACGTCCCCAAAAATCTCGTCCCCAAAAATCTCCAGAGGCCGTAATTCAACATAGTCAACAACGTTATGCGCCCAAAAAGTTCGACCTATTAGCTTAGGGCTTATGAAAAAAGGAGGAGATCCCATTTCTTGGTTGACCTTTATTCGCAGGCAGTATATTCTTACTGGTAAGACTCACAGCACCGTTTAGGAGGCTAGAAATGCCACGATTGGCCACAACGAAAATGTCATCCAAGGGGCAAATTGTCATTCCCGAAGAGGTCCGCAAGCGACTTGGTCTTAAGCCGGGTTCACAATTTGTCGTAGTTGGAAACAAAGACGTCGTGATTCTGAAAGCGATCTCTCCCCCATCCATGAAAGAGTTTGATGATCTTATTGCAGAAGCGCGCACACAAGCCAAACAGATTAGAATGAAGCGGTCTGACATCACTGCCGCCATCTCAAAGGTCCGCGGACGCTAGTGAGAATTGTTCTGGACACGAATGTTTTTGTTTCCGGCGTATTCTTCAGCGGCCCGCCATATGAGATTCTCAGAGCTTGGAGTCATGGTAAAGTCCAGATAGTGATGTCAGAGGAAATATTAGAGGAGTACCGACGCGTTGGAGAAGAGTTATCAGAACAGTTCCCAGAGGTGGATCTGGAGCCGATGCTCGCATTGCTAGTCACACAAGGACAGATCTGTTTGCCGACAGAGTTGCCGGAGTTGGTTTGCGATGATCCTGATGATGATAAGTTTCTAGCTTGTGCAGTTGCCGGCAAGGTCAAAGTCATTGTCAGTGGCGACAAACATCTTTTGAAGGTGTCAGGATACCGGGAATAGACGTATTGAGACCCAGGAAATTCCTGGACCAGTATATGACGTAGAGGTAATAGAGGGGGTGTAGACTGTAGGGATCTTGATTTGAAGAGATACAGTTCTCTTAGCACTGTATTGCAGCGAACGAAAGCTGAGACATCAACAGACCGGAAGCTTAGGGAGCGGGTTGAAAAACTGAAAACCATCCTGACTAAAAGTGAAGCCTCCCCGCCCTCCCGGGCGGGGCTTGCGGGGAGCAGGCCGGTCAACCGCAGACCCCAACCCCAGCGACCCTCAAGTGAAAAGAGCAGACAAAAAGGAGATGAGTTAGGGTCTCTGTGGGCTGAGATTTTGTGCACGCTCAGCACGAACGTCCCCTAAGTGTTCGACGTTAGGCAATTTCTGCACCAACGTCCCCTCTGGGGTTCTGAGAGGAGCTAAGATTGTAGGTCTGAGGCTAGGAGGTAGCCATGGGCATTGCTAAGAATGTGGCTGGCGTTGAGAAGACAGGCCGGATTGTTCTGGGAGTCATCCTCATCCCATTGGGTTTTTTCCTGTCTGGTCTTTGGAAGCTTCTATGCATCATAGCAGGCGTCTCGTTTATACTGACGGCATTTGTCGGATATTGACCCTGAAAGGGGTTCTTGCTGAAGGTCTTCAGCAAAAAAGGCAAAAGCGGGGAGGGCAGGGCTTCCTGAATAACTTTGATGGGAAGATTAAACGTGTCCATGGGCGGTAAACTTGGAAAATATGGCGATGCCAACGGCAAGCTGCGGATTCCCAAAACTGGCCAAAGAGGGCAACCCGGTCGCAGAGAACTATGCAATTTCTGCACGAACGTCGGCTTTGTTTTGGGTGTTTTGGGTATCCCTCAAACCGCCTAGGTGAATTCGATGATAGATGAATTCGAATGGCAGACTAGACGAGACCGCATCAACAAGAAACTTCGGGCGCTCAAGCCTGCCTGGAAGATCGTCAAGCACTCTGCGAAGCTGGATACGGCCAAACTTGATCGTCACGCTGTTGAGGAATACCCCACAGGCAAAGGCCCGGCTGACTATGCCCTTTTTGTGAAGGGAAGATTCCTGGGAATCATAGAAGCTAAAAGAGTCAAGATCGGCCCTCAGAATGTTTTGGAACAGGCGAAAAGGTATTCCAAGGGCGCTTTTGACGGGCCCGGTCGATGGAACGGCTATCGGGTTCCCTTTCTTTATTCCACGAACGGCGAGATCGTCTGGTTTATCGATATACGGAACCCCAAGAACATCTCCCGCCAGATATCGAGTTTTCACACGTCAGAGGCCTTGGACGAATTCTATGCGGATGACAAAGCCAAGGGCCTCGAATGGCTCAAAAAGAACCCCGTAGATATCGAACGGCTTCGCGACTATCAAAGAAAAGCCATCAAGGCCATTGAATCCGGCATGGTTAAACGGAAACGGGCCATGCTTGTGGCCATGGCCACGGGAACAGGAAAGACCTTTACCACCGTATCCCTCATCTATCACCTCCTTCAGGCCAAGGCGGTTCGCAGGGTGTTGTTTCTGGTCGATCGCAGGGCGTTGGCTGCCCAGGCCGTCCGTGAGTTTGCTTCATTTAACACTCCCAGTGGAAGCAAGTTCGACAAGGAATATGAAGTCTACAGTCAGCGGTTTCACAAGGACGACTTTGGCGATGAAAAGCCCTTTGATCCCAAGGTGCTGCCCAATGAGTACCTGACGTCACCAAAGGCCACCCATATTTTTGTGTATGTGTCTACCATCCAGCGCATGACCATCAACCTTTTTGGATGGGAAAATGCCTTTCATCAAAATCAAAGCGATCCTGACCTGGAAGAGGAAGCAGACAAGCTGGACATCCCCATCCATGCCTTTGATCTGATCATTGCCGACGAATGCCACCGGGGCTATACAGCCAAGGAGACCGCCACGTGGCGGAAGGTGATGGACTATTTTGATGCCGTCAAGGTGGGCCTCACCGCTACCCCGGCGCCCCATACCCTGTCTCTTTTCACAGAGGTGATCTATCGATATACGACCGAGCGAGCCATCCTGGCAGGCCATCTGGTGGATTATGATGCCGTGAAAATCAAATCCAACGTCCGCATGAAAGGGGTTTTCCTCAAGCCCGGTGAGCACGTGGGGCTGGTAGACACGGACACTGGCGAAGAAACCTACGATGAGCTGGAGGACGAAAGGGAATTTCCGACCCAGGATGTTGAGCAGAAGGTCACGGCCCCTGAAAGCAATAGGAAGATCATCAAAGAGATCGCCAAGCACGCGTACCGACACCAGGAAGAGACCGCTCGCTTTCCCAAGACCTTGATCTTTGCCGTCAATGACCTGCCCCATACGTCCCATTGCGACCAGCTTGTGGAAATCTGCAAGGAGGAATTCGGGGAAGGGGATGATTTTGTCAAGAAGATCACAGGGAATCCCAGCGTGGACCGCCCCCTTCAAAAGATCCGGGAATTCAGGAACCGTCCCAACCCCAAGATCGTGGTGACGGTGGACATGCTCTCCACAGGCGTTGATATCCCTAGCCTGGAGTTCATCGTCTTTCTCCGACCGGTCAAGTCTCGCATCCTCTGGGTACAGATGCTCGGCCGGGGAACCCGGCGCTGTCCGGATATCAGTAAGGAGAAGTTCACCATCTTCGACTGTTTCGACGGCACGTTGATCGAGTATTTCAAAAACACCACGGATTTCAAGATCGAACTTCCGCAGAAAGATCCGATCTCTCTGGAACAGGTCATTGAGAACATATACCAGAATGTGGACCGGGACTATTTCATCAAGGTTCTGATGAAGCGTCTTTTGAGGATTAACCGGTCCATGAGCGGCGAGGCCCGGGAGGCCTTTGCGGCGCACATCCCTGATGGAGACATGGGAAAATTTGCCGGTGCACTTCCCAAGAAATTGGAAAAGGACTTCACCGGAACTATGAAGCTCTTGAGAGACAAGGGATTTCAGCATCTCTTGGTTCATTACCCTCGGGCGAAAAGATCCTTTACCGTGGCGTACGAGCAGGACGATGAGGTCTCCTCGGAGGTCATGATCCATGTGGGAAACCAGTACCAGAAGCCCGAGGACTATCTTGAAAGCTTCACCAAATTTGTGAAGAAAAACGCCGATCAGATTGCCGCCCTTCAGATTCTGCTGAAACGCCCCAGGGACTGGCAGACCGGCGTGCTCGAAAACCTGCGTCAAAAACTGGCCAGGGAGAACTTCCCGGAAAAGGAGCTTCGAAAGGCCCACAAGCTGGTTTACAACAAGGCGTTGGCAGACATCATCTCCATGGTGAAACATGCTGCTGTGAAGGAAGCCCCACTTTTATCGGCTGAGGAAAGGGTCGAAAGGGCCTTGGAAAAGGTCACAGCCGGAAAAACCTTCAATGAAGAGCAACAGAAGTGGCTGGCCTACATCCGGGAGCATCTGGTGGAGAACCTGACCATCGGCATGGACGATTTTGACATGATGCCCGTCTTTGAAAGACACGGGGGCATGGGGATGGCGAGAGAAGTATTTCAAGACCAACTGGTAACTTTGCTAAAGGACATCAACTTTGAGATAGCCGCATAGGGATCTAACGAAAGGAGAACGGATTGTCCGACGTTGTCAACAAACTCTGGGGGTTCTGCCATACCCTGCGCCACGATGGAATCGACTATGGGGACTACATCGAGCAGTTAACCTATCTTCTCTTTCTCAAGATGGCTGATGAGAAGGCAGCCAAGATCCCACAGGAGTATAACTGGGAGAGCCTCAAGAAAGAGTCTGGACAGGCCTTGTTGGACCATTACGGTGCCATCTTGAGAAACCTGCGCACAGAGCCTGGATTGCTGGGAGACATCTTTGCCCAGGCCATGCCCCGGTTCAATAATCCCGTGAACCTGAAGCGCCTCGTGGCCATGATCGACGAGGAACAATGGTCGGCCATGGATGTGGACGTAAAGGGAGCCTGTTTTGAAGGGCTGTTGGAGAAGTCTGCCAGTGAGGGGAAGAAAGGCGCCGGCCAGTATTTTACGCCCAGAGAGCTGATCAAGTCCGTGGTCCGTGTGATGAAGCCAGACCCCAGGCAGGATCGCGAGTTCACCATCTGCGACCCGGCCTGCGGCACAGGCGGGTTTCTCATGTGCGCCTATGAGTGGCTTATGGATGTGACCAAAGGGGCCCTCGAGAGGAAAGACATTAAACGGATTAAGGCCAAGACCTATTATGGCCAGGAGCTGGTGGCCCGCCCGCGCCGCTTGGCTCTCATGAATCTCTTCCTCCATGGACTGGAAGCCCATATCTATTTCGGAGACAGTATCTATGAACCAAATCGGGGAGAACGGTATAATTGCATTTTGACCAATCCGCCCTTTGGCACCAAAGGAGCCAACCAGGCCCCGGAGCGCGATGACTTCACCATCGCCACGAGCAACAAGCAGCTCAACTTTGTCCAGCATTGCGTGAACATCCTGAAACCCGGCGGCCGGTGCGCCATTGTCCTCCCGGACAACTGCCTTTTTGAAGACAAGGCCGGAGAGGTCTTCGAAATCCTTATACAGGACTGCAACCTCCACACCGTTCTCCGGTTGCCCCGCGGCACCTTCACCCCCTACAGCCCGGGTGTGAAAGCCAACGTGGTCTTTTTTCAAAAGGGTTTTTCTACGGAGAACACTTGGATCTTTGATGCCCGTTCGAATGTGCCCGGCATTACGAAAAAGGAGCGCCCGCTGATACCCAAACACTTTGAGGAATTCGAGAAGTGCTATGGCAGTAATCCAAACGGGCAGAGCGAGAGAAAAGATCTCGGCGAGAACGGACGCTTTCGGAGATTCCATATCAGCGAGATCAAAGAGCGGGACTACAAGCTCGACATCACCTGGCTCAAGGATGAATCATTGGAGGATGCCGGGGATCTGCCCGAACCGGAAGTTCTGGCAGCGGAGGCGATTGCGGAGCTGGAAGCGGTGGTGGATGACTTGAGGGATGTCTTGCAGTTGGTTGAAACAAATGGGGAGGCCTTGAATGCCTAGGCTTCCCGCTGGTTGGGCAATGTCTTCCCTTGGAGAGGTATGCACGAAACCGCAATACGGTTGGACGTCAAAAGCTGACAAAAAAGGAGACCTTAAGCTTCTTCGGACTACTGACATCTCGAAAGGAGCAATAGACTGGGATAATGTTCCGTACTGCCTGAAAAGGCCAGACAACGTTGAAAAATATCAATTGCAGGGAGACGACATCTTGGTTTCTCGTGCCGGATCGGTGGGCATAAGCACCAGAATTGTTGAAACCCCTTGCGATACTGTTTTCGCGTCTTACTTGATTCGGTTCAAGCCGCTCAATGGTATTCATCCGAAGTACGTGGAATTGTATCTGAAGACCAACGGCTACTGGAAGTCCATTTCTGAGTTCTCTGCAGGAATTGCCGTCCCGAATGTCAATGCATCCAAACTTGCCAACCTTCGCATACCTATAGCTCCTGTCAACGAACAACATCGCATCGTCGCCAAGCTGGAAAAGCTTCTGGCAAAGGTGGACAAATGCAAAGAGCGGCTGGACAAGATTCCGGCCATCCTCAAACGCTTCCGCCAGTCTGTTTTGGCTGCTGCTTGTTCGGGGAGGCTGACGGCGGATTGGAGACAAAGGAACCCGAATGTGGAACCAGCCTCGGAACTTCTAACACGAATACTCACAAACAAACATCCCAGAAATTCTGGGAGGTTTGTCAACAACGAATCTTATCATGACAACCTGCCTGAAACTTGGACTCAATGCAGTCTTGGTTCATTATGTTTGCTGATAACGAAAGGATCATCTCCAAAGTGGCAAGGGATAAATTACGTTTCCAACGGTGTGCTATTCATCACCAGCGAAAACGTGGTATCGGGCCATCTCAATCTTGAGAACAAGAAGTATGTCGAGGAAGGTTTCAATGCAATTCAACAACGATCAATTCTGGAAAAAGGGGATTTGCTAACGAACATTGTTGGAGCTTCTATAGGAAGGTCGGCGGTATTTAATTTTGACGAAACCGCCAATATAAACCAGGCAGTTGCTCTGATCCGTCTGCACAGCGATATGAATAGAACTTACATTCTTAATGTGCTAAATTCTCCTGCGATCATAGATTTCATGAACCGAAGTAAGGTTGATGTTGCCCGAGCAAATCTTAGTCTGAAAGATGTTTCTTCCCTTCCCATTCCATTGCCGCCCAGTTCCGAACAACTCGAGATTATCTGTCGCCTTGAAGCCCTTTTCCAAGTGGTTGACCGTATTGAAGAACGGTACCAGAATGCCAACGCCCATATTGCGAAACTAACACAATCGGTTCTGGCCAAAGCCTTCCGTGGCGAACTGGTTCCTCAAGATCCCAGTGATGAGCCTGCCGCCAAGCTCCTCGAGCGCGTAAGAGCAGAGCGAGAAACCATCCAAGCAAAGACATCCGGCAAAAGACGGGCACGGACAGGGCGGGAAAGGACGGTACGGAAAAAAGGGGAGGAATCCAAGGAAGCTGAATTCGACCCTATCCATGTGAGGGCTTCGAATAAATCGCCTGCAAGAAGTCCGAAAAAGCGTACTTCCCGTAAGACAAGTGAAACGCGTCCCGCACCGCTGGATTCCATAGAGACAAATGAGGTCATGGCCGCATTCCGGAAGGCCTGCCGGGGTCGCGGGGCCATGTCTCGGGAGGAGCTGATAAAGGAAGTCTCTCAAGTCCTTGGCTACAGACTCCTTGGGTCCGTGATAGCGGAGCGTTTGAAGGGCCACCTGCGTGCGGCCATCCGTCGGGGTATTGTGGAAGCCAACAGCGAATGGGTGCAACCGGCCACGCGAACCATTGAAGACTACGATCGTGGGAGGTTGGTAGAGGCCATGCGTTCGGTCATGCAAACCGGCAAGGAATATCCCAGAGACGAGGTTATTCGGGCGACTGCTGAATATCTCGGATTTTCCAGAGTGACCGCGAACGTTGACACGGTCATGCGATCCGCCATCCGTGTGGCAATCCGACAAGGTGACATCGTTTCGGATCGAGATGTGATATGGCGTATTTGAGTCACATGATAATCTAATCCGGGCACACGCTGTTCTTCGGAGACCCGTCAGTCCAGGAGTGTTGTGAAAAAGATTTCGGACATCCCTAAGTTGGACCGTCCCCGTGAAAAACTGAGAGATAAAGGGGCGAAGGCCCTGTCCGACCTTGAACTGATGGCCATCCTGCTTGGCAGCGGCACCAAGGGCCACGATGTCATGAGGCTAGCAGATCGGATACTGAGGGTCATGGACAAGACCAACGGGAATCCAAGCCTTCAGGAATTGGAGAAGATCGAAGGTGTAGGCCCGGCCAAGGCAACCCTTATTTCTGCTGCCTTGGAGTTTTCCCGCCGTCGCATCAAGCCGGAAGGACTCAAGATCTCATTCCCACCGGACGTTCTTCCTCTTATTCGCCATTACGCCGACCGGAAGCAGGAACATTTCCTGTGCATTTCCTTGAATGGCGCAAACGAAGTCATCACCACCAGAGTTGTGTCTGTTGGGCTGGTGAACAAAACCCAGGTTCATCCCCGGGAGGTCTTCGCGGATCCCATTACCGACCGAGCATCCGCCATCATCGTGGCCCACAACCATCCCACGGGAGGGCTGATCCCCAGCAAAGACGATGTCGCCGTCACAAAGCAGCTGAAAGCAGCAGGCGAAACCCTCGGCATCAAACTCCTGGATCACATCATTTTTAACCAGAAAACCTACTACAGTTTTCTCGAACATGGCGAATTATAGGTAGAAAATCAATAAGTTGGCAAGAAATGGGGGGCATAAGTATTTGAGCTACGCGACCCAGGGGCCGCTAGAATGTCCATTTTGGACCTGTGATCGAACCCAGAGGGAAACAGGGGTCAGGCTTGGTTCTGATTAAGCTCGATTTGGGGCCACCACAGAAGGAGATAACCGAAGAACTCATTGAAGATATGATTACTTGGGTTCCCAGGCGATTTCGGCTCTGTGATTTTGATAAGCCCCTGAAACGACCAAGAGAGTTGGGGGATTGGCAGGAGGATTGGAATCTGATATTCCCTTTCCAAGAGACTTTCGTTCCAGCCTTTGAGGAAATGTGCCCTTTCGTGGATCATATACCATTCACCTCAAAAGGGACGGCATATTTCACATTCCTAAAAGATGTTTCAGACAGTGATATTCAAGCCGTTCAGGATTGGCTTAAGCGGATAGAAGGATACGTTGCATTGCGGGACGGATTGGCAATTTCTTTTGCAATAGATTATGATCGTATTGGAGGCAACCCCGAAAATCAGCGTACTCATGTTGGACGTCTTCGGAAGAAAGCAAAAACTTATGGTAAACCAGCAACTCATGAGACCCATGCGGCTGCCGATGCGTTAATTGAGTCATGTCTGCAAACTCTTAGCGACTTGACCTGTTACGATAGCGCGACTTGTGTAGTGGGCGTGCCTCCATCAAATCCTGAGAAGCCTTTTGACCTTCCCGAATACCTTGCAAGCGGGATATCGACGAGGTTGGGCAAGCCGGATAAGACAGAAGCTGTTCGGACAACGACCGCAAGACCGGGAACCAAAGGCATTCCGCTGGAGGACAAACTGTCCACCGTTAGAGGTACAATCGAGGTCGATAGCTCTGCATTTAGAGACGATGTCATCCTTTTAGTAGATGATCTCTACCAATCCGGCGTAACTATGAATTATGTTGGCATGTTGTTGCTTGAGGCGGGTGCGAAAAAGATTTTCGGACTCTCTTGCGAGAAAACATGTAGTAATGACGACAACGTGAGCAGGTGCCAAGGATGATGAACAACAACACGGCCCTTTACATCCTAAGGCTTCTAGAAACTCCCGGCTTAGGTGTGGTGAAAGCTAATGCCATTATTGAGTCTGTAGGGCATGATATTGAGCCAGATCGGTTGCGGAGAATTCTGGGGAAGCAAAGGTTTGAGGATTTTCTATCAAATGAGGAAAGGGTCCTTAGTAACTGGGAACTGCTTGAAGAACAAGGAGTGGAATGCGTTACGATCCTTGATGATAGATACCCGAAGAGATTGAAAAAGCGGCTCAAAAGAAAGGCCCCTCCTCTTCTGATGGTCCTGGGGAATCAAAACTTTCTGAATTGGAAAACGGTAGGTTTTTGCGGTTCTCGCAAAGCCAGCGAGAAAGGAATAGCCACAGCAAAGGACTGCGCCGATCAGTTGGCAAGAAAGGGGATAAACATCGCGTCTGGCTACGCAGCAGGCGTCGACATGGCGACTCACAGAGCGGCCTTGGAGTGTGGGGGAACAACCACCTTAGTCCTATGTGAAGGCATACTTCATTTTCGAAAGAAGCGAGATCTGAAGGATATTTGGGATTGGGAAAGAATCGCTGTGGTAAGTGAGTTTCTCCCAGGTGTCCCTTGGACTGTGAGGAATGCTATGCAAAGAAATAACACTATCTCCGCATTAGCATCGGCCATGGTTTTGATTGAGTCTGCAAGTAGAGGCGGAAGCATTGCAGCAGGGAGGGCATGTATAGAAATGGGCGTGCCGCTTTTCGCCCCGGTATACGAGGGAATGCCTGAGTCAGCTGTTGGTAATAGGATATTGCTTTCTCAAGGGGCTCACGAGCTCAAGAAAAGCCGAAAAACGAATAGAGCTAATTTAACTCCAATCGAAGAAATCCTTTTTGACATGCCGAACAAAGCCGTGTCTTACGAGGACACCCCGTCACCTCACGAAAGGCAATTGGGGCTTTTTGAAGACAGACAAAAGTACCAGGGGGTGAAGGATGATATTCGTTCGAATAATGAATAGTGAAACATTTAAGGTCCTGCCAAGCAAGGAAGGCATGGGGGTCACCCATTAAAGGGCTGGTCAAGAGAAAAAACACCTCTCCTGTCGAAAAAATCTCCCCTTTTTTTCATTGGCCTCAATGTCCGCACCACGACGATATCGTTTTCGCCTACCTGTTGCGCGCC
>Ga0315536_1000606_pt1 | contig 17985 bp, 17 predicted proteins | sample SalMarSW160230MG_FD_203093 | JGI IMG/M metagenome (GOLD analysis project Ga0315536, IMG submission 203093) | Salt marsh sediment microbial communities from the Plum Island Ecosystem LTER, Massachusetts, United States - Salt Marsh Sediment SW1602-30 ... | reverse complement strand
TGGTCCTTATATATGATTGATATTCAGAAGGCTGTGAGAAGAAGGTCAAGATCTTTTGAGAGGATACCAAATTTTTGTCCCAATGTTTCATTTGTAAGTATCCCGGTATATAAATAAGCACCATTCCTGACACCCAGATCACTCTTCAGCAGCTGAGTAATTCCCCCTGCATCAGCCAGGCTCTGAAGTAATGGGGTGAAGATATTGCTGAGCGCTATAGACGCTGTACGTGCAACCCGTGAAGGCAGATTCCAGGCTGAAAAATGAATAACTCCATGTTTCTCATAGACAGGATCCTTAAGAGCCCTGCATTCCGTCGTTTCTATGCAGCCTCCGCGATCGATGCTGAGGTCAATAACAACGGCTCCTTTTTTCATGTTACGTACCATATCCTCAGTGATATAGTACCATGGACGAAGGTCCTCAAGTTCAATAGCTCCTATCAGTACATCGGCAGACTTAAGAGCTTTGGTTAAAACCTGGGGATGAAAAACGGATGTCTGCAGGCGTCTTCCGAGGAGATTCTGGAATCTTCTGAGCCTGTTAAGGGAGCTGTCGAAGATTTTCACAGTCGATCCCAGTCCGAGAGCTGCTCTCGCAGCACATTCTCCCGCAGTATTGGCGCCAAGAATAAGCACTTCAGTCGGTGTAACTCCTGTGATTCCTCCCAGCATAACACCCTTGCCGCCATGCATATTGCTCAGGTATTCAGAAGCGATCAGCAGAGAGGTGATACCGGCTATCTCGCTCATTGATTCAACAACAGGAAATTCACCGTCATTATCGCGGATCTTTTCAAAAGCTATAGCAGTTACTTTTTTCCTTATCAGTTTAGCAAGAGTCTCTTCACTGAGCTTCAGGACGTTCAGATAAGATATGACCAGCTGGTTTCCTTTCAGATAATCAGTTTCTTTCTCGGAGAAGGGCGCAACTTTTATAACAACATCTGCACTGTACACCCTTGCAGGAGAATCACTTATTATAGCCCCGTTTTCACTGTAATCCTTATCGGTATAATTAGCTCCGTGTCCGGCACCTTTCTGAACAATTACCTCATTGCCTCCTGCCAGCAGTAAATTAACAGCTTCAGGTGTCAGGGCCACCCTTTTTTCATCATCTTTTTTGTCGCATGGGATACCGATTGAAATTTTCCGGTTTTTAACAGCAGTCTCCAGAAGCTCTTCTTTTGGCATGAACGCTGTATTGCCAAAAGTGACATTTCCGCTCTTACCTTTGTTGTTCATCATAGGGTCAGGGTTATTTTCTCAAAGGTAAATAATTTGGGACACAGAGCAAAATCAGATATTTTTCAGGATATCGACAGAATACGATGTTCTTTTTCATCAACAGAAATTCTTACTCTGACAGTATTGAGCGGAAGAAGATCTTCAATTAGTTCCGGCCATTCCAGAAAGCAGTATGAACCGCTGTAGAGGTACTCTTCCACACCAAAATCAAATACTTCTTCAGTCTTTTTTATTCTGTAAAAATCAATATGATACAGGCTGTCTCCTTTAGATGTTTTATACTCGTTCACAAGAGTGAAAGTGGGACTGCTGACAATATCAACCGCACCCATGATTTCACAGATGGTCTTTATTATGGTTGTCTTTCCTGCTCCCATTGAACCATAGAAAGCAACAATCTTTCTGTCCCTGCAATATTCCAGAAGCTGTTTTGCAGCTGAATGAAGATGCCTCTTGTCTTTAATAATAATTTTCATAAGGGAAAGTCGGCTAATTCTTAAACAGGCTCCAGCGTGGCAACGGGAAGCATGATCTCCTGCATTGAAATTCCGCCATGCTGAAAGGTTTCTTTGTAATAGGCTGCGTAATGGTTGAAGTTATTCTGGTACACCAGATAATCTTTGTTAAGGGCAAAGATATATCTTGAGCTTATATTTGTTTTCGGTAACATGCCTTTTTCGGGATTTGTCAGCTCAAAAACCTTTTTGGGATCATAGTCGAGATTTCTGCCCATCTTATATCTCAAATTTGATGATGTCTTTCTGTCGCCGACAATTTTAACCGGATTTTGTACCCTTATTGTACCATGGTCGGTACTGAATATCACTTTAACAGGCTGAGATGAGATGGTTTTGAGAAGTTCAAACAGAGAGGAATGCAGGAACCATGAACGTGTTACGCTCCTGTAAGCACGTTCATCGTTGGCAAGGTCGCGTATCAGTCCTACATCCGTCCTTGCATGGGAAAGCATATCGACAAAATTGAAAACGAGGATATTTATATCATTATCGAGCAGCGAATGTATCTTATCATTTATCTTTTTACCTTCAACGCTGTTGGCTATCTTATTATACGACCATTTGTATTTTAATCCGTTGCGATCTAACTGATTCCTGAATAAGACATCTTCAAAAGTGTTTTTTCCGCCCTCTTCATCGTCATTAATCCAAAGATCCGGCATTGTCTCAGCTATCTTTGACGGCATCATGCCTGCAAAAATAGCATTACGGCTGAACTGGGTTGCCGTAGGGAGAATACTGAAATAAATTTCTTCTTCGATGATTCTGAACAAACCGGTAAGTTCAGCGGAAATTGTTTTCCACTGATCGTATCTCATATTGTCAATAAGTATAAAAAAGAGAGGCTTGTGAGAATGTATTTGCGGGAATATTTTTTTTGAGAATAAGGAGGGTGACATCAGGGGTTTTACCTTGTTTTCAGGACTTAACCAGTTGAGGTAGTTATTCATGATGAACCTCGAAAAGGCATTATTGGCTTCATTCTCCTGCATGTTGAGAATCTCATCCATCCCTGAATCGGTCGACTTTTCAAGTTCCAATTCCCAGAATACTATCTTTTTATACAATTCCGACCAGTCGCTGAATGTTGATGCAGATGATATCAAACTGCTGATCCGGTTAAACTCCTGCCTGTAATCTGATGTGGTTTTTTCTGTTATCAGTCTTCGCTGGTCAAGTATTTTTTTTATTGCAAGAAGGACCTGGTTGGGTTTGACAGGTTTGATAAGATAATCGGCTATTTCAGATCCTATTGCGGCTTCCATTATATTCTCTTCCTCACTCTTTGTTATCATCACCACCGGGATATCTGTTCTTGCCTCTTTAATTAGCCTGAGTGTTTCTATACCGCTTAATCCGGGCATGTTCTCATCAAGAAATATAAGATCATACCTGTTTTGTCTTACGAGGTCGATCGTATCATTTCCGTTTGAACAGGTATCAATCTCATAACCTTTTTCCTGCAGGAAAAATATATGAGGTTTAAGCCCTTCAATTTCATCATCGGTCCATAGTATTCTTATCTTTCTCATTTTATGTAGTTCTCCATAAAGAACAATCTGTAGCGTTCAGGATCCTTATCGTTGTTGAGAACTCTCAGATTACTACTGTTTATGACGAAAGACATCGTTGGGGATCCAGTCGGATTTCTGACCGGGTTTCCGGCTTTGAATAATTTGTAGTAATTCATTGCTGCGGTAAAATTCTTAAAGCCCGAAACAGTAATAATTATATATTTATTGTTAACAAGAGTTCCTTCTGTTTTGTAATTGCTGTTTGTAAAATTATCAATATTGTAGCTTATTACGTCAAATGTAGCCTGGTTGATATTGAAAGCGGGATCGTTTATTACAAGGGCAAAAACATGAGTAGCCGTTGTATCCGCAACATATAGATCTGCTGCAATTTTTTTGTCCTCTTCAACCTTAAGCTCAGGAACTTTCTGATTCAGATAAGCAATCAGCTCTGTGGCTCTTTTGCTCTCATTTGTTTCAGGCCATTTTTTGATGAGGTTATTAAGATCCTGTTTGAAGGTCCTTTCATCACTTACCCTTGCTGTTGAATAGGCATGAAGCAGCATAAATTTAGGAGCGAGGCTGTTTTTCGGGTCTTTTTTCAGAGCGCTGTCGCATAATGAAAGAGCCTCACTGAAGTTTTCGCTGCTAAAAGCATTATATGCATCCTCGTAAAGATGTTCATTCTTTTTCAGATCAGCTATCTTTTTTTCGTAATAAGTCGGATCTGAAAGAATTTTTGCATACTCGCTGTCAGGATATTTTTCCAGCAGTCTTTGCCTGTATGTTTCTGCTTTGGTACTGTTTATGTCTTTATTGATATTGTAAAGATCATACAGTGCTTCAGGTATCAGGTCACTGGATGGGTAACGATCGATCAGCGATTCATATGTCTCGGTAGCTTTCGCCGGTTCAGCTATTTTTTCAGAATATGCTTTTCCTGCATTAAGCAGTGCTGTAGCGATCCGGTCATTGGAAAGAGCCATAAGTGAGTCAGTCAGCGGCAGGTTCTTAAGGTAGAATTCGGGTTTTTTATAATCCATTACTGCTGCAGATGTATCAGTTCCCTGCTGTGAACCATCAGGAGGCACAGCTGATGTTTGTAGGATATTAACTCTTGCTTTATTAGACCTTCTCCAGTTGTCCTCAAGCTTTCTGTCACCCCAGCGCCTTCGGAATTCTGTACGGCCAAATGTAAGGGCTGTCTGGTTATAGAAGTACCATTTTCCTTCCTGGCTTATATTTCCCTGGTTCCGCCTCTCATTCTCATAGAATTGACCCATATTATACCTGTCGGCATATTCGGAAGTCTTTCCCTCACTTTCGTCCTTTATTATTTTATCAATAATTGATGAAATGTAACGGTTCCTGTCAGCTTCAGGCATCTTGGCTATGCGCTGAAGACTGTCTTCCCTTTGTACAATGAAGAGCTGGGAAACAAGAGCATTAAGATTTTGTGATTTAGCTTTTAATGCCAGGTAATCGGGATTCTTCTGATCGAGAAAATAAATGGTACTGTCATAATACTTTCCTGCTTTCATGTAATCAGGTTTCTCATAATAATATGTTGCCATAGCCAGGTAAGACCGGCCTTTCTGATTCTGATTCTGTGAACTGGCAGAGGCAGATTTCCTGTAGAATCCGAGAGCTTCTGTTTTATTACCCTCTTTCATCGATAAGTTGCCCAGGGCATAGTAGATCTGATCGCGGTAATCCTTGTTCTTCGAATCTCTCAGCATCTTTTCGAGCTCTCTCCTTATCTCTTTCGGATTTCCCGAGTTGACATCGAATACTCCTGCAATATTTATCCTGGCATTAAATTCAACATCATATGGAGGATTCATCTTAACAACCTGGCGATAAAGTGATGTGGCCCTGGCTGCATCACCTGTTTTCTCATATAACTGTGCCAGCAGGTAAGTGAGCCTGTACCTGTTCCTTTTGCCACTGATTAATTCAATCGATTTACTGAGCGGTTCTGTTGCTTCCGAATATTTTTTTTGTTTAATGTACATATCTGCCATGGTAGTATAGTACATTGATTTTAAGTATTTTGTGAAATCTTTAGTAAGCTCGAGCCCGTTAAGTAACCTTGACGATTCAATAAAATTGCCGGTTTCATTATCGATTCTGGCAAGCCAGATGGTTGCCTCTGCTTTTATTTCGGGGTCGTTTGCCTCAGTTATACAGTAACTGAATACAGCCTGCGCTTCTTTTAATTCATGTTTATAAAACCGTGCTTTGCCAATAAGCAGGTAACTGTCGTCCACCCATTCATTGTATTCTTTTCTGTTCAGCAGTTCCTTCTCATTTTCCGTAAGATCGTGCTTTACTTTTAGTTCAGGTTTAGCCGTAATTGATTTTAAAGAGATCAGCTTTGATGCCTTCTGAATAGCTCTTTCCATATCGGAAGAACATAGTGAAGCAGTAGAAGGATCGCTGAATTCAAAGACTTTAAGAAGTTCCGCATAATCATCGCGATAATTATTTTCTATTTTATTCAGGCCTGCTTTAAAACTCTCATAGCCATTAAAATAGATGTTATATTTAGCGGTCATGCTATTATAAAACCTGCTTGCATCAGTGTTTTTTTCTACGGAACAATCTGCCGCGATAACTGATATTACAATTATCAACAGATATTTATATAGTGTTTTCTTTGGAGCCAATAAGTGACTTTTTATACTATAACTGACTAAATTTGTGTATAGTATTTCAAAGGTAAATAAAAATGAGATGAAGTGCTTTCTCAGGCTGAAATAACTCTTCTGATTTCAGGCACTTCCTTCATTATTGCCTGTTCGACTCCAGCTTTTAATGTCTGCATACTATAGGGGCAACCATAGCAGGCTCCGGTAAGCTTGACCTTAACAGTCATATCGTCAGTAACCTCTATAAGATCGATATCACCGCCATCCGACTGTAAATAGGGTCTGACTCTTTCAAGGGCCTTTGCAACACGTTCCTTTACGCTAAGTGTATTTGTCATATTATTTGAATGATTATTTTGTCATTTCAACTTTTATTGTAGGTTTCTGGTCATTATTTCTCTGTTCTGTCTTTTCGACCAGCTGAGTGGCCAGATCCATAAATGCATTCCCCGTAAGCGAATCAGTCAGAGCAACAGGCTGACCATTATCGCTGCTCTCACATATACTCTGAACCAATGGTATTTGTCCAAGCAAAGGAACATTCATTTTCTCAGACAGGTTTTTGCCACCGTCTTTCCCGAAAATATAGTACTTGTTTGAAGGTAATTCAGCAGGCGTAAACCACGACATGTTTTCGACCAGCCCAATTACCGGAACATCAATTTTATCGCTTCTGAACATTGATATTCCTTTTATTGCATCTGCAAGCGCAACATCCTGTGGAGTGGTTACGACTATTGCCCCTGTAACGGGTACCTCCTGGACAAGAGTAAGATGTATATCGCTGGTTCCGGGGGGGAGATCTACAAGAAGATAGTCGAGGATATCCCATTTCCCCTGTGTGATTAGCTGCTTAAGGAAATTAGATGCCATAGGGCCTCTCCAGATTACAGCATCTGACGGATCTACAAAAAAGCCTGTCGAAAGAACCTTAACACCATGTTTTAATAAGGGTACGATATAGTCTGTATTATTTTCCCTTATCACTTCGGGCCTGTATTTTTCCTCGTTTAACATTTTAGGAACGGAAGGTCCGAATACATCAGCATCCAGCAATCCTACCTTAAAACCTTTGCGTGCAAGTGAAATGGCCAGGTTAACGGCGATCGTCGTTTTTCCGACACCTCCTTTGCCGGATGATACTGCAATAATATTAGTAACTCCTGGTAGGATTTCCCGCTGTTTTTCCTTGTATTTCCCGACAACGACCTTTGGTTCAACCTTTATCTCACTGATAACGGTATCAGGACCAAATTCTTCCTTTAAAGTTTTGACTATTATGCTCTTTATTGATGAAATGAACGGGTCATTTGACTTTTCAGGGGTTAAAGTTATTGATATACCATTTTTCCCTGCATCAATTTCAGTAACCATACCCAGAGTAACTATATCTTTTCCTTTATCGGGGTGTACTATCCTGGTAAGTGCTTTTGATATTTGTTCTTTTGAAATCATCTCAAATTCTTATTTAATGTCATTTATCAACTGCCCCGTCAGGGGTCTATTTTTATTTAAATCAAATATAAATAAGATGCAATTTTACCAATTTTCCAGCAGATTGCAAAATTTCTACATTAGTTCCGTTAGCGGATCCCAGAATTTTTCATGGAAATTGACAATTTTGTCATCTTCCACTATTATGCCTTCATTTTCAAGAAGCTGTTCCATAGTGTTGGAATTGCCAAAATGATGTTTCCCTGTAAGAAGACCTTTATGATTTACCACTCTGTGGGCAGGGACGAAATCAGGATTGCTGTGGCATGTATTCAGAGCCCATCCTACCATTCGTGCCGACCTTCCCGAGCCAAGATAACGGGCAATTGCGCCGTATGACGTTATTCTTCCAAAAGGGATGAGCCTGGTAACTTCATAAACCCTTGAGAAAAAATCATTATTATTTTTTTGTTTTTGGTGTGGCATCTTCTATCATCTTTTCTTTGTTCAGTCTGAAAGAGAGGAAGTTGATTTTTGATCCTTCGTTCAGGAAGATGTTTTCATAATGGGTTCGGATTGAAAGTACATCATCTATGGAAGCGCTTTTACCTTCTGAATCCATTTGCCTCGTCTTAAAATACGAAGAAAGGGAATCAAATGTGTTATTTCCGGAATACAGATCATTTGTGGAAAAAACAAGTTCCAGGTTATTGTGACTTACAAGGTTTTTTGTGAAGTTGTAAAGTTCGGTATTATCTGTTTTAAGATGCACCAGTCCGTTATTTTTCAGGAACTGGCGATAAACATTAAGGTATCGTGAAGAAGTAAGTCTTTTATTTGAGTTTCTGCCGCCCGGATGAGGATCGGGATAGGTTATCCATATTTCATCTACTTCATCATTGGCAAAGAATGAATTAATAAACTCAATTCTTGTTCTGAGAAAAGCAACGTTTAACATTTTTTTTTCGTGGGATGTTTTTGCTCCCCTCCACATTCTTGCACCTTTAATATCGATTCCTATATAGTTGTTCATCGGGAACCTGGCAGCAAGTCCTGTGGTATATTCTCCTTTCCCGCATCCAAGCTCAAGAACCAGTGGATTATTGTTCTTAAAGATTTTATCTTTCCACGATCCTTTTACAGGATGATCTTTTCCGGATATCTCGTCTGTTTCGGGTTGTATTACATTGGCAAAAGATCCCAATTCAGTCCATCTTGCGAGTTTATTCTTTCCCACAACTAAAGCATTATTTACTGAACTTTTCTATCCTTATACCGAGATCATAGACCCCTTTAAGATCTTCAACACGCATGCCATGCTGAATCTTAAACTGATATGTTCCTTTTACAGGGAAGAAGATATTTGATCTATAAGGGAGATTTAACTCACGAATATCCCCAAATCCTTTTCCGTACCGTTTTCCCTTGTCGTCGGCAAGATTATACTGAAGAGTGTCAGTTAATTTTTTGCCGTCAGGTGAAGTAGTTGTCACAAAAAGGTAAATGTTTCGAAAAGGGTATGAAGAACCTGTACGGATAGTAAAAAAGACATTATCCCTGGTAACAGTATCATTGACGGGAACCTCAAACGTCGGAATATCCATCAGTTTCCAGGTATTTCGGGGCATGTCGTGCGAATCGGTGAAAACGATTTTACTGCTGCATGAAGACAGCAAAATCAAAGATGCCAATATTAAAATGAATGACTGTTTATCTATTCCTTTTATCATTGAATCTTCTGTTTTTTCTTTTGTGCTGATTTCTTTGGTCAGGAGGATCGAAGCGGGTCAGGCTGTTATTTTTTAAAAGATCATGAGATACAGGAGTTATTTCCCATGATTCTTCAATAAGCTTTAGCTTCTCAACCTTTTTCCCTTTTTTGTTCAGTGCCTGTATCTCCCTGACCCTTTCAACCGGCAACGCAATCATATTGGCTGATGAATGCTGATCTGTGGAATACCAGTAAATACCTTTGTGAACTTCCATCTTCTGAAACCATGCGGTACAGTCGAGAGCTTCAAGCGGGATTTCCCGTGGGGGGAATGATCTTTGTGCTTCCACGTAGCAGTCGAGTTCAAAGTTAAGGCAGCATTTAAGTTTACTGCATTGCCCTGCCAGTTTCTGGGGATTAAGAGATAGTTCCTGGTATTTGGCATGCGTTGTTGTAACTGATATGAAATTGGTTATATATGTTGAGCAGCATAATTCCCTTCCGCAGGAACCAATTCCTCCAATCCTTCCTGCCTCCTGCCTTGCGCCTATCTGCCGCATTTCTATCCTTACCCTGAATTCATCGGCCAGTACTTTTATCAGTTGCCTGAAATCAACCCGCTCGTCTGCTATGTAATAGAATATGGCTTTTGTTTTATCACCCTGGTATTCAACATCACCTATCTTCATGTTCAGGTTAAGCTCTTCAGAAATTTTGCGTGAACGGAGCATGGTAGTGATCTCGAGTTTTTTGGCCTCCTCCCATTTTTGAATATCTACAGCTTTTGCCTTGCGGTAAACTTTTTTCATATCCTCAAGGGAGGGAAAAGCCTTGGTCTTTTTCAACTGTTCAGCTACCAGGTGTCCAATCATCGATACTCTTCCAATGTCATGGCCGGGAGAAGCTTCAACTGCAACCACATCACCTGTTTCAAGCCTGAGTCCGTTAACATTCCTGTAGAATCCTTTTCTTGTGTTTTTGAAACGGATTTCAACAATATCGTTTTCATCCGGAACATCCGGAATATTTTTCAGCCAGTTGAATGAGTCAAGTTTGTTATAGCCCGGCTTATATGTAATATCGGGCATAATGGGTTCTTCACCTGTCTGTCCCTGTATATCTTCGTTATCTATCATAATATTTCTATCCTGTCGAATTTACTTCGCAAAATTAGTGAATAAAAGTATTATATCAACAATTAAGGTTAATGTTCATCTGATCAGCCTTGTAACTTTTAATGCCAGATCAAGAAAAATGATCTTTGGATTACCGTTGGCTTCGATATGTGAATAGCCGGTGTTAAATTCGTCGGTAAGCTTATAGATATTTTGCTGGTTGATGAAAGAATGAAAGTTTCCTGAAAAAGTTACTTCTTCACCTGCAAGGAACACCAGGTTATTTTTCATCTGGCCGAGAGTAAGCATAAGGTTTTCTCTGAGTAGTCTCAGCGCGAAGGAGATGAAATTCTTCTGTGCTTCCCTCCCGTTAGTAGCAATTTCCTCCGACCAGTTGATTAATGAGATTATATCGCGTTTCCATGCAAATCGCATAAGTTTTTTAAAATTATCGAGATTGGAAAGGGATGATTCCTCATACTCGCAAAGCTCAACAGCCCTGGTGATACTGCCAATTGAAACACGAGCAATATCGGATGCTTTTTCGCGTGATATACCAAAGCGCTGAACCAGGTATATTTCAATATCACCGGGTTTGAATGCCGGGATTTTTACCATCTGGCATCGCGAAAGAATGGTAGGGATCACCTTATCGGACTCCTCCGAAACCAGCAGGAACAGTGTCTTTTCAGGTGGTTCCTCAATCATCTTAAGAAGCTTGTTGGCAGTTGCCTGGTGCATCTTTTCCGGAAGCCAGATGATCATTATCTTAAAGTCCGATTCAAATGTTTTAAGACTGAGTTTTTTTATAATCTCGGAAGCTTCCGATGCAAATATCATTCCCTGGGCATTCCCTACTTCAATTGTATCGAGCCAGTTATTAAGAGTAAAATAAGGGGAGCTTATTACAAACTCCCGCCATTCCTCCAGGTAGTGATCGCTGACAGGGTCAGTCGCTTTTTTCCCTTTGATAACGGGGAAAACAAAATGCAGATCGGGATGGATCATTTTTTCATATTTGACACACGATTTACATGTGCCGCAGGAGTCATGCTCCGACCTGTTCTCACAGCTTATATACCGGGCATAGGCAAGAGCCAGAGCCAGACTGCCGCATCCTTCATTACCGACAAAGATCTGTGCATGGCTCACTCGTTCCTCATGGACTGACCTCAGAAGTCTTTCAATTATCTCTTTCTGACCCGGTATCTGCGAGAAATTCATCTTTTGCTAATTCTTTAAGGGAAAGAGTATTTTCGGGAATCGGGTCTCACAGGGCAGCAAGAACCTCATCGTAGTCGGGTTCATTGGACATCTCTGTAACTTGCTGAGTATAGACTATCTTCCCGGTTTCATCAATGATTATAACGGTACGTGCATAGAGGCCTCCAAAAGCTCCGTCAAGCACATCAATGCCATAAGATTTTCCAAATTCATGATCCCTGTAACCTGATAGCGTGATAACGTCGGTGATCCCCTCTGATGCACAGAAACGCTTGTGGGCAAAAGGAAGGTCTTTCGAGATGCCAAGAACTATTACATCTTTCTTTCCGGCAGCGATCTTATTGAACCTGCGGAGTTGGGCAGAGCAGGTCCCGGTTTCCTGACTGGGGAATATACTTAGTATCACTTTTTTCCCTTTCAGGTCTGAGAGTTTCAGATTTGACAGGTCAGATTTGACCAGGTTAAAATCAGGAGCTTTGCTTCCTGCTTTTGGTAAGTGTCCGGATAAATGTGTCGGGACGCCTTGAAGTGTAAAATTTGCCATAACTTTTTTTCCAAATTTAGTTAATCTTTTATGAAGTGGAAACATTTTTCAGAAGTGAATGGTTCAGTCCGTTACATGTTTATCATTCTCTGTGTAACTCTGTGCCTCCTCTGTGCAACTCTGTGTAAGTTTTTATGGTTTTTAGTTACACAGAGAAACACAAAGAAGCACAGAGGATCACAGAGCAGAGTGCAAAGCGGCTTAATATTTTATGATATTAAGTTGATTTATTGCATTTAAATATTTCCAAAAAAGCAGTAGGTTTGTGGAAGAAATATTATTTACCCGATAAAATATAAGATATATGAAAATGATTCAGGACTTTAATTTCAAGGGAAAGAAAGCAATAGTCAGGGTTGATTTCAATGTTCCCCTCGACAAAAAAACTTTTGTTGTAACCGATGATACCCGCATAAGGGGGGCATTACCAACTATCAACAAGATCATTAACGATGGCGGATCATTGATCCTTATGTCGCATCTCGGAAGGCCTGAGGGTCGAATGGAAAAATATTCCCTTAAGCCTGTATTACCTGTTCTTGAGAAGCTTCTTGGCAGGAAAGTCATGTTCGCTGATGACTGTCTGGGTGAGGCAACAGAAAAAATGGCCGCAGCACTTAAGCCGGGAGATATTCTGCTTCTTGAAAACGTCAGGTTCTATCCCGAAGAGGAAGGGAAACCAATTCTGCCGGAAAATGTGACTGAAGAGGAGAAAAAAGCCGCAAAAGCCGGGATGAAGGTGCGACAGAAAGAAATGGCAAAAAAGCTGTCAGGTTATGCTGAAATATATGTTAATGATGCATTTGGAACAGCACATCGTGCTCATGCGACTACTGCTGTCATTGCTGATTTTTTCGAACCTGAAAAAAGGATGTTCGGCTTTCTGATAAACAGTGAACTGGCTGCCATGGATAAGGTGTTGAAAGAACCACAGCGCCCTTTTACTGCTATCATGGGAGGTGCAAAAGTATCAGATAAAATTCTCCTTATTGAGAACCTTCTCAACAGGGTCGATAACATAATCATTGGAGGAGGTATGACTTATACCTTTGTTAAAGCTATGGGCGGGAAGATAGGCAAATCATTATGCGAGGAGGATAAGCTTGACCTTGCTCTTCAGCTTATGGAAAAAGCGAAAGCAAAAAAGGTGAATATTTATCTGCCTGTTGACAGTCTTAATGCCGATAAGTTCGAAAATGATGCAAACACATCTGTTTCGGATGTTAAATCTGTTCCTGACGGATGGATGGGACTCGATATAGCTGAAAAAACAATTAATGAGTTTACTTCTGTCATTGAGGTATCTAAGACTATCCTCTGGAACGGACCAATGGGTGTTTTTGAGATGGAGAAGTTCTCAAAAGGTACAACTGCTATCGCCAGGGCCATCGCGGCTGCTACTTCAAAAGGAGCCTACAGCCTGATCGGGGGAGGAGATTCGGTGGCAGCAATTAATAAGAACGGGCTGGCCGATAAGGTAAGTTTTGTTTCAACCGGCGGCGGCGCAATGCTGGAATATATGGAAGGGAAGAAGCTTCCCGGAATAACAGCCATTCGGGGAGAATAGAAGAAGGAGGGGGAGATAGGGAGAAGAGGAGAAGGGGAGCATGGGAAAAACTGAACTGGGAATTTAATAATAATAAAAAGGCTGCTTTAATTAGCGGCCTTTTTTATTGGCAGCCTCTTAAAAAATATTTAAATTGCTAAGATATAATATATAATATATAAATTGCAAAATATAAATGCTAAAATGTATATTGCAAAATGTAAATTATGTAATTTAATTTTTGACGTATGAAAAAGCCTCCAACTCCTTTTCCGACAACGGGTTATTTTGCGGCAAAATACTTCTGCGACAGGGAAGAAGAAACTGAAAGAATGCTTTCAAATATTTTGGGTGGCCAGTCAACTATCCTGACCGCTCCAAGGAGAATAGGAAAAACTGCATTGATAAGGCATGTTTTTGACAAGCTGCCAAAAGGAATGACAGGAATATATCTTGATATAATGCCTACCGAAAATATGTCAGGATTTCTCAATGAAATGTCCATGGCAGTTATAAGAAGTGTTCCCGCAAGCAAAGCATCTGGCAGAAAGGTCTGGAATTTCATTAAATCATTAAAAGCCACGTTCAGCTTTGACACGCTTACCGGGTCGCCGCAGATATCATTTTCATTGAAGGAGAATGAGATAAACAACCAGATTGAGACAATTTTTGAATTTCTTGAAAAACAGGATGGGGAATATATAATAGCAATTGATGAATTTCAACAGATACTAAAATATCCGGAAAAAAACGCAGATGCCTGGTTAAGATCTGTAATTCAGAAACTTAAGAATGTAATATTTGTTTTTGCCGGAAGCCAGCAGCATATTTTAAATGAAATGTTTACAATTCCGTCAAGACCTTTTTACAACAGTGCTGCTCTGCTTAAAATAGACAAGATTGACCGGGATAAATACAGGACATTTATACGGAAACAGTTCAGAAGCAACGGGAAAACGCTTGATGATAAAGTAATAGACAGTATTCTTGAATGGGCTGATTGCCATACATATTATGTTCAGCTGATCTGCAATCGTACATTTCTGAATGGAGTTAATATAATTACAGAGAAAATATGGAAGGAGGAGGCAGAGCGATTACTAAAAGAGCAGGAACCGGTCTTTTTTAATTACAGGAACATGCTTACTCATCCTCAGTGGAACCTGCTGAAAGCAGCAGCAAGTGAGGGGAAACTTTATGAGCCGACAGGAATGGAATTCATAATGAAATACTCCCTTGGGAATCCGTCGACGGTATTAAGATCGCTTGAAGCACTTACCCGTATGGAACTCATCTATTTTGATTACAACCGCGACGGGGGAAAATACTACTCTGTCAACGACCTTCTTTTCAGACGCTGGATAGAGGTTTACAGGATGTAAAAAAAAATGGTATCATAAGACAATAATTTGCCCCTCAGATCGTTGACCCAGTATAATATAATATTAGTATGTAATACCCGACGCACTCTGATTTTGTTTTATCTTTGCCTTAATGATGAAAAAGATATATTATATATTACTTGTAATATTGGCAGTTATTTCAGGCTGTACCAAAACTGAACCAACTCGTACATCGGGAATAGATACCATTGATAATATTACTTATCAATCCACTACCTATTATGTATACGGCTTTTCATTTTCCCAGGCAAAACTGACACCAACTTATCCCGATCCGGGACCTGACATTACCCTGTATGTTAATACAGACAATCAACCCTACAGTCTGATGTTGCTGTCAAATAATTTTAAACCATCGTTCTACAAAGTAGGTGATTTTGCTGATGAGGATGCCGCAAAATCTGCCTTCGACAATCTGAAAACAGTATCGGTACCCCAGTGGGAGGACCTGGCTGATCAGATCGCAGTAAACCAGGTATGGATATACAGGACTGGTACCGATTGCTACTCAAAGATTAGGATTATCAGCACAGTCAACGAAACCAGGCAGGGCGTTGCCTATGGAGAATGCTCTTTCCAGTGGGTTTATCAACCCGACGGCACATCAACTTTTCCGGGCAAATGATAACGGGTATCCGTGATAAGATTTTCAATATCAGAAAACAGGAAGATTTTTGGAGAATTGCACTGGAGATATATGACTATCAAAGCCATAAAAATATTGTATTTCAGGAGTTCACAGGTGGCCTTGGGAGAACCGGAATTTCGCCTGATACGCCTGATAAATTTACATTCCTTCCGGTGGAATTTTTCAGGAATAAAAAAATTCTAACCGGTGACCTTCCGGTTGAAATGGTATTTGAAAGCAGCAGTACCGCCGGGGTAACTCCGGGGAAACATTTTGTAAGCGATTTAAGTATTTATGAGGAGAGCTTCAGAAACTCATTCAGGATCTTTTATGGAGAACCTGAGCATTATGTTATAGCTGCATTGCTGCCTTCCTATGTTGAAAGGAAAGGTTCCTCTCTTGTCTATATGGCTGATAACCTGATAGTATTGAGCAATAACCCGTTAAGCGGATTTTATAAAAGCGTAATTGAAGAACTTTTAAAGGCACTGGATGCAGCTAAAACAGCAAATCATAAAACAATTTTACTTGGTGTAAGTTATGCCCTGCTCGACCTGGCTGAAAACCAGTCACCTGACCTTTCAGGTATCATTGTTATGGAAACAGGAGGGATGAAAGGCAGGAGGAAAGAGATCACCAGAACGGAGCTTCATAAGATCCTGACCACAAAACTCAACGTACCTTTAATTCATTCGGAGTACGGTATGACTGAATTGCTAAGCCAGGCATACTCGAAAGGCAACGGTATATTTTACTGTCCCCCATGGATGAAAGTACTTATCAGAGACCCGCATGATCCCCTTACAATTTATAATGAACCGGGTATTACAGGCGGAATAAACATAATCGACCTGGCAAATATCAACTCCTGCTCATTCATTGCTACCGGCGATCTCGGCAAGCTTCATGACGATGGCGGATTTGAAGTCCTGGGAAGATTCGATAACAGCGATATCAGGGGCTGCAACCTCCTTGCGGAATAATTGTCCTGCAGGTCTTGCAAGACCTTCAAATACCTAGTTTCGTCTTTATCTCTGGAGGGATTGCATTTTTATTCACCAGTATGGAAATAGTTTTAGCCCTGACATAATTTTCTGACATATTCAGATATCCTCCATAGGAATTTCTTTCAGTTCCCCAGGAGTTTTTAGTTATATAGTATTTTGTTCCGTTCTGGTCTTTTGCTATCCCTGTAACATGCATAAGGTGATCGTCGGTGGTTTGTCTGTTATCGTATCCCGCCTCTCGCGATTCCTGTGTAATAGCGGCCTCCGGGAAAGGATGGTTAAATTTATATGCTTCTGCAGTTCTCTCCTCCAGGGTCATTTTTCCGTACCTGGCTTTATCGGTACCGGAATACTGGTCGACTTTTTCCAGTTCAGGGATGATAGCCACGCCTTTTGAATGAGAAAAGCCCTTTTCACTCACATCGCCGTCCCATGCAACTGTGTAGCCCTTATTAAGCGAATAATCCATTATTTCTGTTATTTCATCAATGGGAACATTGTAGTAATCTGCTTTTCTCCAGTTATCGGGAATAGGCAGAAGTCCCAGGGTATAGAAAGGGAATATTGTAAATGAAGTTATCTCCACATAGTCATTGGGATTTATCCCAAGGCTGGCAGTAAAAGATTTTGGAGTATAACCGACTCCTTTATATGTGAAAGTCTCAGGAACTTTACCAAGATATGTGTCAAGAACTGCATTTACTATATCAAAATACTGGTCACTTTCCTTTTTTCTCTGTACCGGCACGGCAGCTATTGCCCTCACAAAAGCATTTAGCTCGCTGTGATTATGATAAGGCAGGCTGTAGTTCAAACCGGTATAAATTTCATTTGGAACAATTCCATTCTTTTCAAACTCTATTAGCCAGTCGTGTCCTACACTTCCCTGTCCCAGGTTTCCTTTTCCGTCCTGTACAAAATTATCTTTCAGCCTGTCGACATAATTGTATCTTACTATCCACATCTCTGAAAGATCGTATTCACCTTTTCCTTCTCTCAGAAGCTCAGATTCAATAAAAGATGTGGTTGCGAAACACCAGCAGGTTCCGGTGGCAGACTGATTCTTAACCGGCGTGGCTTTTAATTCCACAACGGGAGTAAACTTGTATCCTTCTTCATTTTTAACGGCTGCACTTTTCTTCTGTGCATACGAAGGGGCAATAACTAATGAAAGAATTAATGCCAGCAGTATCCGGGTTCTCATGTCATTGATATTTTATTGAAACAAAAAAAAAATCTATATCCTGAATTTTTCCAGGAATAACGTGCTAAGCTAATAAATTATATTAAAAAATTATTTTTTAATACTATTATCATCAACACTAAATCTTGGTATAATATTTGACATTATAACTTCAGGATGAAATTATTTATATAATACTGCCAGGGTTTAATTGATAATCTGGCTTAAACTATTAAACAATGAAATGTAATAATATAAAC
>Ga0315536_1000605_pt1 | contig 18006 bp, 16 predicted proteins | sample SalMarSW160230MG_FD_203093 | JGI IMG/M metagenome (GOLD analysis project Ga0315536, IMG submission 203093) | Salt marsh sediment microbial communities from the Plum Island Ecosystem LTER, Massachusetts, United States - Salt Marsh Sediment SW1602-30 ... | reverse complement strand
CCGATAAGGACTGCAGCTCTAACTGTGAATACTTTTGCTCCAACAGCAGGAGCCATAGCTTCATCATTGCCTCCTATGGAGAAGGCAACAAGAAAACTGATGACGAGCAAGGCTCCTATTATTAGAGATTCCAACTGAAAAGTTCCTCCGATTAGGTATGCCTGACTGCTAGTGCTCGGATGAAATCACCAGTTTCCTCTGCTGTTATGGCAACTTTCAGTACTCTCTCTGATATTGCTCGGAATAGAATTACTTCTTTGGGAGTGAATTCTGGTTCATTGAAAAGTCGCTCAAGTAAATCAAATTGAATATCTCGTGCCTCCTCTCTTACTTTGTCAATCTGATAAGTGAACTCAACAGATCTCTCAAAGTCTGTGAAGAGGTATTTGATTGCATCTTGCAGCAGGTCGGTACAGTTCCAACATTTCGTTGCTATCTTGTGAATCTCGGCAGGTGGATTATATTTGCGTCCAATATGCATCATCCTAACAGCATCTTCAGTGGCATCAATTACACCATCCATGTGAATTACCAATCGGTGACGGTCCTGTGTCTGTTGAGGAAGATATGCTCTCTTCGAAAATATTTTTTCAAATAACTCATCTTTGACTCTATCAGCATCTCGTTCAAGCGTTATGATTTCCTTCTGAAGGTCTTTCAGATTCTTTGTCTTTCCTTCATCCCAATCATCAGCAGAAACATGAAGCTTGGCGCTAGCTGATTGGAGTATCTTTCCTAGTTTCAGGAGCAATTCATCAGATTGCTTTTGTAATTCTTTGTCACCAAGACCGAATATCTTAGAGAACGTTCCCATTGTGCTCTTCTCCTAGAAAACGCATCATATTTTCTGAATGCCAATACTAGCTAGTAGTAATGGTTCTAAATAGACCTTGTGCCAGATTGCTTTTGCAGTTATACCTATTCAAGAACTGCGCGAATACGTACAATTCCCGCTCCAATTTTTTTCTGCTTGGTTATCTTGAACTTACTAAGAGCCCCAGTCTTCTCTACATGTGGACCTCCACAGAGTTCCATGCTGAAATCCCCTACACTATATACAGAAACTTCTTCACCATAGTTCTCTTTGAAAAAGGCAAGAGCTCCTTTTGCAATTGCATCGTCGTATTTCATGAATCTATGTTCGACATTAAGATTCTGAGCGATTACATCATTGACCAATGTTTCGACCTGTCCGATTTCTTCTGGGGTAAGTTTTCTTGAAAAGGTAAAGTCAAATCTAAGCCGTTCATCTGTGATGTTACTCCCATGTTGAGTCACTTCATCGCCTAGGACCTTCCTGAGTGCAGCTTGCAAGAGATGTGTTGCTGTATGTAATTTTACTATTTCTTCACTATGATCTGCTAAACCGCCCTTGAATTTGCCCTGTGTGGCAGTCCGTGAAAGTTCTCTATGTTTTTCAAACTGTTTCGTGAACTCCTTCATATCAATTAAAATCCCTCTCTCCTCTGCAAGGTCTCTTGTCATCTCTAGAGGTAGTCCAAAACTTGTGAATAGAAGGAAAGCATCTTCTCCAGTGACAGTTCCAGTTTCTTCAAATATCCTGTTGAATCTTCGCAAAGCTTTGGTCAATGTCTTTCTGAATTTCTTTTCTTCAGCTTTGAGATTTTTAATAATAAATTCCTTATTGCGTTCAACTTCTTTATAGAGATCTTTGAACATATCAACCACAATTTCTGTGAGACTTACCATGAATCCAGTACCAATATTCAATCGATCTGCACTATGGATAGCTTTTCTTAGAAGACGACGTACAATGTAACCCTGCTCAACATTGGATGGACCAATCTGTCTATCATCTGCCATTATCATGATTGCAGATCTCACATGGTCAGCAATGATACGAATCTGTGTATCCTCTTCCTCCGAAAATTCTTCTATTGGGGACATTTCTTTGATTTTCTCGATTAATGGAACGAACACCTCAGTATCGAACACTGATGGGACTCCCTGCAACATTGCGGCTGTTCTCTCAACACCCATTCCAGTGTCTATACTCCGCTGTTTTAGAGGAGTATATTTTCCATCCTCACTCTTGTCGTACATCATGAAAACGTCATTCCAAATCTCGACGAAATGACCGCAATTACATCCTGGTCTACAATCAAGACTGCATTTGGGTATCTCATCTACTTCAATGAACATCTCCGTACATGGACCACATGGACCACTATTACCAGCAATCCACCAATTGTCTTCTTTACCCAAGAAGTATATGCGCTCATCCGGGATACCGACACTTCGCCAAACCTCTGCCGCTTCATCATCTCGGGGAGAGTCCTCATCCCCTGCAAATACTGTTACCGATAGTTTGTCAGGGTTGAATCCCAGTAATTTCTTAGAAGTAAGAAACTCATAGCTCCATGTGATTGCTTCTTTCTTCCAGTAATCTCCAAGACTCCAATTACCCAACATCTCAAAGAAAGTAAGATGGGTCGTATCACCGACGTCCTCAATATCTGTCGTACGAATACACTTCTGAACATCAGTAAGTCGTTTACCTTCGGGATGTGGTTGACCTAAAAGATATGGAACCAGTGGGTGCATCCCAGCCGAGATAAAAAGTACTGATGGATCATTCTCAGGAATCAATGATGCTGAAGCTATGATTGAATGGCCCCTTTCTTTGAAGAATTCTAGATACATACTTCGCAATTCACTGATTTTCATTTTGTACCAACTCTTTCTATTAACAACCAGAGTCGCCAATTCGTGATTGATTTTAATGCTTTCGAAGGAAACGAATTTTTGAAACAACTACGTCAAAATCAGACCCGATGGAGTCATTCGAAACTTTCTCAATCTATCAGTTACCCATGGATATCTGTCTAACCAGTCCAAGAATCTATCATTTGATACAATGTCTGCATTTCTATCCTGTGCAATCTGAATAATTTTCAAATCATCATTTGTTCCTCTGGGAGCTAGAACCACGTCAAAGTCATTCATCAACGTCTGCAGTACGTTTGGTTTATCAATGCTATGTATAAGGGCTGCTGAAATTACGAAAACTGGCTTAAATCCTCCATTTACTAAACTCCGTTGGGCAAGTAAGAGATTATTCACTTGGGGTTTTCCGCTTGGGGAGAGGTGATATGCAATATTGTTCCCGTCAACAATTACGTTCTTTTTTCCTCTCAGCGAGCCCTTGATTGTTGCAGTACGAGTCCGTTCACGACATCGAAGGATATGTCTATCAAGTTTATCTCGATTAAATAGCCGATCGCAATGTGGACATCGTGCTCTCTTGGCCAAGTTGTAGGACCTCTTGTAAGTTATTGATGACTTTTCCCCAGAGAGTACCGTATAAACATAGAGTCTTTGACATAGGGAAAAAACATCAAAATGCGCATTTTTGATAGTAACTAAAGATAGTTAAGTGGATTTTGTAACTAATATTTGGCGTCTTGTTTCCGTAGTGTCGTCCTCCCGGCGGCCATTGAGCGGGTGCCGGACGCCACCTCTTATTAATTTAGAACAACAAAGTCATCAAGAAGAACCACACCGTTCCGATGAGAAGATGAATAATTGCTAGAGGCGTAGCAATCATGGCAAATGTTTTGAAACTAATCGGATCGTCTTCATCTTCAGACATAGCCATTGCGAGCAAATTCGCCGGAGCTCCAATTGGGAGAAGATATCCTCCAACATTCACAGCAAATACTAGAATTGCTGGAAAGACCGGTGTAAGTACAGCTAAACTGGAGGCTATTGGCGCGAGAACAATTGAAACCGGTATATTATCGATTACTGCTGAAAGTGCGGCTGGAACCCAGACAAGAAAGGCAACTGCACCACCTATATTCCCAGATACAATTGCACCTACTCCTGCTCCAATATCATCGATAAACCCTACTATCTTCAGTGCAGCTACAAGTCCGAATATTCCTATAAGAAAGAATACGGTTTTCCAGTTGATTTCTGAGAGAATGTTCTCTACTCGTTCTCGAGTCATTATTAATACCAAGAAAGCGACAATAATCGCAACAAGTGGTGGTTCAAGTCCCGATCCTTGCCCAAAGGTAAATGCAAGTGCAAGAATTGCTATAGCTACGATTGAAAGATAGAAATCACTTCTAGAACGTATCATATGTTGTGGTGCCACGGTGAAGACATCATCCGCGGTTTCTTCGCTACTATCATGAAGTTGATTTTTGAAGATTCTTAACAAGATAAATAGTGTGACAACAAGAAGTATGATTGCCAGAGGCATCATAAGAACAAAGAGGAAACCTCCATCAAAACCTGTTATCCCTGAATTAAAAACCTCTTCTGCAATTACTAGATTTGGTACAGCCCCAACAATGGAGGGTATTGATGCGTAGTTAGATGTTATTGCTTCAGCGATTAGGAATGGTTTGAAATCGACCTCCAACGCCTTGCATACTTCAATTGTTAGAGGTCCCATTATCAACATTGTTGATGTCGTATCAAACACGAAAGAAATAATGAAGACGAACACTATGAAGACCATGAATAAACGACGTGTATTCCCACCAGTTGGCTTTGCTAATGTTAATGCAAGATATTGAAACATTCCAGAATGACCTGCAACAGAAACAATCGCCATCATTGACACGATGAAGAGTATTGTACTCCATTCGATACTCTCCACTAATAGATTGAAATCAATGTGGAATCCCCATAGAACGAGTCCAGCAATACCCATTCCCACCATTGATGCTGCAGCACGATTGATTTTCTCACTAGAGATAACTAGGTAGGTACCAATGAAGACTAGAAGAACTAGAGTTCCAACGGGTTCTTGCATTTTCTCACATCATCCATTTTTTTCTGAATTAACTATTGACCGTTCTAGACATCTGTTTGCCTCGTTATAGATGCTCTTAATGATAACTATCCACCTACGAAAGCTAAGAGATAATTGATTAAGACTAGGTATACACTTCCTATTGTAAGATGGATGAGACCCAGCAAAGTTCCAATCTTAACAAAATCGATGAATGGAATTGGATTATGTTCTGCTTCTGACAATCCTATAGCAACCATGTTTGCTGGTGAGCCAAGTGGCGTGAAAATATAACCTCCAATGTTTACTGCAAAGATAAGTGCGAGAGGAAGAACTGGGCTTACATCAGTAAATGCAACTGCTATCGGTGCTAATACTGCTGATACTGGTAAATTATCCAAGAATGCAGAAAGCATAGCAGGAATCCAAATGAGAAACACAGTTGCAAAATTAGCATTATCACCAATAATTGGTGCAATAGCCTCTGCGAGTGCATCTATGAGACCTGTCAATTCAAGTGCGCCAACCAGTCCGAATAGTCCTACAAGAAAGAAGACAGTAGTCCATCCAACCTTGTTGAGGAACTCGTTTGCACGTTCATGAGCCAACAAGAGGAGAAAACCTGCGACCACGAGTGCAACCATCGGTGGAACTAAACCTAAACTTGGACCCAGTGCAAAACCAACGACTAAGAAAATGATAGCTGCGGCTGAGATATTGAAATCCCATCTATCTTTGATCATTGTAGCAGGGTCAATAGAAAAGACGGCATCTACACGAAGTTCCTCTGTAGTTCCAAAGGTAGAACCATACCATCGTAGTAAGATTGGTAGACTAACAAGAAACAAAATGATGGAAAGAGGCATGAATACGATGAAGAGAAAACCAGGATCTAAGGTTGTTGCACCTGCAATTACAAGATTGGGCACAGCTCCAACAATTGATGGAATTGATGAAAAATTACAAACTATGGCTTCTGAAACCAGAAATGATTTGAAGTCAATCTCAAGAGCTTTGCAAATTTCGATAGTAAGAGGAGCAGCGATGAGCATTGTTGATACAGTATCAAAGAATAAACTGACTCCTGAAACGAAGATAAGGAATGTAATGAAGAGTTTCTTGTGATCTCCCTCACTTGTTGCTGCAATTCTTAATGCAATATACTGGAACAAACCAGATGCTGCTGCAACTGATACTATAATACTCATAGCAATGATGAAGATTATAGTGGTCCAATCGACATGATTTACGAAGGATGCAAATTCTTTTCCTTCAAGAAGTGCAATAAGTCCAATTTGAGAACCGACAAAGAGGATAACCCCCGCAAGTGCCATTCCTAAGAGCGACATTGCAGTTCGATTTACTTTCTCTGTGGAGATGAGCACATACGTTCCAATGAAGACTACAAGAATTGCCCCACCAAGGTTCCTCGAAACCACCGTTAAATACATTGAAACAATAAATACCAAGACCATACCAAGTGAAGCAATGATTTCCCAGCCAGGTTTCTTCATTGTTTGAACCACGTTGTCATTTTTTTTTGACTACAATGTAATGCAGAGTGCTTGATGTACATGCTCTCCTGCTCATTAATCTGTCGAGTCAAATTAGTATCTTGAAGCAATGTAGTCAAGATTTGCACAAAGGTCTCCTCTCACAAAATCCGGGATGTTAATACTTTGTTCTGTGATTTCTATGACTGCTACAGCATCTCTAACAAAATCATCAAGCTTGTCGAGACTTGGTCTGCCGTATCCGAGGGGAACACTCAATGCAGTTATTTCTCCAATTGATGTTATGTTTCTGATATGACTATGCCCAGATATTGACAGAACCACTCTTCCATCCTTCTCTAAGATTCTGCTTGTGCTCTGCGCACCCATGAATGCACTATGGAAATCCCATGGAAGCCGATCCTTGTAGATTGTCAACTCTCGAAAAGGTAGATGATGTGAAACATACACAACCTTGGTGATACTCTCTGGAAGCGTTGATAGATCATATTCTAATTTTCGATTAAATAGGTCAGTTACCTCAATATCACTGTAACCCCAATCTATCTTGAATAAATCGTACCACACTGCGCCCTGATGCTCTTTCTGTTCATAGTGTTCCATCGGAATTTCCAATTCAACTCGTCGGAAAGAGTAGTCATACCAACCGATACTGCCAACGAATGCTATATTTCCGCTGATGAAGTGTTGATTTGGAAGATGGATAAAACCATTAGTACTACAGATTTCATTCATATGTTTTGAGTATTTTTCAAGAGAGCTTGGGCTCTTTCCATCTTCGAACCAAATATCGTGATTTCCGGCCACATAGAGATTGGTACACGAATCAACTTTCAGCTGAGATAATGAATCCGATAGAACATCTAAGCGGTCGCTAATATCACCAGCAATGACAAAGACATCAGGCTCTAGGTCCTCTACTCTTCGTTTAATACTTTCAAGGAGATTTCTATCACTACCATCAGGAAGCACATGTAGGTCTGATATGGCTGCAATTTTCAAGTCGTTATCCTCTTGTCATGAAACTGGTGTTAGTTCACGTGGCTGTCTTCTTTGTTCTTAAAAGGGTAATCACATTTACCAGACCAAATCCTTGATATTGATAGCTTGATTACTCCTGATTGGGAGGAGCAACTAGAATGACTAATCGTATAGTCGCCCTAAAACCCGATGATATAGATCTCTCACAGGTCAAAACTGTAACTGATCAATCTGAAATTATTGATACTTATGCTCTCTATCTTGATGATGAAAGCCACTCCTTTGATGGGACTGTTGAGAAAATTGTTTTTCCTTCGAATGAGGCTGAAGTAGCTGGGCTCATGAAACTTGCGTTTGAATCTAATACACCCGTAACTATTCAGGGTGGAAGAACAGGATTAACTGGGGCAGCTGTCCCACTCGGCGGTCTCGCGATGAATCTTGAGAAGATGACCGCTCTCCATTACATGGATTATAACGAAGGTGAAGAACTCTATTCTATTGCCTCAGATGCAGGTGTAACACTCGAAGATCTTGTAAAAGTAGTTACCACAAAGAACCTTCATGAGCTTGAAAGCAAAGGCACTGAAAAGCAGCAAGCAGTTCTTACCAAGTTCTTGAAAGAGCCTGAAACATTCACTTTTCCCGTTGATCCTACTGAGATGAGTGCATGGATTGGAGGTATTGTTGCATGCAATGCTTCCGGTGCAAAGACATACAAGTATGGCGCAGTAAGAGATTGGGTTTATCGAATCAAAGTAGTTCTGGCTAATGGTGACATACTTGATATCAATAGGGGTGATGTGATTTCCAAAGATGGCAAATTCATCATCACATTGAGTAATGGCACTGATGTTGATGTAAGTATACCCAGTTACAAGATGCCAAAAACAAAGAATGCAGCAGGGCTATTTGCAAAACCCGATATGGATCTTATCGATTTGTTCATTGGTTCCGAAGGAATTCTAGGAGTCATCACTTTAGCTGAGCTTGGGCTCCATAAATTACCTGCGAACATCATGACTGTGATGGCTTTCTTCCCAAGTGAAGATGATGCTGTGAATTTTGTCTATGACATTAGAGCTCCAGAATCAATCGTGAAGATGGATTTCATGGAATACTTTGGACCTAACGCAATCGAAATGATCAAGGAAAAGGCAAGTTCTGCGGGAATCACGGTTCCCGCAATGAAAGAGGATACAAAGACCATCATATTTTTTGAATTCTCCTATACTGAAGAGCAGATGGAAGAGATGATTATGGCACTTGAGATGACACTCAATAAACATCACACGTCTTCTGAATCTAGCTGGGCTGGTTTGGATTGGACTGAGTTAGAAAAAATGAAGACAGTCCGTCATTTTATTCCTGAAACAGTCAATGGACTGATTGCTCAAAGGAAAGCAGAATATCACAAGGTGCATAAAATTGGCACAGATATGGCTGTACCTGACGAAGCACTTCGGGACTATCTCAAGTTCTATCGTTCGACACTTGAGGAGCAAGGAATGGAATACGTCATTTTTGGTCATATAGGCAATAACCATCTGCATGTCAATATGCTTCCTCGAAATAATGAGGAGGTTGACCAGGGAATGAATAATTACATGACCTTCGCTAAGAGAGCTGTAGAGCTTGGAGGAACTGTCGCTGCTGAGCACGGTATTGGAAAGCTCAAACGAGCATTCCTTGAAGTGATGTATGGTGCAAGTGGTATTTCTGAGATGCAGGCTGTGAAATTAGCTCTTGATCCAAAATGGATTATCAATAGAGGGAATATGATTCCTGTACCAGCTGAATTTAGCTGATACAAATCATTTCTTTGCCAAGACCTCTGCATCCATCATTTTTATGCAGAGGTCTGGCTCTTCCTCGCATACTCTGTCCATGTTCTTTATGCCAATCTGTGCCCAATATTCTCGTATCGCTTCGTCTATTGACATTGAGTTTTCAGCTTTGCATTCCATGAGAGATTCTTTGATACTCAAAACCAATTCATTTAGAGGGAGTTTACGTATCTTTATCCTCGCCCAGAAATCGCAGGATTTTCCGCGACAAGATCCCTTGACCATAGGACAGTACTGGACCATACGATTACCTCAGCATGCAATTGAAAGCTGCGAAGTCGAACATATCTTAAGGGTTGTCTTATCGGATGTCACTATCTCACGCCTAAAATAATATCCTCCATCACAATTCATAATCACATTGGTGTCATTAACATGAACGATGAATCAAACTCTTCCAATATCGGTACTAAAATTCTAAGAGAGAAAGAAACTGTTGAGAAACTGATTTGCCTATACTGTGAGAAGAAACACAGGTTTCCCAAGGCCACTCTCTGCCCAGAATGCCAAAGTCTGTTAGAATATTCGCATCTTAGATTGGAACACTGTCAGTACCAAGAGGATAAGCCAACATGTCGGAAATGTCCCACACATTGTTATAATCATACAAAGCGTGAAGAGATACGACGAGTTATGCGATTTTCTGGTCCTCGACTTGCCTTGCGTGCACCAATAGATTGGATCAGACATCAATTTGCAGATAGGGAAGATTTTGAAACACAAACAGATGCGAAATAAAAAGGATTCCTGGTGAGAATCACTTCCCTTCAATTCTTCCCCTTGATTAGAGGCAATATTTACCACGTGGTGCTATATTTTGGAATTTCTTGGTTAAATCTCTGAGGTCTTATATGTTCAATACGGATAATATCATGAAAACACCAAGACTGGAGGTCAATATTTAATGGACGCCGCAAAAAGCACGCTTGAGTTTGGAAAAGATTGGAAAGGAATGTTAAATTATCTCGCTGAAGCAGAGAGTGTTGTGGATGTCTATCTCTGTTCCAGTGCATATGGCCATGCAGATGATAGAGATGAAATGGTTGCAGAAACTCACGGAGTTCGAATCATCCATGTTGGAGAGGATTATTTCATGGTTGGACCTAGGAGACCTGTCCACTCCAGTATCATTCCAATGGGTTGGATTTCAATGATTCGAATCCACGAAGATAGTTATGGTAGTAATTTTGTAAGCTTAGTTCCTGAGGAAAATTCAGAAGAAGATGAGATTGAAGATAACCTGAGTATACAGGAGTAAGAACGGAATCATGCTTTAGTACACATCTCATAAGGTCCTGCCACTTATATGAGTGAGTTCATTACTATCTCGTGATTGAGTAATGCCCTTCACTCCTTATCATTTCGGACCCGGATTGTTTCTTGGTGTAGTTCTTTTTCCGTATATTGATTTTTCAACAGTGATGATGGCAAGTGTAATTCTTGATATAGAACCTGTAACGATTTTAATGCTACAACTCCCGTTTCAATTTCATGGATTCTTTCACACGTATCTAGGAGCTACGATTATTGCCTGTATTCTCTCAGTTGCAATCTATCCACTTCGACGGTATCTCAACAAGCTGGTATCGCTCTTTGGTCTGCATCAAGAATCATCTTTTCGTCACATATTTCCTGCAAGTATTATCGGTACATATTTTCATGTTTTTCTTGACTCGTTTATCTATGGTGAGATGAATCCATTCTACCCATTACTAGGCAACCCATTTGTTGGCATCTTCCATTTTGCATTCGTTTATGATGTGTGTGTCTTTCTTGGTCTGCTAGGTTTTGGGGCGTACATAGGTCGGATGCTGTACAATCAAATGAACCCAAAGCAAGTAGGAATCAATGAAGATGTGTTTTCTAGATAGAAATCAGTCTTCGTATGATTTATGTTCGAATTCATTTATACGATGAGCAATGACAGATTTCTATACAAAATTAGCCAAGTACTATGATAATATGTACGCGTGGGTAGACTACGAAGGAAATTCTCGGAAGTTACATGACATCATCCAAGAACACAAAATATCCAACAGTAACCGATGGTTGGATGTAGCCTGTGGAACTGGCACTCACATTATGCATCTTATGGATAAATATGATGCAATGGGATTTGATTTGAGTAGCGAAATGCTATCTATAGCAAAAGAAAAGTGTCCCGATATTAAGTTCGTTCAAGGCAATATGATTAGTATGGATCTTGGTCAGAAGTTCGATGTAATCACCTGTTTATTCGGGTCCATAGGATACTTAACACTAGAAGATGAATTAGCTCAAGCAATCAGTACCTTCTCAAAACATACCAATCATGGAGGAGTCATTATCATAGAACCTATGTTCACAAAGGAAACAGTGCGTGATGGATCCATGGGGCTCATCAGTCTGGACCTTCCAGAAATCAAGATAGCAAGAGCTAATCGTAGTAGGAGAGAAGGCGATATGGTCTATCTGGATTTTCATTTCTTAGTCACAACATCTAATAATGGCACTGAGCATTTTGTTGATCCAAGTCCTATGGCAGCGTTTCCAAGAAGCACGTTCCTTTCACTCATGGAGGAAAGTGGTCTTTCTGCAGAGTTTGTCGAACCCGGTTTGATGAAAGAAGGTCTCTTCATAGGTGTAAAGAATTAGTTGTATTCCCTCCCAATAGTAAGACAGTTTCAAAATCACTTGATTAGCCTACAATTGATATTCCTAGTTTTATGGCATCTTCGAGAAAATTAGAGTGTTTCTTGACCTCTCCTCGTTCAGGTACTCCTGGAGCAAGAATGGTACCAATTTGCTTCATCTCAAGATACGCAAAAATATCTTCAAACATTCCTAAAACATGTCGAGCTGTTTCAGGGTTGCCAGACTCAAAGGGTATAACTAGAACAGCTTTGCGACCTTTGAAAACATCACGATTAATTCCGTACCAACGATCAATGAATGCCTTAATCTGTGCAGTTGGTCCCCACCAATAGACTGGAGTGCCTAATATCCAGACTTCACTCTGTTCCATCTTTGATACCAATTCTGGCATGTCATCTTTTTGAATACATTTTCCAGTACGCTTGCATGAATCACACGCTCGACAAGGTGATACCTTTAGGTTTCTAAGTTTCACATTCGCGATTGTCGCTCCTGCTTCTTGTGCTCCAGATATCAACGCATCTAGAAGAATCTCTGTGTTTCCACCTTTTCTTGGGCTACCATTGATAACTAGAATTTCCATGACTATTCACCATTATATCCTTGGAAATAATTTGCCACTTTCTAGCTGTTGATTAGGATTCAAAATAAGTGAAATCATATGGGAATTGCTATATTTGGTACTGGATGCTTTTGGTGCACTGAAGCTGTTTTCCAGCAACTTAAAGGTGTGAAATCAGTTGTGTCTGGCTTTTCTGGCGGACATGTGGAGAATCCTTCGTATGAACAGGTAGTCACAGGCACTACAGGTCATGCGGAGGTATGTCAGATTGAGTTTGATCCTGATCAAATTTCATTTGAGGACCTGGTAGAAGTATTCTTTGAAACTCATGATCCTACAACACTGAATCGTCAGGGTAATGACTATGGCCCGCAGTATAGATCTGTAATCTTCTATCGTACTGAAGAGCAGAGAGAGATTGCTGAGAGAGTAAAACGTGAGAATGATGCTAGTGGAAAATGGAAGAAACCAATTGTGACAGAGATAACTGCCTTTGACAAATTCTATCCTGCTGAAGACTATCATCAGAACTATTTCAAGAATAATCCCAATCAGGGATATTGCCGCTATGTAATTGCACCTAAAGTTGCGAAATTTGAAAAAATATTCAAGCTTAAGCTTAGTTAATACTACAATTCTAATGTATTATTCCAAGTGTATAGAGCACTCTTTCAAAATAGCTCATTCTCATAACAACTGGATATGTGTATGTTATATCTGCAACAAAGGGTTCTTCGCTTATGATTTCCACAATAGTTGTCGGATACTCACTATTGTAATTGAATCTTGCATTTGTTGATTGGATTGACACAATGAGAACATTATGTTGTGCTACCCACGTCCCGTTTGGATACATGAAATGAATCTCTGCTGTTATATTGCACTCAACAGTGACCCATGTTATTCTTGGCCCTCCAAAAGTGATTTCAATTCTATTCTCTTCGTTTGAAGAATATCTTACTTTATGATTTTCTTCTACAAGTTGATTAAATGGAATCAGGAGTAGAGTTGTCACTAGGATAAAACCAACAATATAGTATGCCATCGTACGTGACTTCACAAGAGCTAACCTCCATTAAGGTTAGACCTACTTCATTTCAGCATGAAGTAGTAAACAATACTCACAAATTGTTAAATAGTTTTTTAATATTCGAAATTCATTTTAGGAGGTTACCACCTTGTTTCTCACGTCATTTGTGGTATTATTTCTAAGAAGGTGTTCGCGTGGTAGAAGAAACCCGAGTCTATGGTTACCGTTGGGTTGTGCTCCTGGTCTTCGGCTTGATCTTCATGGTCGGTCAGATGATGTGGCTCACATTCTCCCTCATCCGGAATGAGGTCACACCCGTATTCGGACTGGCAGCAGGAGACCCAAGTGTTGTGCTCTTGACCGCATCCCAACCCCTGGCATTCATCATCCTGTCAATTCCTGTTGGGTGGCTCGCTGACCGCAAAGGCCTAGTAATGGTCGCAGGGTTTGGAGCGATACTTCAGGTCCTGTTCGGTACTCTCAGAATATTCCTCCTCAACGACTTCGCGATGATTTTCGTCTGCCAGTTCGGCCTCTCAATCGGATCTGTGATGATCCAGAACTGCATCGTGTACCTGAGCGTCAGCTGGTTCCCGAAGGGCGAGCGGGGACTGGCAACGGGAGTCAGCACCCTGTTCATGCTTCTTGGTATGCTCTTGGGAACAGCTCTGAGCATGGTCCTGTGGACCGTACCTCTCTATGGAGACCCCGGATTCACAATTCCGCTTGCACAGGCAAATATTGAGTCGATACTCTACCTAGACACGATACTTGCTGTCATCCTGACCATCGCCTTCTTTGCTGTGGCAAGGGATAAACCGCCTCATCCTCCAGACATTGATGTACTTGCGGAGGTCACACCTAGCATCAGAGGAATGCTCAAGGACAGAAATGTCTGGTTCATCTCCTTCGGCTTTTTCGCAGGATTTGGCATATTCATCGGTCTCACTGCGATAGTCGAGGAGCTTCTCCTAAGCCTGGGAATTCCAGTCGTGGCAGGCCTGGGAGCACCTGTATTCGTCATGGTTCTACTCCTGGTGTTCGGCATCATCGGAGCGGTCGTCGTTCCTGCCATCTCAGACAAGGTCGGGAAAAGAAAGCCTTTCCTCATGGTTTCCCTGGTGGTTGGTATCATCTCGACCTGGATTCTGGGCACGAGTACTATCACCGAGGTGTCGTACATTTCAGCCGCAATTCTCGGCTTTTTCCTGATTGCTGTCATGCCCGTTGCTCTCTCCATGCTTGAGGAGTTCAAAACAGTAGGTCCGGAGCTCTCCGGGGCTAGCACGGGGCTTGCCTTCTGGTTTGGTAATCTTGGTGGATTTCTTGGTACCATCCTCTTGGAGAGTCTGAGAGTGGGAGGATCATATTTCTACTCCATTGTCTACTTGGTGGTAGTGATGGTGATAGCAACAGTGCTGATACTAACAATTCCTGAAACTGGGCACAGAAAGGAGATGGCGCCTTAGTAGAAATATTCGGCAGACTCATTCCTTTCTCTTTTCAGAAGAGACCTCTGCCTCTTGTAGAAGTTGGTTCATCTCTCGGATCCTGTCTGAGATCATTTTTCTGAGAGTCTTAACGCCCAACGAATCAGAGATACTTAATGAGTCTACAAGTGTAGCATGTGCATCTTTGAGTTGACCGTGATTTTAATAGAATTCTGATTTGAGAAGAGCGGCTTGCATTCGTGTGCCAGATAATTCACGTTGAACAGCAAAATCTTCAAGCATATGTTGGGTTCCTCCATCGGACAGTCATTATGGGTTGATGTGTCTGATGGAATCCGTCTGTTCTTATTCAGATCAGCTGAATATCTTCAAACGCTATGATTTCATCTCAATGTTCTCATTTCTTATGATGTACTACCTACTCTGGCATATATTGTGGGGTTGTTAACAGCTAGGGAAACTTATGACAAAGTTGGACATTTCTTAGATGGTCATTTGATAGGTCTTTAAATATGGCTGCAATTCAATGAGATTCGAGGTTGCTATGACACGAACCTAACCTCACAGAGTCCCTCCAGTGCCGCTCCTGGAAGCACTTCGCTCTGGTGTCCAAGATTGTGCAACTTACAATGAACGGTTCAATCAGGTTATTGATCCTATTCTGTACTGCAGGAGAGAATAGAAAAAAGTGGGATTTCAAATCCCACTTCCCTCTTTTTACGCGAAATATCAAAATTTTTGATTCAATCTGTGCCATAAGAAACACCTTATTTTCAGTTGATGTCAGCTATATCTTAGAAAAATGATGAGAGAACTAAAACCTGAAGAAATTAGGTCATTATTTGATACTAGTAAGCTGTCGTACAAAACGACTGCTGAGGTATCACCACTTGATGAGATAATTGGACAAGCTCGTGCATTGAAAGCTCTTAGCTTTGGACTAGAGATTGACAAACTAGGTTTCAATATTTATGCCGCAGGACAACCAGGTACTGGAAAAACTACTACTGTGAAAGCTTACCTGGAACAATCAGCTCTATCCAAATCTCCACCGAATGATTGGTGCTATATTCATAATTTCAAAAATCGTTCAGAGCCTCATGCTATAGAACTACCACAAGGCCAGGCAACAATTTTCAAGAAAGATATGGGTGATTTAATAGAAAACGTAAGGAAGGTTCTCCCTGAGGCTTTTCAAAGTGACGATTATACTAATCGATATCAGGTAACAATGAAGTCAGCACAGGAACAGCGTGACAGTTTAATTTCTGAAATAAGTAAAATCGCTGCGAAAAAGGGGTTTGCCGTTCAAAGTTCTCAGAGTGGTTTATTGGTTGTTCCTACGCTTGAAGGCCGACCAATGGGTCAACAAGATATTGCATCTCTCAGTCCCGAGGATCTTCTTAAGATTAACAAAGCTCAAGAGGAACTTGAGGGAGATTTGAGAAATACGATGCGGCAGCTGAGGGAAATAGATGCAGACGCTAAGGCTGCACTTGAAGAATTGAATCGCAAGGTTGCATCATTTGCAATTGATCATCATATGACTTACCTTAAACAAAAATTCTCAGAAATTCCAAAGGTGGTGGAATATATCGAATTGGTTCAGGATGACGTTCTTGACAATCTTGATGCATTCATGCCGGCTTCTGATGACACTCCAACTTCTCCTGAAACTCTAGTAGCTATTGAGCGATTCTTCAGAAAATATGAAGTCAATATTCTAGTCAACAATCAAGAACAAACCGGTGCACCTGTTGTTATTGAGTTGAATCCTACTTATCTCAATCTCTTTGGTCAAGCTGAAAAGGAAGCGAAATTTGGAGTCCTATCAACTGATTTCACAATGATTCGTCCTGGAAGTCTGCATAAAGCGAATGGGGGGTATCTCATGATACCAATACAAGAGCTACTGGCAGCACCACCAGCATATGAAAGTCTCAAGAGAGCACTAAAGAATGGCGAAATCATAATCGAAGATACAGCAGATTCTTCGGGTGTAATCTCATCCAGAAGCCTAAAGCCCGAGCCGATAAAACTCAAAATTAAGGTCGTTCTTATTGGAGACTCAGAAATATATGAAACTCTCTATACAAAGGACCCTGATTTCAAGGAGCTATTCAAGGTTAAAGCTCATTTTGATAGTTCGATGGATCGAAATGAGGAAAATATCCACAAATATGTTGCAGCCATTACAACTGTATGTAACAAGGAGCAACTAAAACACCTGACAATCAAAGCAATTGGTAAGGTAATTGAATACAGTTCGAAGTTAGCTGAAGACCAGCGTAAAATGTCTACTAAGTTTGCAGATGTTGCAGATGTAGTCCGTGAGGCTTCGTTCTATGCTGAAAAAGATGGTGCTAAGCATATTACTGATGCACATGTCGATAAAGCCATTGAAGAAAAAATCTACCGTTCAAATCTTATCCAAGAGCGGATTCAAGAGATGATTGCTCGTGGAATAACTCTCATCGATGTGAAAGGTGAAAAAATAGGACAGGTAAATGGTCTTGCAGTGATAAGTTATGGTGACTTAGCTTTTGGAATTCCATCCAGGATTACCGCTAGTGTCGGCATCGGTAGACAAGGTATTGTTGATATTGAGCGGGAAGCAAGCTTGGGTGGTTCAACCCATACGAAAGGGGTGATGATTATCAGTGGTTTTCTTTCTCAGCTTTTCGCATACAATAAACCACTAGGTCTGACAGCAAAACTCGCATTCGAACAGAGCTATTCTGGAGTGGATGGGGATAGTGCCTCCAGTACAGAGCTCTACGCCATCCTATCAGAACTCTCTGGATTGCCCATAAAACAGTATATCGCAATGACTGGGTCTGTCAATCAGAAGGGTGAGGTTCAAGCAATTGGTGGAGTCAACGAGAAGATAGAAGGTTTCTTTGAGGTGTGTAAAATCAATAGTCTTACTGGTGACCAGGGTGTGATGATTCCCGAGAGTAATTTACAGAATCTGATGCTCAAAGAGGAGATTGTCGAAGCAGTCAAATCAGGAAAGTTCCATATCTTTGTAGTCGGTTCAATTGAAGAAGGAATTGAACTACTTACTGGTGTGAAGGCTGGGAAACGATTGCCCGACGGATCATTTGAAGAAAATACAGTATATGGGAAAGTCGACAAACGTCTGCAAGAGATGGCTGACATACTCAAACAATATCCGGGATATGTCTAATCTTAAAGCTAATTTGATATCATTTAGGC
>Ga0315536_1000603_pt1 | contig 18040 bp, 15 predicted proteins | sample SalMarSW160230MG_FD_203093 | JGI IMG/M metagenome (GOLD analysis project Ga0315536, IMG submission 203093) | Salt marsh sediment microbial communities from the Plum Island Ecosystem LTER, Massachusetts, United States - Salt Marsh Sediment SW1602-30 ... | reverse complement strand
TGATTAAAACTTACCAATAAATTACGAATTATAAGTGGGAATAAATTCCAACATCCGTATCAAGGTAAATTTATTATTACAAAAAAATGTATGATCTAGTATGGATACTAGAATTGCTGAATTCAGCAAGATACGCATTTCGAAATACGTCCCTGAATTGGATTTATTAAATAATCCCGTCTTGAATGCAAAAGAAAAAGAATTTCTAGCTGAATTATATGAATTTATTGAAAAAGAGCTTGATACAGAACTTAGAAAATTAGAGGAACTAAATTACATTGTTGAGGAACCTACCCAGGAGAAAAAGAGAGACCTCGTCGTCAATATAATGAAAAAATTATCTGACAAAGGATATTATTCAACTGTGCTAAATGAAGATGATTATGAAGTTGGTAGAATTACTCGGAATGCTTTAATTGCTTATGCATTATGTGGTGGTAGGTGGAGCGAGTATAGTGAGAGGTACATAGCAGGCAATTATAGCATTGAAATGGGAAGGCTTGCAGGGGGTACTTTATATTGCAATCCTGTAAATTATGCATCAAATGAGTTTCAAAAAGAAAAATTTCTCGTTCCTGTTGCCAAGAATGGTCAAATAGGAGCTTCAGCCATGACCGAATTCAATGCCGGTTCAGACATTTTCCGAATGGAACTAGCACTCCATGAGAGAGATGATAAAATCATTGCAAAGGGAAAGAAACTCTTCATTACTAATGGGATGATAGCTGATTATATCATCTTGTATGGTCGCTTAAACAATGGTCAGCTAAGTGCAATTGTAGTTGACACTGAACATCAACAGCTTAAAGATTTTAGGAGCACTAGAATCAGCACTTATGGAATGACAGATGCGTTCGTGAGTAGATTGATATTTGATAGGGTAGAAATTCCTAAGGAAAACTTGTTGAGAGGACATGGGTTGGATATTGCATTTCACCAATTGACTGAAGAACGTTTAGTAATTAGTGCGGAAGCTTTAGGTGATACCATGAAAAAGTTGCTCTATTCTCATGCTTATGCGTTACAAAGAATACAGTTCGAACGCAGGCTCCATCAATATCAAGTGATTCGATTTCCAATCTCATCCAAAATTAGAGAATTAAATTTATTGTTTTCTGCGCTTATTCAGTATGTACGACAATTAGATAAAAATCCAGAATTAGCAGGTTCAAAATTAATGGCGGCTAACGCAATGGGATTAAAAATCAGTTCAACAGAACTCGGTTTTGAAAGTGCTATACACTGCTTCAGAACTTTAGGTGGTAGGGGATTTACAAGGCAATATGCTAATGAAATAGGGCTAATGGACCCGTATTGTATGGTACATGGTGGAGGAAGCAATTACGTCTTAGAAGATAGTGAATCAAGGAGGTTTTTCAAGTTTAAACCATCACGCAATGAACTGGATGATTCCATTCCTCGAATTGATTATTAGATCAAAAAGAAACACGTTTTCTATCTTAATTCCAAAAATTAAGATAAGTTGAAAAGGTGTTTTTATTTAATACAGAGTTATTATAATTCTTCACCGATTAAATTATTAAATATAGTTACAGATTATATATTGAAAATGGACTATTATCAAGTTTTTGACCGCTTTAACATCACTCCATTCATAGAGCAATATAAAGGATTAACAATTGAAGAGCTCTATCCCAATTATCAAATTGTATCAAATGATATGGGGCAATTCATGGAAATAATCTGGGAAAACGTTGACATTCCCCATAATCTCAACTTGAATTCGTCTAAAAATTCCATTATTTACAATCTAAAGACAATTTATTACATAGGCGAATATATTGAAAAGCGTTTAAAAGATCGCGGAGTGAACTCTCTCCATGATTTAAAACACATGATCAAATATGGAAAATCAGCAAACGAATTATTGAAATTAATAAAAGAAAAAGATTACAACGCATTGCTCAATAACCAATATATTTATGATATTGATGCCAGCTTCTGTTTTAATATAAAAGATTTTTTATTTTTAGATATAGAAACATTAGATCTCTATGATGGTCCGATGATAATTATTGGGTTAGGCCATTTTACCAATTCTTCCTTCGAGATTCATATTTTATATGCTAGAGATGTAAGTGAAGAAATAGCGATATGTGAGCATTTAAAGAATAGAGTATTTCCCAACTTTAAAAGCTTCGTGACATATAATGGTAGAACATTTGATTTGCCTTACATGGCAAGAAGGTTCATATATTACTATAATAGCAACCCAATGATCAGGGAACAAGACAATCTTTACGATTCAGTTAATACAGTTTATCATCACATTGATTTATATCATAATTGTCGCAGGAAATTTAAAGGACTCTATGAAAAATTTAGTCTTACAAACATGGAAGAAAAACTACTAAATTTAAAAAGAGAAAATGAGATGCCTAGTGGTCTTATTGGGTTAAGTTATAAAAAATACCTTCAAGATCCTCAAAAATTTGTTGGATTAATGAAAGAATGCATCGATCACAATTATTATGACGTCTATTCAATGCCTTTAATTCTTAATAAGTTGTTAGAAAAATAATTCTTCATTCTAAAATCGTTTTATCTTATATTATCATATATGATTAATATCTCCCGCAAAAATAAATTTTAAATTTTGGTGTTTATAGTGTAATATAATTTAAGATTTAATTAGAAAAAGATGTGATATGAGAATATGAGCAGTAGAAATAATGGATTAGCAGTCTTAGCTTTGCTAGTTGGTCTTGGGGGTTTAGGTCTTGGTGTTTATTCAGTTTTTTTTACACCAGAACCTGCAATTGTGCAAATTTGGACAATTGAACAACCAACAATTTATTATACTTCCGGAAGCTACGCTGATATACCTGATATGGATCTAACTATCACTGTAAATACAGGAGAAAAGGTTATGATCTTGTTCAATGGTGAATTTACAGCTAATATAGGGGTTCTTATAGGTGGGGTACGATTAATGAGGGATAACGTCGAAATCCCAAGCTCTAGGAGAGAATTCAATATAGAAACTTCTGTTGGAACACTTATGGGTTATAGTATAACAACACATGTTTTAATTAATGGTTTAGCAGCAGGTACATATGAAATAGAAGTACAAGCATTTGGTGTCGGAGTTAGTGAATACATTAATGAAGGAGTATTAGCAATTTATACCTATAATTAACTCTTTTTTTTTAACCTAAATTTTTTTAATTATAAAAGGAGATCTCAATTTATTATCTCAATTATTTTTGGTTTAAAATAATTAAAGATATTATTTATTATATCCAAGATAGTTTAAGGTGATCTTATGAAATATAAACCACAGAATAATTATGATTATACATTAGAATCCTGTAATAGCATAATTACGAAATTAGGGGATTTAGAAAATTTAATTAAGAGTAAATCCTGTTTTTTAGGATTTGACGGATATATTGATTCACTTTATTCACTCGTTCAGAGTAGAAAAAATGCAGAAGAATGGACTAAAATGAGTACATTAAAGGATTTTGGAGAATTGCTAATAGACGTTGCCGGGAGTTCAGCAAATGTGGAGAGAGTGTTAAAAAAACGAATTTTTGGTGGATTTGCCCCCAATACATGTAGAGCGATTAATGCATTAGGATCGAAAATCTATCTAATAGCTGCTTTAGGTTATCCAGCGTTAAACGAATTATACATTCCCTTACCTGATGTAGAATCCTACCCAATAGCGAATCCAGGTCAAACTCTAGGTTTAGAATTTGATGATGGTAAAATAATGATTACTGATTTTGAACCCATCCTAAATATTAGCTGGAAAACGCTTACTAAGATATTAAAGGTTGATGATATAATTCAAATGGTTGATAAATCAGACATCTTGGGATTTGGTCACTGGGCTTTAGTGCCTCATTTAAATGATATTTGGAAACACTTTTTAAGTGATCTTTTTCCGTCAATTTCTAATCTAAGAAAGAAACTCTTTTTCGTAGATATCGCCGATATTAGAAAACGCTCAGCAAATGACATAAATGATCTAATTAAGGTTCTACAAAAAATCAATGATCATATCCCTGTCTTGTTAAGTGCAAATGATCAAGAAGCTTCCTATCTTTCAAGAGTCTTGCTTAATATTAAAAATTTAGATAAATCTCGACTGTCTGAATTTATTGAAGGCGGAAAGAAAATGAATAGAGAAATCAATCTATCTTATTTAGTGATTCACTCTCCTCATTTTGCAACAATTTCTACAGTAGAAGATCATTATTGGATCACCGAAGGGTTTACATCAAAACCCAAATTTACTGTTGGAGCGGGAGATCATTTTCATTCTGGTACTGTTCTTGGAATTTCTTCCGATCTGTCCCCACCTGAAGCAATACTAATGGGAAATGCGCTAACCGCTATATTTGTAAGAACCGGAGAATCCCCCAATTTTAACCAATTATCCACATTTTTAAAAAGATATATGGAATTTATTACGAGTGATATCTCTAATTTTACTTGAATGCAGGAAGAATAAAATTATCATCAAATTTTAGAAAGAGCAATTCAAAACCTAATCAAATACAATGGAAAAATGTTAAATATTACTATTAGATGCGATATAAAAAGAGATTATATTAAATATTTTGTAAAAAATCATTCAAAACAGAAGTTATTGCTTGAAAATCCATTAAAGCTTCACTATCACCATTAAAGCTGACATCTCCGGCTTTATGAGCACTAGAAATTTCAATAGTCCCAAAAAGAATTCCTATAAACGTATTCATATTAGTTGTAAAGGTAATTAAGGGATTATTGGCATCATCTTTTCCATAATCCACTTTTCCATCTTTGAATTTAAGCCAAAATTTCTTGTTTTTATCGGATATGATCATTTGTCCTAAGAAGTCCATATCTAACATTCCCATATCATCAAATTCTTCTCTTAATTCCGCATTTTCTAATGAAATTTGTTTATATATTTCAAAAAGTTTGGAACAATCTTCAGCCTTGGCATTTCCATCAGATAATTTTAATTTAATCTCATGTAATAATTCTGAATTCAGCAATTTTTTCACCATTTGAATTAAAATAATTATAAATTACATCTTTATCAATTTATTTATCCCTGTAAAAGATTAAGAAACACTTATTTACGTTCCAGAATTTTCTAATTATGGTTAAAATGATAGATTTAGAAAAAAAATTATTTGATCAGACTTGGAATGTATCGAACAGAGGTCAAATCATTAATCGACTGAAAGAAACATATTACGATATAATCATTATAGGGGGCGGTATTACTGGAGCAGGGATTGCACGAGAGGCTTCAATGAGGGATTTAAAAGTGGCGTTACTTGATATGCAGGATTTTGCAGCTGGAACTTCATCGCGAAGTACAAAATTGGCACACGGCGGAATTAGATATGTAGGGCATGGAGAAATGGATTTAGTTAAGAGTGCTTGTCGTGAAAGAAATTGGATGAGAGTTCAGATACCCCATTTAGTTAGACCTATTCCATTTTTTATACCATTTATAGAAGGAGGAAAGTATAAAAAGCGTGATTTACTGGGTGGTGCTAAAATATATGATTTTTTAAGCGATGATAAATCAGAATTTAAAAATTATAAAAAAAATGAATCATACAATGCTGAAGAAATATATAAATTAGAACCACAATTTAGAAGAGAGGGTATATCTGGTGGTATAATATATTATGATACAAACATTGATGACGCGCGTTTAACGATTGAAACACTGAAGGAAGCAAATATTAGGGGTGCAGATTCCATAAATTATTGTAAGGTCACCAATTACACTAAAATTAAAGGGAAAATTGTTGGGATAAAATGCAGAGATTTAGAAACTGATTCTGATTTTGAAATCAGAGCTCAATTAGTAATAAATGCGACCGGTGTATGGGCCGATAATCTTATAGAGAATTATCCGGACACGATTCCAAAACCGTTAATTAGACCGACTAAGGGGGTTCATCTCTTATACAAGCGTGAAGATATAGGGAATAATATGGCAAATGGTCTTAATTCAAATGTTGATAATAGATTTCTTTTTGTTATTCCGAGAAATAAAAAATACACATTAGTAGGAACAACAGATACCGATTATCAAGGAGAATTGACAGATCCATTTTGTAATAAAGAAGATGCTGATTATTTAATTGAATCTGTTAAATTTTATTACCCAAATGCAAAATTAGATTATGAAAATATTTTATCTACATATGCTGGAATTAGACCATTAGTAATGCAAAAAGGAAAAGCTGAGAGTGAAGTATCTAGAAATCATATAATATTTTTCTCTAGTGATGGATTACTTACGATAGCTGGTGGTAAATTAACAGAATGGAGAGCAATGGCTGAAGATCTGTTTGTAAAAATTGAAAAAAATAAGATCTTTTCAGATATCCATAGAGAATCATACTTTAGTCGACAAAAGTTCATCATCACGCTTGAAAAAGAAGAATGGGAAAAAATTTTAGAATACTCAGGTTTATATCTGGAACAAGATATTACTGACCATCTTTATCAGCAATATGGAAAAGGAGCAAAAAAAATATTAGATCTTATGAAAGCTGATGAATCATTAACCGAAAGACTAATTGAAGAGAATGACTTTACCAAAGCAGAAATTTTATATACTTTACGATATGAGCTAACACCTCATTTAATTGACGTATTTTGTCGAAGAACTGAGATGTCGTTATTGATAGATCATAAAAAAGCATCAGAAGTAACTAAAAAAGTAGCAAATATCATGCAAAAAGAATATTCTTGGAATGATAGCACTAAAACTAACGAGATCAATCAATATTTGGATTATATCAACAAAACCGTTTCATTTATTCATTAAAATCTTAATAACAATTTTATTATTAAGTCTTATAATGACTTAGATAGATAATTATTGATGAATTAATACCTAATTTTTTAAAAACAAAACGATCTATTCAATGAGATCTCAAACGGAGTGAATATTTAATCAATACAATTAATTTAAATTCAAATTTAAAAAAAAGGAAATTATTTTTATATTATTCTCAACTTATCAAATAACTTATACAATCGCACTTTTAAGAAATCCGTTATTATGAAGAATGCTAGAGCGTAAACCCAGACAAAAATTGCCAACCCCCACCCCATTGCTGGTAATAGTAATCCATAAACTGTGATTAGAGTAGCTATTAATTGAGTTGCAATTATCGCTATGAATAGAATTCTCTTAGGTTTAATTGACCAGAATGGTCCTTTAGTACGAGCGACAAAGATAGTCAAGTGTCCTGCTACTGAGAGCTTTAAATAAATAAAAGATTGGAGTAAGATTGGACTTAAATGAAAGACATTTAATCCAATGTAAAGAATTAAAAAAGAAGAAATTACTCCAAAAATTCCTAAAAAGGTGGCCATCAGTAATAGTCTCTTCATATTCCATGTTAGAGGTTCATTTTGATATCTAACATTATCATAAGAGATTGTCATAATAGGAATATCATTGAGAATTGCAAGCAACACTATCATTAAAGCAGTAACGGGATAAAAATTAAAGAAAATAATTGATAAAGCAATGAAAAATAAGATTCTAATTGTCTCAGCTATACGATAGGTGGCATAGTTAGTCATTCTTTGAAAAATATTTCGGCTTTCCTTTATTGCGTCAATTGTTACAGAGATTCCAGGCTTAGTAAGTACAATATCAGCTGCAGATTTCGCAGCATCGGTTGCTCCAGCAACAGCAATTCCAACATCTGCTATCTTCAAAGCTGGTGCATCATTTACCCCATCACCAGTCATGCCAACAATATGTCCTTTTTTCTGAAGGAGCTGTACAAGGTTATGTTTATGTTCAGGAAAGAATTGGGCAAATCCATCAGCATTCTCAACGGAGTTCTCTACTTCGCCATTCACTTTTTCTAAATAATCGTTTGCTGTTATAATATTCATACCCAAATTAACTTGTTCGGCAATTTGCTTCGCAATAGCGACATGATCTCCAGTTATCATTTTGACATTGATTCCCATAGACTGAGCTGTTTTTATTGTTTCAGCTGAATCTTCTCGTGGGGGATCGAACAAAGAAATTAAACCAACATAATTCCATTCATCATGACCATTAGTTTTAGCCACTCCCAGAGCCCGATATCCTTTAGATGCAAAACTATCTACATAATGATTTATCGTCTCAATATCACTATTGTCTGTTAGCAAAGATAATATAACTTGAGGGGCTCCTTTTGACACCTTAAAGCATTCAGCATTTTCAGTTTCACTATCTTGTTTTATATTACATACCTTTTCAATTTCTACCTCAGTTCTTTTGATAATTGGATCAAACGGTTTAAATTTCAATACATTATATTGCTTTAAGTCATTTTCTGCAGAAGAAAATGTTCTCAATTTATTAATTATTGCATTATCAATCGGGTCTTGATTCTCTTCTTTAGATGCTAACGTAGCATATCTTAAGACATCTTCTTCACTATAGTTTGAGAATGGAATTACTTTACCAATTGTAAGTTCATTTTTTGTAATGGTTCCAGTCTTATCACTACAAAGCACATCAATGCTTGCCAATTCTTCGATCGCTACTAGCTTACTTACAATTGCTTCTTTTTTACTTAATGCCATAGCTCCAATCGCCATTGTTACAGAAAGAACAGCGGGTAAAGCTGCAGGAATACCTGCCACAGTTAAGATTAGAGAAAATTGTAAGGTTTGTAGAATACTTTCGTGTCTAATAGTAGCAATTACGAAAATTACTAATACAATAACAATTGCTAAAGTAATTAAGTAATTACCTATCTTCATTATTGCATTCTGAAAATGGCTTCTAGTTTTTGATGAATTCATTAATTTTGTTGTTTTTCCAAAAAAAGTTTTTAATCCCGTACCAGAAACAACACCAACCATTTCTCCTTGCTTAACAATTGCTCCTGCGTATTCCGAATCCATAAAATGTTTTTCAGCGGGTAAAGATTCGCCAGTTAAAGTAGATTCATCTACCAATAAATAATCTCCTTCAATGAGCTTAATATCTGCGGGGACAATATCTCCAAGCCGCACTCGAATAATGTCTCCTGGAACTAATTCTCTTGCTGGCAGGATCCCCCACTTACCATCTCTAATTACTCGGGCATTAATAGCTAATCGTTGTTTTAACAATTCAATTGCGTTATCCGCCTTGTGTTCTTCCCAAAACCGAATCAATGCATTTAACATTAACAATGAAAAAATGATCCAAAAATCATCCCACTGTTGATCAAAAACGGACATTATAACTGCTGCTTCAATCATCCATGGGATAGGTCCCCAGAAATTCTTCGCGAATTCAATAAGTGGATTCTTTTTTTTCTCTGGGATTTCATTTGGACCGATCTCCTGTAATCGTTCAGAAGCTTGAGAAGAAGTAAGACCATTCTTTTTAGTTGATAATTGTAATAATGTTTTTATTAGTTCATCATTATTTGATTGTAATAAATTAGTTTCAATACACGTATTCATCACTATATACTTTATCTATTCAATCTAACTTATATTTTTTAGAAAAGGGTATGTAAAATTAAAATAATTCATTATATTTTAAGTTTATGATTTCGATTAATATAAACGGATGGATATTAACAAAGTATTAAAAGGAAAATTTTCATAAATTAACTATTTAAAGGTTTCGATTGACAAATTATTATATTTAAATTTTTCGAATTTCAATTGCTCTCTAATTTGTTCTTGGCATAAAATTTCTCAAAAAATAATTTACATGCCATTAAATTATCTTTTAATAAAGTAGTTCTTTTTTAATTCCTTGATCTTAAGATTTGGTAATAATTTGCAATCCTATTAAAATTATAAAACCTTGAAATTGACGGGTATGTAGGAGGACACTTTAAGTGCAAAATATTATATAAAGAGTTTAGGTTTAAGACCGATCTTGCTAACAAGAATCCTAATCATATTTTATTTAAAACAATTATTGGACTAGATATAATATAAATATTTAATTGGTGTTATTTATCATAATAAATTAATAATTCAATTATAAAAAGTGAAATTAAGTGTTATATCAAATTGATTTTACAGAAGCATTCTTACGACCACTAGCAGAATTTGCAGGATTCTTTATTTTAATACTTGGAGTTATTTGGATGATATATGCTTTTTATGAAGCAAAACGACGAGGATCCTTTAAAGAACGCAAAGTTGAGGATTGGAATTTTAAAATTACAAAGTTTTTAAAAGCTCTAACCTATTTGGGATTTGTTGTTGGAGTATTAAGCATTCTTTGTGGTGTTGGAGGTCTAATTCTTGATCAACCCCCAAGCGTTGCATATGCCACGAATACACAAAATTCAGCGAGCATTTTTACTTCGGCATTTCTTATCATATTAGGAGTTTTAACATTTTTAAAGCCAATAAATGATCTCCCAATAGGAAGTATATTAGGGCTTTTATTAGCAACCTTCGTTGTGATATTTGCCTCTTTAGCAATCCCAGATACAGCCGTGCAATTAATCGCAGTCTTTATTGATCCCAAATTATTCCTGATCATTTTGTTCATTGTGGTGTTTGCAATTGTAGCATTAACGGTGAAATTCTATATCGGGAGCTTGATGTCAGTTTCCAAGGCAATATCCTGGCCACCGTTGGCATTTATCATTGCAATATTTTGCTTGCTTCAAGGTTTTCTCTTGTTAGTGATTGGTATGTCAATAACGGGTTTGTTATAGATTCTTATAATTAAAAATCTTTATTTATTTTTACACCTTTTTTGTTAAAAAAATGAACTATCGAATTTCTTTTCTCGATTAATCATCCCAATTATATCATTTTTAAAATCATACCCGCAATTTGGACACTTTTTATCTTTCGTAATATCTATTTTTGTAAAATTATAACCTCGCCTACCTATTATTAGATGATTACAATTTGGGCAGTATGTATTACTTCCTTTATCGTGTGGTAAATTACCAACATACACATAATATAATCCTGAATTTTGAGCTATGTGATAAGCTCGATCGAGAACATCATGAGGCGTTCTTTTCTTGGAAGGTGCTTTGAAATCGGGATGGTAAGCAGAAAAATGAGTAGGTGTATTTTGTCCTAAATTATTGACTATCCATCGTGATAAGTCTTCAATATCTTTTTGGCTATCATTCAGATCAGGGATTACTAAATTTGTGATTTCCACGTGTATTCCATTTTCTTTGAACAATTTTGCAGTATCTAAAACTGGTTGAACTGATTTAACTCCACATATCTTCTTATAGAACTCATCCGACATTGATTTAATATCTATGTTTGCAGCGTCTATACCGGCATCTATTAATTCTTTTGAAGCTTCTGGAGTAGAATATCCATTAGTTACTAAGATAGTCTTAATATCTTCTTTCTTAAGCAATTTATTTGTATCCAATATCCATTCATGCCAAATAAGTGGCTCATTATAGGTGTATGCTAATGTTTTTGCTCCACTTTTAATGACTTTTTTCACTAATTGTTCGGGCGTCATTTCAACTAATGACATTTCATGACTCTCGTATCCTTTGATATCATAAAAACCATCTTTTCCATCATCTGTTGGAATAGCTTGGCTAATGGACCAGTTTTGGCAATTTTGACATTTAAAGGAACACCCAATTGATGCGATTGAATAAGCAGTAGCCCCTGGCCAGTAATTATAAAGGGGTTTTTTTTCAATTGGATCTAAACTTCCAGATGATATCAAAGATCCATAAATTAAGGAATATAATTCTCCATCAAAATTTTTTCTTGTTCCACAGGTTCCCACCTTATCTGGTAGGATAATACATTCATTAGCACATACGTGGCACTTAACTTTTTTTTCATCAAGTTTATCAAATAACCTAGCTTTCACTTTCATTTAGAATAACCTCATTCAGAAATTATATGGTCATTTTATCTCTAAATATATAATAGATAAGAAATCTTATATTTCTTATAGATTTAGAATTTGTCTTTTTTAAAAAAACAGAATTATTTAAAATGTCAAGAATTGAGGAAGCTCTATCAAGGTTTAAAGAAAATTTCAGTTGTGCTCAATCTATCTTCAGCACTTATGCACCACATTATGGATTAGATCTGGATAAAGCTTTGAAAATATCTACAGGATTTGGAGGAGGAATCGCCCGCAATGGTGGAATATGTGGCGCTGTGACGGGGTCTTATATGGTAATAGGATTAAAATATGGTATGGGGGTTAGCAAGGAAGCTGAAGCTAAGGAAAAGACATATCAAGTTATAAATGAATTTTTCAATAAATTTCAAAAAGAAAACGGTTCAGTGATTTGCAAGGAAATACTTGGTTGTAATATTAATACTGCTGAAGGAATGGATTACTTCAACCAAAATGATTTATTAGAAAAAAAATGTGTTCATTGTGTGAAGAATGCAGCAGAAATTTTAGAAGAATTATTACAATGAATGTATATTTAATCAAAATAAAACTATTCTCTTGATAATTATGGTTGAAAATAACGACGATTATTCCCAAAAAGAATTAGAAACTCTCCTTAACGAAAAAATCGAAATTTTAAAGGGATTAGAAAAAATTGGAAAGGGATCTGAATATTTCCAAGAACTTAGTGATATTGCTTTAATTCAACTACAATTGGAACTATTTGAGGAATCCGAAAAGAATTATTTGTTATGTTTGAAATTTTTTCAATTATTAAAAGATAGATTAGGACAAGCGTCAGTATATGGCTTGCTAGGAACGCTATTTCTTAAAAAAAAAAAGTTTGAGAAAGCTATTGAATATTATCAAAGCGCTAATGAAATAAATATTGAATTAAAACAAATACCCGAACAAATCACCTGTTTAAAAGGGATTGGAGATGCTCTAATAAATTTGAATCGATTAGATCAAGCATCTGATATCTTTTTTAAATGTAGTGCAATTGCTTCAGATAATAATGATTTATATAGTATTTTAGATTGTCTTGAAAGACTGATATCAATATATGAGCAACAAGGAGAATGGGAAATCGTCTATGAACTCTATGAAAAAACATTAGAATCATTTTCCAAGTTAAAAGATAACAAAGGAATGATAGTGTCACATTATAATTTAGGAATCATCAAGCGAAATCAAGGAAATTATGAAGAAGCGTTATATCACTTTAAAATGGGAACTAATCTATCGATTGAGTCCAACTTTGCTGAATTCATAATAAAAGGTTTAAGTTATGTTGCTGAATGCCTTTTTTATCAAGGAAAAATGAATGAAGCAAAGGATCAATATATCCAAGCACTACATTTAGCAGAACAAGTAAAATCAAAAAATGCTATTTTGCAGATCCAAATCCTCTTAAAATCATTTGGAATGAGTGATAAAGATATAGAACTTGAATTGAAACTTTATAGTGAAAAATAATAGTACCTTGATTCAAGTTAATTAATTTTAAATGAGCAAAGTTTTTCTATATTCAAAATAGCCTAAAAAACAAAGTACCCAAATAAACATGCCAATTTGTCATTATTGTAAACGTGAAATTGAATCCGATTGGAAATATTGCCATTATTGCAATAAACCATTAATAACCAATATAGATATTGATTTAAATAAACGAATTCAACAATCTCATGATGAAAGTCTCTTTTATTATTCTGAAGCAGGGATGGATGAGGAAAATTATGATGTAGACGTCTATTATAATGAAGAAATTGAAGAAAAATTGAAAAAAATCGAGCAAGAATTATCGGGAAAAGAACAAATGGGGGAACCGATTGGAGATCTCTTGCTTAAAAAAGCTAGTTTATATTATAAAAAGCGAGATTTTGAATCCACGTTAAAAAATCTCGAACTAGCATTGAGTAATTTTAGTGAGGATGATGATTCAATGAATATCGCCGTATCACATAATGAAATTGGATTGTTACACGAAGAAAGAGGTTACTTTGAACAAGCTATTTATCATTTTAATTCAGCTCTTTGTATCTTACAAAAATTGGATGATCAGCAAAAAATTATTCAAGTCTTAAATAATTTGGGCAATATATATTACGTTTTAAAAGAATGGGATGAAGCATATAATAAATACCAAGAGGCGTTAGACATTTCCGAAAAACATGAATATGAATTCGATTCTGTGAGAACTTCAAGTAATTTAGTTGAAATATTATTTATATTGAAGGATTATGATAGAATCATTAGAATTCTGAAAAGAAATGAAAGTTTCTTCAAAGAAAATGAGAATGCATATGGATTAATTCAAACACAAATTAAATTTGGAAAATTATATTATTTTTATGGTGAAATTTACTATGACCAATCCTATCATTTCTTAAATCAAGCTTTAGAGATTGTAGAAAGAATAAAAGACCAAATTTCAATTTATGATAAGGCTCGCTTAGAGTGGGAATGTTTCCTTTACTTAGGAAAATTAAACCTGATGTGGGACAATGATGCTGACGCTGAAGATTTCTTTTTAAAGAGTTTAAGTACCATCCGAACTTTCGAAATTCAAGATCACATTAAAGAAGGACTAGTTTTAGAAGATATAGCGAGATTACATGCTTTAAGAGGCGAAGATGAGAGTACAATTGAATACTATAACTATGCAAGTGAAATTTACGAAAAGTTTGGAGATAAAGAAAAAGTAGCAGAATTATCAGTTAAAATTGCTAAGATTTATTATGATTACATACAAAATAAAATGAAATCAATCGAATATTATCAAAAAGCGTTAAATCTATATGAATTTCTAAATTCTCCTAAACAAGTAGCTATGATTCTTGAAAGGTTAGGAGATGTATCTATAGCTAATAAAGATATAGAAAACGCACTAGAGTATTTTGAACGTGCAAAACTGCACTATGAGGAGATTGAAAATATATCTGAGATAGACCTAATTAAAGAAAAAATATATTCAATAAAAAAGAGTCAATAGGATCGAATTCTTTTTCACTCAATATTAAAATCTTCACTACGGTAAATCTTTACATCATACTCCTCAAATCCTAAAGAAGAAATAAATTTGTAGGATGCTTTATTCTCATGATACACTTCGCAACGTAACTCCTTCACACCTACTTTTTTGAAGTGATTCCAAGCAGCCATTCCTAAAATTTTTCCAAGTCCTTTTCGTTGAAAACGAGGAATAACTCCTAACCCTGCTATTATCCCATATTCTTTATTAGGACCTTCAAGATCTAAAATAACAAATCCTCCATCGATTCCATATACGCTGGCAATAAAAATGACAGTCTCTTGGTAATTCGCAATCTTTTTAAGAGTTTCTAAATCAATTGGACTATAGGGAGTACAACTAGTCATCCAACTTCTATTATATAAATATACCACAATTTCTAAATCCTTTGAGCTTGCTTCTCGAATTTTAGCTTTAATAACACCCTGTTCTATGTTTTTGCGTATCTTATCTTCAAATTCACTGGTTATTTTTTCTACAGGTAATCGCATTTGAATATATTTCATTCCCGAAGCTAGAATCTCATTGTCAATGTCATCCTTCGTTTTCTCTTCCTTATTGTATGAAAAAAATAGTCTTCTAACAGCTTTCTTTTTGAAACTATTATTTGAGCTTGACATTATTATACTCCTTCAATTTTTATAAGCATTAATTAAGGTTCAAAATCTTCTTTTCGGTAGGTTTTTTCTCCGTACTCTTCAAATTGGAGACCTTTAATAAATTGGTATGATACCTGATTTTCTTTATATACTTCGCATCGTAACTCTTTAATACCTTTTTCTTTTAAATGACTCCACGCAGCTAAACCCAGAATTGTGCCCAAACCCTTTCGTTGATATCGGGGAATTATACCCAGTCCTGCTATAACACCATATTCTTTATTATCACCTTCTAAATCGAGGAGTACAAAACCACCATCTATTCCATAGACTCTTGCAATCAAGAATATAGTATCCGGATGATGAAATATTGTTTTCAAAGTTTCTTTCTCTATTGGCCGAAATGGGGTCTTAGATGTAAGCCATGACTTGTTGTAAATTTCTGTGACAATTTCAAGATCTTTTTCAGTGGCTTCTCTAATTTTGGCTTGATAAATATTAGCTTCTATCTTCTTTTTAATATTTTCTTCGAATTCTTTAGTTATTTTTTCAATAGGTAGTCTCATCTGAATATATACCATGCTCTGAAGTTTTTCTTCATAGGTGGAAGCAACCCCATGATCTTTTTCTCTTTCTAAATGTGAAAAAAGATTTCTTAACGTAGTTTTTTTCAGATCTAACCTATTTTTTAACTCCGGTTTAATTTTTACCATCTCAGAATTGGTTTACAAGTTGCTTAAATTGTTGCGAATATCTCGTTCGATATCGTCATTGATTATATTCTTATTCCTCAGAATAGAGATACCTTGCTGTATCTTCTTATCAAGATTTTTATCCTCAAGAATATTCTTGTTCTCGCAAGAAAATTCAAAATTAGACCTTAAAGCCATGTCATCTTCTACCTTCTCATAAATTTGATTTTTTAGCATTATCAATTCTTCAGAAATTTCATTGTAAATGTTATTAGGATCTTGTATGACATTTCCAGGAAATACTATGCGCAATTTTTCTTCCATGGTATCATTGTCTTCTATAAACATCGCATATAGTGGCATGTAAATCCATTGGATCGGTCTTGAAAAAATTTCTGCTTTATTGTCGTTTAGAGACCAACTTATGAGATCTCCTGCCTCTTGTAAACAATTATTCTGCTTCGTTTTGATAACAGTTTTTATTTGAGAAAATAAATTCTCAATTTGTCCTTTAAACGTATTGATTTCAGAGATTTTTTGTTGTTTTTCGCTTTCAAATTTATTTAAATGTACATCACGGGCTTTTAACTCTGAATTCAGTTGAGTCGTTAAATCTGCCAATCTCTTTTTTGCTTGTTCATCGATTAAAGGACCACGTTCCTTGAGTTCAATAAATTTATCATTTAATGTCTCCACGGTTTCTAAAAACTTCTGACCATCCATTTTTAAAAATTCAAAATGATTTTCAAAGGTGCTGATCAAATCTTCAAATACTCGACTTTTGAGAGTATCGCTTTGAGTAAACATTTTATTTTTTTTAAGTGTCCCCTCAAGTTGGTATTCTATTGTTTTATATAATACAGAAATCCCTTCAATCAATTTTTTCTTTTCATTTACTTTCCATTGCTCAATTTTATCTCCCTCTAAATCAAGTTGCTCTCGTACTTGAGAATTGTCAATTATTTGAGATGTTTTAGTGATTTGTGAAGAATATCGGGATTCAATGTCTTTAAATTCAACATTTAGCTCCACCAGCCATTTATCAACTTCTTTACCAATCAAATCAATTTGGGTTTCCCAACGTAAAGCATTTCCTTTCATGTATTCAATCATTTTTCTATATTTTTCAGCGAGATCTAAAGCTATATCTGTAGATAATCCAGAATCTAATGGCATATATTCAGTAATTGGTTGATAGTTAATAAGTGGTAAAAGAGTTGCTAATGTTTGAAGAAATCCGGGATTAATTAGACCTTCAATTATCAATTTTTGAAACTCAGATTCTTCTCCTTCTCCTATTTCTTCAGCGTCGACGTCCTTATAAGTTAACACATCGTAAATCTTTGAAAGTTGTTCAATTTTCGTTCGATTTTCGATATTTCTAAGTAAATGGCCAATCAAGGGTTGTCTGGGAGGATTGGATAATTTTCCCTTCCTTGAAAACATCATCAACCCATCAAGTATTATATGTGTGCTTATAACTCCTTGAATGCATAAAAAGGGCCATAATAATCGTGAAAAACTGGTTATCTTTTCATTGTTTTTTTTATCCTTAGTTAATAAATAAAAAGCTAAAGCTAATTCATCATTTTCATTGATTGGGGGGATATTTGATGGGCCATTAAATAAAGTCAAGAGATATTGACTACCATGAATAGACAAGAAATTTTCACCTCGAATATGTATTATTTTAGAGCTAAATTGTATTTCAATTTAATATATTATTTAATTAATCAAGTTAATTATTACTAAAAATATTATACTTTTATTCTATTGCTTTAATCTTTAAAATTTAAATTAAAAAAAATTAAAAAGTTAGATACGAGTATTATTTAAGTTG
>Ga0315536_1000601_pt1 | contig 18071 bp, 15 predicted proteins | sample SalMarSW160230MG_FD_203093 | JGI IMG/M metagenome (GOLD analysis project Ga0315536, IMG submission 203093) | Salt marsh sediment microbial communities from the Plum Island Ecosystem LTER, Massachusetts, United States - Salt Marsh Sediment SW1602-30 ... | reverse complement strand
AACCTGACGATGGCGGCCGGAATTCTGGCGGTCTCACTCTTGCCTCTGCTTCGCGCGTTCGCCCCAATCCTGATCACCGCCCTCTCGATGAGCTTGTTCCTTGCGCCGGCCTCCTCCTTCGGCGACAACGCAACGATGCACACGCTCGGCGAAAAGAAAGCGCTCTACGGGCGGATCCGTCTCGGGGGATCGATCGGATTCGCGGTGGCGGCGCCGGTGGTGGGCTTCGTCATCCAGAATCAGGGATTACGGATTGCCTTCTGGATCGCCGCCGGCCTGTATCTTCTGGCCATGCTGGCCTCACAAAGTTTCGATCACGGCGCGCGGAGCGATCAGCCCGTAGCGCGCGGCGGTGTTTCCGCCCTGCTTTCGAATCCGCGCTGGCTCGTCTTCCTGGGGATCGCCTTCGCCGGCGGCCTAGCCTTGAGCGGGGCCAACAATTACCTCTTCCCATTAATGACGGAATTGGGCGCCAAGGCCTCGCTGATGGGTCTCGCGCTCTCGATCGGCACCATCCTGGAATATCCGGTGCTCTTCTTCGGCGACCACCTGGTCCGCTGGTTTAAACCGTACGGGCTGTACGTGATCGCGATGGCGCTCACCGCCCTGCGCCTGATCCTCTTCGGGCTGAACACCTCGCCGGATCTGATCCTGTTGATCCAATTGCTCAACGGGGTGTCGTTCGCCGCGATGTGGATGGCGGGCGTGGCGTACGCCCACGAGCATGCGCCGGCGGGAATGACCGCCACCGCCCAGGGCCTCTTCGCCGCAATGGTCTTCGGGATCGGCAACGCGACCGGCGGTTTCCTCGGCGGACCGCTGCTGGAAACGCTTGGCGGGCGCGGGCTGTTCCTCGTGTACGGCATCCTTGTCAGCGCGGTCGTGGCGGCGGGCGTGGTGATCGGCAGGTTCCTGCCCGCGGAAAAGCCGGCGTCGATGTTTCCAGCACCCTAAGGGTGTTCTTCTCCAACCCTTAGGGTGCCATCCCGGAATCACCCCGATACCGCACCTCAAGCGGGCGGAAGGATATGTGTTTCGATGGGCTGACCGGTGTAAACTTATAATGTTGTTTTCAAGCTCCTTTTCATCGGGATAAAATACGGCGGAAATCCCGGTTTTTTCATTCACACCCGGCCTGCCTGAATAACCCATGGGGTGGATGGGCCGTATATTGAAAGGAACCCGCCGGAGTCGTCTTATTCGGCGGTTACCGCCTCCCAGTTCGCGAAATCTGTTTGATTCTTAAAAGGAATGAGGTTTCAATGAGCGCATCCTCCCCATTAATCGAAACAAGCCATCTGGTGAAAAAATTCGGCGAAAAACTCGCCGTGAACGACGTCACCTTCACCGTCAATGCCGGTGAAGTGTTCGGCTTCCTCGGGCCCAACGGAGCCGGGAAAACGACCACCATCAAGGCGATCGTCGGCCTGCTGCGGCCCACCTCCGGGACGGTGTCTGTGGCCGGGTACGATGTGCAGCTGCAGCCGATGCAGGCCAAAGCCGCCAGCGGCTTTGTTCCGGATACGCCCAACCTTTATATGAAGCTGTCGGCGCGGGAGCTGCTGCGGTTCGTAGGCGACCTGTACGAGTTGAAACGCGAAAAGGTCGAGGAACGCAGCGACGAACTGCTGCGCCTGTTCGACCTGACGGACGCACGCGACGATCTGATCGATTCCTACAGCCACGGGATGAAGCAGAAGATCGCGCTGGCCGCGGCGCTGATCCACGACCCGAAGGTGCTGGTGCTCGATGAGCCGACGGTCGGGTTGGATCCGAAATCCGCGCGCCTGATCAAGGACATGCTGCGCCAGCTGGCCGACCGCGGGGCGGCGGTATTCCTCTCGACCCACATCCTGGAGATCGCCGAGCGCATGTGCGACCGGATCGGGATCATCGACCGCGGGAATCTCATCGCGGTGGGCACGATGGAACAGTTGCGCGCCTCGGGGGCGGGCGAACGGAGCCTCGAGGATATTTTCCTCTCGCTCACCGGCGGCGCCGAAGAGGCCGCGATCGCCGAGGTGCTGAAATGACCTCCGCCGCGGCCGCCGCGGGCTGGAAGGAACCGTTCCATCCCGAGCGCTCCCTCATCCGCCATGTGTGGAAGCTGTTGCGTCTTCAGCTGGCCATCACCTGGAGCACGTTCCGCGCGGCGCGCCTGCGCCGCAAGATCGGCACGATCATCGTCGCTCTGCTCGTCCTGATATTCGCCGGCGCGGTCTTCGCGGGCAGCTGGCTGCTGCTCGGCCTTTTGCGGTCGCCCGAATTGGCGCAAATCCTGGCCGAGCAGAACCAGCCCTCGCTGACTCCGTTCCTCGAAACCGTGCCGGTGCTGATCCTGGCGGGCTCTTTTCTGGGGATCCTGCTGACCAGTTTCGGCGTGCTGCTTTCGGCGCTGTACCTCTCCGGAGACTTGGATTTCCTGATGGCGGCGCCGGTTCCGATCCGCGCCGTGTTTGTCGCCAAGCAGCTGCAGGCGATCCTGCCCAACTTCGGGTTCATCGCACTGTTCGGGCTGCCGGTGCTGTTCGGACTCGGCGCTTCCGGCGGGTATAACCTCCTGTATTACCCGATGGTGGTGATCGTCCTGGCGCTGCTGGCCCTCGCCGCAGCGGGGGCAAGCAGCCTGCTGGTAATGGGCGTGGCGCGGATCTTCCCGCCCCGGCGCGTGGCCGAAGTGATCGGCGCCGTGGGCGCGATCTTTTCCATAATCTGTTCGCAATCCGGCAATTTCATCAATGCGATGCGCCTGGACGAACAAAACCTGGGCCCCGATCAGATTCCGTTCGCCGCGATCACGCGCTTTAACGCGGCCTGGAATCCCCTTTCCTGGCCCGGGCGCGGGCTGGTGGAGCTCGGTGAGGCCCGCATCCTGCCGGCGCTGTTTTTCCTCGGGATCACTATCGCCCTGACCGGCGGTTTGTTCCTCCTTTCACTGCAGGTCGCGGAGCGCGTCTATTACTCCGGCTGGGCAAGCATGCAAGCCGGGGGCCGGAAGAAACGCACCGCCCCGAAGGTCCGTCATCCCGGCGCGGTTCCGGCCGGGACCGCCGCGCCGGTTCGCACCGGCGCCGCCGCCGCATTCTTCGCGGAATTCATCCCGCAGCCGGTCATGGGAATGATCCGCAAGGATTTGCTCACCCTGCGCCGCGATCCGCGCAACATGGGCCAATTGATCACGCCGCTGATCGTCGGCTTCATGTACCTGTTCATCATTTTCCGCCCAGGCGGGCTTCCGCTTGAAGGCCGGGGCGAAGCGCCGGATTGGTTCATGCAGCTGATCGAGACCGGCATGATGTACAGCAATATCGGCATCTCGCTTTTTGTGGGCTGGTCGCTGATCTCGCGCCTGGGGATGATGGGTTTTTCACAGGAGGGAAAAAATTATTGGATGCTCAAGACCGCGCCGGTGGGGCCCGTCCGGCTGCTCATGGGGAAGCTGCTGGTGGCGTATCTGCCCGGGCTTGTGATGAGCTCGCTCCTCATGGTGATCATATCGCTGGTCCGGGGCGTTTCAATCCCGGTCCTGCTGTTCGGCCTGGCGGTCGTGGCGCTGTCGATCGTCGGCGCGGCCGGGATCAACGTGGCCTTCGGCGTCGTGGGGGTCAACCTCACCTGGGATGATCCGCGCAAAATGAACCCCGGCCTCTCAGGATGCTTCAGCATGCTGTTGAGTTTCCTGTACATGGGAGTCAGCGTGGTGCTCTTTTTTGGCCCGCCGATGTTGCTTTCGGCCTTTGGCCTTCCCGAACTGGCGGGACAGGTGATCGGCCTGCTCCTGGGCGGAGCGTTCAGCCTGGGTTGCGCGGTCATCTCCCTCGGGCTGGTGAAGAACCGCGTGCCGCGGATCGGGGAAAGCTGATTTCGCGGCAGACCTCCGCCGGTTAAGAAAATAATCGCAGCGCCGCCAGGGATCGGCGGCGCTGCGCGCTTCTCCCGCTGTCCCTTATAATGAAATCCAATTCGTTCCCGGCTGAAACGTATGAACCATTTCCTTAGACTGAGTGCTTTCCTCCGGCCCTACCGCGTACGTGCCGCCCTGGCCCTGATTCTCCTGAGCATCCAGGTGGTGATGGATCTTTCCATCCCGCGGCTGATCCAGCGGATCATCGACCAGGGCATCACCCGCGGGAATATGACGGTGGTGGCGACCACCGCCGCGATCATGGTCGCCCTTTCGCTGCTGAGCGCGGTGATCGCGGTCGGCAACAATTATTCCTCGGTCCGGGTCGGGGAAAGCGTGGCCCGCGATCTGCGCGAAGCGCTCTTTCTGAAGATTCAATCCTTCTCCTACGACAACCTCGATAAAATACAAACCGGCCCGCTCATGACCCGCCTCACCAGCGACGTCGCCGCGCTCAAGATCCTCGTCCAGATTTCCCTGCGAATCGGCACGCGCGGACCGCTGTTGATGGCCGGCAGCCTGATCCTGATGGTCGTCACGAACGCGCATCTGGCCCTGACCCTGCTTCCGCTCCTGCTGGTCACGGCGGCGATCATCGTCTTCTTCATCGTCAAAATGGAGCCGCTTTTCCTGGGGGTCCAGCAGCGGCTGGATCGGCTCAACAGCGTGCTGCAGGAAAATATCGCCGGCGTGCGGCTGGTGCGCTCGTTCGCGCGCGCGGATTTCGAGGCGGAGCGTTTCGCCGGGGCCAACCGCGAACTAACGGCGCGCTCGATCCGGGTGATGGAATTCTTGTCCGCCATGTCGCCCGCACTCACCCTGTGCGTCAATATCGGGATGGTAATCGTGATCGGAACCGGCGGGCTGCAGGCCATCCGCGGCGAACTCACCCTGGGGCAGATCGTGGCGTTCACCAATTACCTGCTCACGACGATGACCCCGCTGATCCTGCTGACCAACCTCTCCAACGTCTGGGCGGCGGGAATCGCCTCGGCCGAGCGCGTGGACGAAGTGCTCCTGACGGAGCCCGAAATCCGCGACGCGCCGTCCGCCCGCCCCCTGCCCCCCGGCGCCCGCGGGCGGGTGGCTTTCGAAAACGTCTCTTTCTGCTACAACCCGGAAAATTACGAGCTTGTGTTGCGCGGTATCACCCTGGCGGCCGAGCCGGGCGAGCAGGTGGCCATCCTCGGCGCGACCGGTTCGGGAAAATCCACCCTGGTCAACCTGATCCCGCGCTTTTACGACGCCGCCTCCGGATGCGTCCTGTTCGACGGAATCGACGTCCGCGAGCTCCGGCAGGATGCACTCCGGCAACGGATCGGCATCGTGCCGCAGGAATCGATTCTCTTTTCGGGGACGGTGCGCGAGAACATCGCCTACGGCCGGCCGGAAGCCACCGACGCGGAGGTCGTCGCGGCGGCCCGGGCGGCCCAGGCCCACGAGTTCATCATGGGCCTTGCCGGCGGATACGGCGGGCGGGTGGAACAGCGCGGCACGAACTTCTCGGGCGGGCAGAAGCAGCGGATCGCCATCGCCCGCGCGCTGCTGACCCAACCCGAGGTGTTGATCCTCGACGACTCGACCAGCGCCGTGGACGTGGAAACCGAAACCCTCATTCAGGACGCGCTGCAGGAATGGATGCGCGGCCGCACAAGCTTCGTCGTCGCCCAGCGCATCAGCACGGTGTTGCGCGCAGACAAGATCATCGTCCTCGAAGCCGGACAAATTGCCGCCCAGGGAACCCATCGCGAACTGCTGCAATCCAGCCCGATCTATCGCGAGATATTCGATTCGCAGCTCGGTGCGGGGCTTCCGCTCGACGATGCGCACCCCGCACGGGAGGACGGGAAATGAGCGCCTCCTCCCCTTCCGCCCCTGGCACCGGCGGAGTCCGCGCCGTGATGCAGCCCCGCGGCCCGCGATCGATCGGCCGGATTGAGCAGGCCCGCGACCCGCGCGGCGCGCTTCGGCGGCTGCTGCCGTACCTCGGCCGGACCCCGCTGCCGCTGCTCCTGGCGTTCGTCTTCGTTCTGATCTACACCGCGCTCGGGATCCTCGGGCCGTATCTGATCAGCGTGGCCATCGATCAATTCATCACCGGCAAGGATCCGGCCGGCCTGGGGCGGATCGTGCTGTGGATGCTGGCGGCGTACGTATTCAACAACCTCTTTCAGGCCGCGGCCGGCTGGCTGATGGCCGGCATCTCCCAGCGCGGCCTGCAGCTCCTGCGGCGGGACCTCTTCGGCCGGCTGCAGATCCTGCCGGTGCGATTCTTCGACCGCAACCCGGCCGGCGACCTGATGAGCCGGCTGACCAACGACATCGACGCGATCAACCAGGCCGTCTCGCAAAACATCACGGCCCTGGCGGCGGGCGTGCTTTCCATGGCCGGGATCCTTGCGGCGATGTTCATCCTGGACTGGCGGCTGGCGCTGGTCTCCCTGCTGATTGTGCCGCTAACCCTGTGGTTCACCAATTTCGTCTCCCGCTACACCCGCAAGGGATTCGAACGGCTGCAACGGGACCTGGGGCGGCTCAACGGCTTAATGGAAGAAAATCTCAGCGGCCAGAAGGTGGTCTCGGCCTTCCGCCGCAACCAGTCCGTCGTCGCCGCGTTCCGCGCCCGCAACGAGGAAACCTACCGGGCCGGGATCTACGCCAACACCTATGCGCTGCTGCTGATGCCGCTGACGACCGTGCTCGGGAATTTTTTCGTGATCGTGCTGGCGGGCTTCGGCGGATTTCTCGCGCTGCAGGGCTACGTCAGCGTGGGCCTGATCGCGGCGTTCATCACCTACGGACAGAATTTCATCCAGCCGATCCGCCAGCTGGCCAATCTCTACAACACCGTCCAGGGGGCGCTGGCCGGCGCCGAGCGGGTGTTCGAGATCATCGACACCGCGCCCGAGCCGGCGGACGCGCCGGATGCGGCCGCGCCGGAGACCATCCGCGGCGGCGTGCGTTTTGAACATGTCGATTTCTCCTACCGGGCCGGCACCCCGGTGATCCGGGATATGTCGCTGGCGGCGGAAGCCGGCCGGACTCTCGCGCTGGTGGGGCCGACCGGGGCGGGCAAAACAACGATCATCAACCTGCTTGCGCGCTTCTACGAAGTGGACGGCGGGCGGATTGCCGTCGACGGAACCGATATCCGCGACATCCGCAAGGATTTTCTGCGCCGGCGGCTCGGGATCGTCCTGCAGGATATGTTCCTTTTTTCCACCCCGGTCATGGAAAACATCCGCTACGGGCGGCTGGACGCGACCGATGAGGAGGTCGTCCGCGCGGCGGAGATCGCCGACGCGGATCATTTCATCCGCCAGCTGCCGCTCGGATACCGGACCGTGCTTTCCGAACGGGCCGGCAACCTCAGCCAGGGGCAGCGCCAGCTGCTGGCGATCGCGCGCGCGATCATCGCCGATCCCGCGGTCCTGATTCTCGACGAGGCCACCAGTTCGGTCGACACCCGCACCGAGGCGCGCATCCAGAAGGCGCTGCTGCGGCTGATGCGCGGACGGACGAGCTTCGTCATCGCCCACCGCCTCTCCACCATCCGCGACGCCGACTGCGTGCTGGTGATCCAGGATGGGCGGATCGTCGAAAAGGGCAACCACCGGGAGCTCCTGGCGGCGCGCGGGGTGTATCACCGCCTCTACGTCAGCCAGTTCAAAGGACAGGAGATATAATCCGCGCCAGCGGGATCGTCCGATTTCCGATACGCCGGAACATTCGCGGGAGGAGGAATTATGAAAGCCGCCCTGCTCGTTATCGATGTGCAAAAGGCATTCTTCGAGGATAACCCGGTGAAAGAGACCGACTTGAAAAACGCCGCCGACTATATCAACGCGGCGATCGACCTCTTCCGGAAGAAAAACCTCCCCGTCGTCTGCGTTCAGCACATGAACCCCGAGGACAACCTGGTCCCGGGGCAGAAGGGATTTGATGTGCCGGAAATTCTGAATATCCTTCCCGGGGATCTGCACATCCACAAGACGTACGGGAATGCGTTCACCAAGACGCCGCTCGCGGAAAAATTGCGCGCCTCGGGGGTGGATACGGTGGTCGTCACCGGGTTCGCGGCGGAAGGCTGCGTGCTGGCCACCGTTCGCGGCGCGGAGGATTACGATTTCACATCGATGATCCTGCGCGGTTCGATCATCGGCGGAAAGAGCGGAAACGCGGCGCTTGTGGAAAGCCTCTGCGAAATCATCTCCTACAACGCGCTGGAGAAAGTGCTGGAATAGACCCAGCCATTCCTTCACGGGATATGGAACGCACAGACACTTCAGCGCGATACGGGATAGCCCCGGCGCGGTTTTGGGAGATGGCACATGACCACAGAAATTAGTCGCCTCGACCTCGGCATGGTCAACGCCTACCTGCTCCGCGCCGGGGAAGGATTCATCCTGATCGATACCGGGATGCCCATGCACTGGCGGAAACTTGAAGCGGAATTGTTGCGCTCCGGCGCGCTGCCCGGAAAACTCCACCTTGCAATCCTCACGCACGGCGACATAGACCATATCGGCGGTTGCGCCAAATTGCAGAAGCAGTATCGCGTCCGGATCGCCATCCATCCCGGCGACCGGGAGCAGGTGGAGAGCGGAAGGCCGCTCGTCCGCGAATCCGGCCTGCCGATGGGCGGCGTGCTACGCGTTCTGGGCGGATTCGCATCCCGGTTCCAAAAGCAGAGCGCCTTCCCGGCCGCCGAAACCTTTACGCCGGACATTCTGCTTTCCGACGGCCAGACGCTCGCCGCGTACGGGTTGGATTCCACCATCCTGCACACGCCGGGGCACACCCAAGGCTCCATCATCCTCCTGACCGGCGACGGCGCGCTGTTCGCCGGCGATACGCTCTCGAACATGTTCGGTTCGCACGCAACGCCGTACATACAGGACCGGCGGGAACTCAACGAAAGCATCGAGAAGATCAAACGGTTGGAGGCCGTCACGGTGTATCCGGGACACGGGAAACCGTTTCCATTTGCTGAAATCCGGAATTCCAAAAAATGACCGCAGCCTACCGGGGCGGTTCCCGTCCGCCGCGGGCCAACACGGGTCCACCTTCTATCATCCCCCGGGCAACCGCATGAAAATCACAATCGCCACCTTCGGTTCGCGCGGCGACACCCAGCCGCCGCTGGCGCTGGCGCTTGGCTTGCAGCAAGCGGGGCACCGCGTCACGCTGGTGGCTCCGGCCGATCTTGCCGGATGGATCCGGTCGTACGGCGTGGATGTTCAGCCGATGCACTTTAACATGCAGGAATTCATGCGCAAGCCGGAGATAGCCGCCCTCCTCAATGGCCGGAACATCCTCCGCCAGTTGCGGACGGTCCGGAATGTGCTGGACACCCTGGTGGGCGGCGCCCTGGATGACGCCATGCGGGCGGCGCAGGATGCGGATTTCCTGGTGCTGCCGAACAGCGAATGCGGCGGCGTGGATATTGCCACCCGGCGCGGAATCCCGATGGCGTACGCCTCCCTGCAGCCGATGTTTCCCCCCACCCGCGCTTTTCCATCCTTCTTTTTACCGTTTCGGGGTTCGCTGGGCGGCCGTTTAAATCGGTTGACCTATTCGCTTTTCCTGCGCGCAACCTGGCCCTTCCTCGGCGGGCCGTTCAACCGCTGGCGAGTCAGCCGCTTTTCCCTGCCCCCATGGCGCACCATGCGGGAGATGCTCGACGCCCGCCGCACTTTTGGAACCCCGTGGTTGTTTGCCTACAGCCCGCGGGTGGTTCCAAAGCCCCCGGATTGGGAAGCGATCCACCATGTTACGGGATACTGGTTCCTGGATGCCCCGCCAAATTGGCAGCCCTCCGCGGAGTTGGAGAGGTTTTTAGGAAGCGGCCCGCCGCCAGTGTATATCGGTTTCGGCAGCATGAGCGATAAAGACCCCGAACGGCAATCCCGCATGGCATTGCGAGCGCTTGCGCTTTCCGGGCAACGCGGGATTTTATCGACGGGCTGGGGTGGAATCGCCCGATTGGAAACCCCGGCCAATGTATTGTATGTGGATGACGTACCGCACAGCTGGCTGTTCCCGCGCATGGCGGCGGTCGTGCATCACGGGGGCGCGGGCACCACGGGCGCAGGACTGCGGGCCGGCGTGCCAAGCCTGATTGCCTCCTTTGCCGCGGACCAGTATCACTGGGCGGATAGAGTCGTGGATTTGGGCGTCGGTCCGCGGATGGCGGACGCAAAAAGTTTGACGGCGGAGAAATTGGCCAAAGCCATTGATGTCGGGGTGAACGACTCCGGCATGCGCGCCCGGGCCGCATCCCTCGGCGAAACCATCCGGGCGGAACACGGCGTTGCGCACGCCGTGGAAGTGATCGAACGCCACGCGGCGGAATTCAACCGGCGGTGACACGGACCGCCATGGCACGCAGATTCTGCCGGGCTTGCCTTATCAGCGGAACCGGCGAAGCGCGCGCCGGTTGGGAGCCTGTCCTGAGCGAAGCGAAGGATGGGCCGGGCTCGCAATGAGATCTGCCGCCGGCCAACATTCTCTCTGGAGGTTGAACCATGTCAAATGAAGGACTGCGCGGAAAAACCGCGCTGATTACCGGAGCCTCGAGCGGCATCGGCGCGGATTTCGCGCGCCAGCTGGCGGCCCTGGGCTGCCGAATCATCCTGGTCGCGCGGCGGGAGGAAAAGCTGCAGGCGCTTCAGAAGGAAATCCACGACCGTTATGGAACCCCGGCGGAGACCGTCGCCATGGATCTGTCCGCGCCGAATGCCCCGCAAAAACTATTTGACCGGCTGAAGGCGCAAAACCTCGCGGTCGATGTCCTGATCAATAATGCCGGGTACGCCGTCTACGGGGAATTCCATCACATGGAATGGGAACGCTGCCGGCAAATGCTCGAACTGGACGTGGTGGCGCTCAGCCACCTGACCCGCCTGTTCGCCGCCGACATGGTACGGTGCTCATCCGGCTACATCCTGCTTGTTGCCTCGACCGGCGCCTTCCAGCCCACGCCGCTGTATGCCGCGTACGCGGCCGCCAAATCCTATGTGTTGTATTTCGGCGAGGCGCTGCACCACGAACTGCGCCCAAGCGGGGTGGGCGTGACGGTATTGTGCCCGGGCGTCACACGCACGGAGTTTTTCGATGTGGCCGGCCAGGAGATGACCGCCTTCCAGCGGATGACCGCGATGGACAGCGCCGATGTGGCGCGGATCGGAATTCGCTCGATGCTGGTTAAAAGGTCTTGCGTGGTTCCCGGTTGGATCAACACGGCCATCGCGTGGTTTACGCCGCTCATGCCGCGCCAGTTCATGGCGGGCATGGCCGCGCGGATGATGAAATGACGCGTTCCACGTCATCCCGAGTCCTGCACCTCCCCCTCACCCTCTTTTCCCTCTCCCAACTTACGTTGGGAGAGGGAAAAGAGGGTGAGGGCGGTTTATAATGAGCCCGCTTCCAGCAGGCGAAATAACTTCCCCGCCGCGATCCGCAGAAAGGACCCCGACATGCCAACTCCCTGGCCGTACCGCTTCACTCAAAATGCGAAATCCACCCAGTCCTCCGCCATCCGCGAGTTGTTCAAGGTGACCGCCAACCCGGAGGTGATTTCGTTCGGCGGCGGGCTGCCGGCCCCGGAGGTGTTCCCGATCGAGGCGTTCAAAACCGCCTGCGATAAGGTGCTTACCACCAACGGCCCGATGGCGCTGCAGTACAGCAACTCCGAGGGCTACGCCCCCCTGCGCGAGATGATCTCCCGCCAGATGGATTCCTTCGGCCTGAAACTGGGACTCGACAACATCCTGATCACCACCGGCACCCAGCAATCGATCGACCTGATAAGCAAGCTCCTTCTGAACAACGCCGATCGCCTGCTGGTCGAGGACCCCACCTTCCTGGGCGCACTGCAGATCTTCGGCCTTTTCGGCGCGCGTTTCACCACCGTCCCGACCGACAGCGACGGCCTGCAGACGGAGTTGCTGCCGGAAGCCTTCCGCAGCGGCCCGCAATTCATGTACGTCATCCCCACCTTCCAAAACCCGGCCGGGGTGACTCTTTCACTGAAACGGCGCGAGGCATTGATCACACTCTCGGACCAGTACGGAATCCCGATCGTGGAAGACGACCCCTACAGCGCGCTGCGTTTCGAGGGCGAAACGCTGACACCGCTCCTGGCGCTGGATGCCGCCCGCCTTGGAACGGCCGACGGGTATGCGGCCGGGAACGTGATTTACTGCGGTTCCTTCTCCAAGACGCTCGCGCCGGGCCTGCGCCTGGCCTGGATCGCCGCCCCGCCCGAGGTCATCTCCAAGCTGGTGCAGATCAAACAGGGTGCCGACCTCCACACGCCGATCTTCGTCCAGATGGCGGCGTACGAGACTCTGCGCGACGGATTCCTCGAAAAGCACATCCAAAAGATCCGTGCGGTCTACCGCGAGCGGCGGGACGTAATGCTGGCGGCGATGGACGAGCACTTCCCGAAAGGGATGGAATGGACCCACCCGGCGGGCGGCCTGTTCCTCTGGGCGCGGCTCCCGGAGGGGATGGTCAGCGCCGAACTCCTGCGCACGGCGATTAAGATGAACGTCGCCTTCGTCCCCGGCAACAGCTTCTTCGCGGTCGACGAAAAAGCCGGCGAACGGTATTTCCGCCTGAATTTCTCCAATATGAAGCCGGAGCGCATTCGCGAGGGCATTCGCCGCCTGGGGCAGGCAATTGGCGAAGCCCACAAGGTCTGATACAATCCCCACCAATCTCAACCGGATTGTTACCACTCAGAATGATTCGCAATGATTTCTCTTTCCTGTTTTCCGGCCCGGCAAGTCATAAGGACTTGTCGGGTCGGATTTGATTGTCATACATTCTCCCCGCATCGCTTTCGTGCCGTTCCGCTTTCAACACATCACCGTTTATACCGCCGGTTCCGGATACATCGGGCGCGATTTTGGCCGGTGTTTCCATTGACAAGCCCTCCGGCATTTGGGAAAATGCGCCCACCCTTCCCAGAGGGCATCATTTTGAAAATCTTCGGAGGAGAAAATGTCATTAAAACGCACCAGTTTTCTCGCGCTGTTCAGCATCCTGGCCATTATTCTGTTGGGCGGATGCGCACCGGGGAAGGGAACCGAGTATAAAATCGGGTTCATTTCCTCGGCGACCGGCAACTACGCCTCGCTCGGCCTGCCCGAGGCCAAGACCGCCGAGATGATCCAGAAGCAACTGGACGCGATGGGCGGCATCACCGGACCGGACGGGGTGAAACACCCGGTCAAGATCGTCATTTATGACGACGCCAACGAACCGGACCGCGCGGTCTCGAGCGTCGGCCGGTTGATCAACGAGGACGAGGTAATCGCGGTAGTCTCCTCGACCGGCAGCGGCACGAGCGTCGCCGAGATCCCGGTCTGCGAGGAGAATAAGACCCCTTGCGTCTCGATGGCTTCCGCCAAGGCGATCACCACCGACCCAAAGACCAACACCGAATACACGTGGATGTTCAAGACACCGCAGACCAACGGGCACGCCGGCGAGTGGCAGGCCGCCTACCTGAAGGCCAAGGGACTCACCAACATCTGCATCCTGTACACCAACGACGGCTACGGGAAGGATTGCTTCGCGAACTTCCAAGCCGCCGCGGAAGCCGAGGGTCTCTCCGTCGTCTATGATGCAAGCTACGCGGCAACCGATACGGAGTTCTCCGCCCAGTTGGCGGGCGTTCAGGCCAGCGGCTGCCAGGCGGTCGAGATCGGCTCCACCCCGCCGGTGGCATCGCTCGCCACCGTCGCGATCCGCAACGCGCTGCCGGAAACGCCGATCACCCTCGGCCACGGCGTGTGCAACCAATCCTTCATCACCACCGCCGGCGCGGCGGCCGAAGGGACCGTGTTCCCGTGCGGCAAAGTCACCGTGCTCGACCAACTGGCCGCCGGCGACCCGCAGAAGCCGGTCCTCCAGCAATACATCGACGACTACACGGCCGCCACCAACGGAGAAGCGATCAGCACCTTCGGCGGGCACGCCTGGGACGCGCTCGAAATGATCGTCGACGCGCTGGGGAGCCTGAAGAACGGCATGTCGCTCGAGGATCAGCGGACCGCGGTCCGCGATTACCTGGAAAACAACATCACCGACTGGCCGGGCATCAGCGGCACGTTCACGATGAGCCCCACGGACCACAACGGGCTGACCAAGGATTCGCTGCTGTTCGTCACGGTCCAGGACGGCAAGTGGGTTGCTTTCCCCGAAACGGATTGGTAATACCGTTCGCCGCAAGGTCCGGCGTTTAGTGTAGAGACCGGACCCGTTGTCCTTTTCCCGATGAGCATCAAGACCGACGCGGTCATTGAGACCGCGTCGGTCTATCGGGCAATCGAAGGGCGGCCGGTCGGGTGCGCATCCTCTCGCGTCCGCGAGAGGGAATTTCAAACCAAAGAAAGACGGTTCGGACATCCCATGCATCGAAAACCACAACGCCAACCGGTTCGCATACTCGTCACCGTGTTGGTTGTTTTAGGGGTGGCCGCGCTCAGCCTGCTCCTCGGCTCTCAAAAAGGGCTGCAGCCCCAGCATTACATCCAATTGACGATCGACGGCGTGCGCGCCGGCAGCATTTATGCGCTGATGGCGCTCGGGTTTGTCGTCGTCTACAGTGTCACCGGGATCATTAATTTCGCCCAGGGGGAGTTCGTGATGCTGGGCGCGATGATCTGCCTCACCGTCAACGATCTGGATCTCCCGCTTCCCCCCGCATGGAAAATGATCGCCGCCATCCTGGCCGGCGTGCTGCTCACCACCATCATCGGCGCCACGATGGAACGCCTGACCATCCGCCCGGCGCGCCGCTCGCCGCCCGTCACCCTGATCATCATCACCATCGGCGTCACCATCACCCTGCGGGCGGCCGCGCTTCTGGTGTGGGGAGCCGATCCCCACGTTTTACCCGCCTTTACCACCCTCGCGCTGGAAGATAAGATCTTCCGCTTCGGCGGCGTAATCGTCCAGGCCCAGAGTCTGTGGATTTGGGCGACGCTGATCGTGACCCTGATCCTGCTTTATTTCTTCCTGGAGCGGACCCTCCTGGGCAAGGCGCTGCGCGCCTGCGCGGTCAACCGGCGCGCGGCCCAGCTGGTGGGGATCAACCCGGACCGCATGTCGCTGCTGTCGTTCGCGCTGGCGGCGGCGCTCGGCGCGATCGGCGGAATCGTCCTCGGGCCGGTCACCCGCCCGATCTACGATATGGGGGTGATGCTCGGCCTGCGCGGATTCGTCGCGGCGATCATCGGCGGGCTGGTCAGCGTCCCGGGCGTGGTCGTCGGCGGGCTGCTGCTCGGGGTCGTGGAAAACATCGCCGCGGGGGTGACCGATCCGGCGTATAAGAGCGTGGTCTCGTTCGTCATTCTGATCGCCATCCTCCTCTTCCGTCCGCAGGGCATCATCGGCGGCGGCGAGAAGCCGGCGGAGGAGGCGTGAGCACACCCTCATGAAGCGGCTGCGCGCACACCCCAATTTTGCCGGCGTAGTCATCCTGGCCGTGGTGCTGGCGGTTTTCGGTGCGATCGATCTCATCCGCCCCTTCGGCCTGCGGTTCAGCGACCTCTCCGGCCGGGTGGTGACGATCGACACGATGATCCGGATCGGTATCCTGACGATCGTCGTGGTCGGCCTCAACCTGTTGATGGGCTACGCCGGCCAGGTTTCGCTCGGCCAGGCGGGCTTTTACGCGCTCGGCGCCTATGCTTCGGGCGTCCTGACCACGCTGGCCTCGCGGCACGGGATGCTTTCCGGAATCGCGGATACCTGGTGGTGGCCGTGGCTGGCGATCATCATCGGCATGCTGCTGACCGGGTTGTTCGCCTACCTCGTCGGGAAACCGATCCTTCGCCTGAAGGGCAATTATCTGGCGATGGCAACGCTCGGGCTGGGAATGATCCTCTACATTCTTGCCGGACAGTTATCCGCGCTTACCGGCGGATACGACGGCCTGACCGGCATCCCGCGGCTGCGGATCGGCGATTTCGCGCTCTGGCCGGCGCAGCGCTATTACTTCCTGGTGTGGGGCGCGGCCATCGCGGTGATCGTCGTCGGGCTCAACATCGTCCATTCGCGCATCGGGCGGGCGCTGCGCGCGATCCATACCAATGAGACCGCCGCCGAGACCAGCGGCGTGGACACCGAACACTACAAGGTCCTGGCGCTGGTGATCAGCGCGATGCTGGCGAGCCTCGCCGGAAGTTTGTATGCGCATTTTCAGAGCGCGGTCTCGCCCAGCCCGTTCGGCTTCAAGGCTTCGGTGGAACTGGTGACGATGGCCGCGGTCGGCGGGCTTTCGAGCATCTGGGGCGCGCCGCTCGGCGTGGCGGTGATGTTCGTCATCAGCAACCTGCTGCAATCCCAGCTCGAGACCATCTTCCACATCCGCGGCGGCGAATACGAGTTGATCATTTACGGGCTGGTGCTGGTCCTGATCATGATCTTCATGCCGAAGGGCGTAATCAGCAGCCTGAGCGCCGGGCGCAGGAATGCCGGCCGGGATCCGGAGGAGGCGGCATGACGGCGCGGTTGGACGTTGTCGATCTGCGCAAGGATTTCGAAGGCTTGATGGCCGTGTTCGACGTATCCTTTACCGTCGCGGAACGCGAGATCGTCTCGCTGATCGGACCGAACGGCGCGGGCAAGACGACCATATTTAATATGATCTCGGGGATCCTTGCTCCCACCGGCGGCTCGATCGCATACGGCGGACATGCGCTGGCCGGCCTAAAACCGCATGCGATCAGCGCGCTCGGGCTGGCGCGGACGTTTCAGAATCTGCGCCTGTTCGGGAACATGACGGTGCTCGAGAACGTGATGATCGGCCGGCACGGAAAATCGGATACGAACGTCCTGAGCACGGCCTTCCGCCTGCCGGCGGCCGGCCGCCAGGAGCGGGCGATGCGCGCGGACGCGATGCGCCAGCTGGCGCGGGTGGGGCTGGCGGACAAGGCGGATGCGGACGCGCTCAGCCTGCCCTTCGGCCAGCAGCGCCTGCTCGAGATCGCCCGGGCGCTGGCGACCGAACCGAGCCTGCTGCTGCTGGATGAAGCCGGCTCCGGACTTAACCGGCCGGAAAAGGACGCGCTGGACCGCCTGATCCGCGACATCCGCGGGGACGGCGTGGCGATCCTCCTGGTCGAGCACGACATCCCGTTCGTGACCGCGCTTTCGGACCGGATCGTCGTTCTCGAACACGGGGTTAAAATCGCCGAGGGGACCCCGGCCGAAATCCGAAGCAACGCTCGCGTGATCGCGGCCTATCTGGGCGAGGACATCCGGGACCTATGCTAAAGGTTGAGAATCTGTGCACCTTCTACGGACGGATCCAGGCGCTGCGCGAAGTATCGCTGCGGGTCGCCGAGGGCGAGATCGTGGCCGTGATCGGATCGAACGGCGCGGGCAAATCCACCCTGCTCAACACCCTCTCCGGGATGATCCCGGCCCGCAGCGGGCGGATCACATTCGCCGGAACGCCGATTGAAGGGCTGCGCCCGGACCAAATCGTGCGCCTGGGGATCAGCCAGGTGCCCGAGCGGCGGCAGATCTTTTCGACGATGAGCGTGCTGGACAACCTGATCCTGGGCGCGTACCACCGCTACGGCCGCGACGGCAAGCCGGCGGTCGACCGCGATTTGGAATTCGTATTCGAAATTTTTCCCCGCCTGCGCGAACGGGTCAAACAGACCGCCGGGACCCTTTCCGGCGGCGAACAGCAGATGCTTGCACTCGGCCGGGGCTGGATGGCCAAACCGAAGCTGCTCCTGATGGACGAGCCTTCGCTCGGTCTGGCGCCGCTCATGGCGCGCGAGATCTTCCGCGTCTCCGGCGCGCTGCGCGATCACGGGACGACGATCCTGCTCGTCGAACAAAACGCGCGCGCGGCGCTGGAACTGGCCGACCGGGCGTACGTGCTGGAATCCGGCCGGGTGGCAGTGGAAGGGGCAGCCAAGGAACTGGCCGGCGACGAACGGGTGCAGAAGGCGTATTTGGGGAAGTGACACCCCCTCCCCTGCCCTCCCCCGTCAAGAAGACCACTTGACGGGGGAGGATGATTGCGAACTTGCCTCCCCCTCATTACTCGGCTCGACGGGGGAGGATGATTGCGAACTTGCCTCCCCCTCATTACTCGGCTCGACGGGGGAGGATGATTGCGAACTTGCCTCCC
>Ga0315536_1000598_pt1 | contig 18092 bp, 16 predicted proteins | sample SalMarSW160230MG_FD_203093 | JGI IMG/M metagenome (GOLD analysis project Ga0315536, IMG submission 203093) | Salt marsh sediment microbial communities from the Plum Island Ecosystem LTER, Massachusetts, United States - Salt Marsh Sediment SW1602-30 ... | reverse complement strand
ACGGACGGATGGAGATCATCAAACCCTGAAGATCAAGGAATGAATTCCACGAAGCTTGTAGAGATGGAAGCTTTCGTTAATAGTAGTTCATTACATCCATACAGTATGATTGTCATTAGAAATGGATACATCGTTCATGAGAAGTACTTTGTTTCTTATAGAGGCTACAATATTACTGAACCCATTTACTCATGTACAGCTAGTGTGATGTCCGCCCTAATTGGTATAGCAATTAATCAAGGATATATTGACAATGTCAGCCAGACTGTTCTAAGCTTCTTTCCCGACAAAATTTTTGCTAATCCTGACCCACGAAAGAACGCAATGACCATCGAAAACCTGTTGACAATGACGCATGGTCTGGATTACGAAGAGAATGCTGATTACGATCCTCTTACTTTGAGTAGCGATTGGATCCAATTTCTCCTTGACAAACCAATGATCCATGACCCCGGAACCATTGTTGAGTACTGCTCTGGAGCGCCTCATATTCTATCTGCTATTCTTCAGAATGTAACAGGAATGACAACTGCAGCTTTCGCAGAAACCTATCTTTTTGAGCCACTCGGGATTACGGATTACGAATGGAATGTTGATAACCAAGGAATAAATGACGGAGGAAGGGGACTTTCCCTTACGCCTCATGATATGGCCAAGTTTGGATATTTATACCTCAATAATGGTACGTGGGATATCGACCAAATCATACCTGCTGATTGGGTACATCTGTCTGGGCAAGGTCAATTTACTGTAAATAGTATCAAGAGATATGGAATGGGTTGGTGGAATTACACTAATGTGGGTGCCTATAATGCAGTAGGGTTTACAGCTCGTGTAATTTCAGTTCTACCAGAATACAATCTTGTCGTTATTATGACTGGTTATGATAATTCTGGAGATTTTGTGAGGACTCAATTTCGGCAAGCCTTACTTGACTGGATAATACCAGCTACACAAGACAATATCGTAATTCCTAGTGGACAGGCAACGCCTCCACCAATTGATTTAATCTTCCTTCTAGCAGGGACTGGTGTCATCATTACTGTAGTTGTTATTGGCGTAGTGATGATTCGAAAGAAAAACTAAAACAGTGATTCATTTTCGAATCTCAAAAAACCAATTTAAATCCTGCTGGCCGCATCGCTTACTTTTTTGTACACCTTAGATTGAGATTTTTTTCGAAGTCTAGGACGGGTAATTTTGAAGATCCATCCTTAGGCTCAATCGATTGGCGAGAAATAAGGAATGTCAAGATGGTCACAGAATATTCACTTACCGAAATAAATGATATTGAAGATTTATTCCACGAACACAAATGGCTGAGGACAGTCATCCATTATGCTTTTCACGAAAAGAAAGGAAAAGTCTTTGTGACTGATACCAATAACCCTGAAGCATCATTTCTTCAGATTGGGTTTGTATTCCTCGGCGGAGATCCCGAATCTACCCAAGTATTCGAGTTATTCGATGCTTTGCCTACGGGTCCTCAATTGATTGTACCAAACTTAGTTTGGGTAACTAAATTAACTGAAATATTGGGCGATAATGTAAAACGAATCCCAAGATTTGGATTCTCGCATGAAACACTGAATATTGAACATTTGCGAGCACTGAAAGAGAATCTATCACCAGAATTTGTTCTTGAACAAATCAATCTTGATACAGCTAGGACTGCTCCTCGTTCAATAGCACCTGCGATACCCTTCTTTTTTGGGTCTCCTGAATCTTTTATCGAACGAGGATTTGGTTATTGTATAAAACATGATGGAGTTGTAGTCTCTACGGCTATGACTGCGATGCCCTTTGAACGAGAGTTCGAAATTGAAGTAGATACTATTGACAGTCCTGATTATCGACGAAAGGGACTTGCAACTGTTGCATCTGCGGCACTAATTGAGCATGCGCTCATGGAGAATCTTGTCCCGATTTGGGATGCAGCAAACGATGCGTCAAAAGCCCTAGCATTAAAACTGGGATACTCAAATATGACCCCATATTATGCCTTTACTAAGTTACGCTGAGACTCTGCACTACTGCTCTAAATGCCCACATTCACGAGAGAGTACTCACTCTCTTTTGTAACGCTATTGCATCTAGATCATGGGGGGCACCCATCAAATATGCTGTAATATCAGCATGAGCTCCTTCATTATCTCCCAGCTTCTCTCTACAAATTGCAGCATTGAATAAGGCTCGCTTATGATCAGGTATCTCCCTCAAAATGAGCTCAAGAATAGAGAGTGCATTCTCCCATCGTTCACCCTTCATATACTCAAGTGATAGTTCAAGATACCTTTCGCTTGTTGCATACAGTGAATATCTTCGTGGGTATTTGTATAATCCCATCATCTCTTTGATGGTGTAAGTCACCACTGGCACAAAGAATCCAAGTAAAAGAGCAGTAACATCATCCCAAGGAAGATAACCTGTTCTGGATAGAGCCAAACAGGTCAAGGCACATAGGATTCCAGTCGTTAGAAACCAAGTTATGATCCATTTCGGTTCTTTATTGATTTTGTATAGCCACTTCTTAGTATCCATTCTCTCTCGACCGATCTAATCTCACAGACGGAGCAGAAAAGGAATACCTTTCAAGCAGTCGCTTTGTTCGACAGCACAATCCTTTTGTTATATCCAGTAAAGGCGCTTACCTACGAGGACTCTCCATGGAAACATTAGAACACAATGGTATTCTTGTTATTGACCCTCCTCCCTATTTTGGTCTTACAATAATTGTGAGAGGTAAGACACTTCAGCTATCTCATCTACAGGAAGAAATGGCTCTTGCTTGGGTCAAGAAACTCGGTACCCCGTATGTTGATGATCCTGTCTTTGAAGAAAATTTCATGACCGATTTCAGTAAGGCGCTTGGAGTAAGTCCCGATTTGCAGGCAAGTGAAGTGGATTTTACTGAAGTTATCGAAGTAGTAAACGCTGAGCGCGCAAGAAAGGAGAAAATGACTCCTGAAGAAAAGAAAGCCGATCGCGAAGAAAGGAAGAAACTCCGCGAACAATTGAAAGAAAAATATGGATTTGCTACCGTTGATGGAGAGCGAATGGAACTCGGTAACTATCAAACCGAACCCTCCGGAATATTCATGGGTCGTGGTCAACATCCCTTGAGAGGTAGGTGGAAGCAAGGTGCTTCTCAGAAAGATATCACACTGAATATCGATCCTGAGGCTGCGAAAAAACTTGAGGGTGATTGGAAAGAACTCTGTTGGGCTCCTGAAACTATGTGGATTGCAAAGTGGACCGATGAACTCACGGGGAAAGTGAAGTACATCTGGCTACATGATAGTACTCCCATCAAACAGGAACGAGAAGCTGCAAAATTCGATAAAGCTTTGCAGGTTGAGAAGCGAATTGACGAAATCCGTGCTCACATTATGGACGGATTGACATCTGACCAACCAAAGCGTCGTATGGTAGCTGCAGCATGCTATTTGATTGATAATCTGAGTTTAAGAGTCGGAGATGAAAAAGATCCCGAAGAAGCAGATACTGTTGGCGCAACCACACTACGTGCTGAGCACCTGCGGTTCAAGACCACCTCGATTGTTTTTGATTTTCTAGGGAAAGACAGTGTTCCATGGCATAAGGAGATCAAACCTCATCCTGATGTCTACACAGTATTGAAAGAACTTCATGACAACGCCTTAGAACGAATTGCATCTTTCCGAGCTAGAAAGGGCAAGAAGACCAAGGCGGACCCAAAGAAAATCGCTCAGATATTTCCTAGTGTCAACAGTACTCATGTTAACCGCTTCTTAGGCGAAGTGTATCCCGAACTAACCGCGAAAGTATTCAGAACATATCATGCTTCAACGATAATGCGTGAAGAACTCAAGAAGAGTAAGGCAAAGAAGAACGATCCTGAGTTCATCAAGAAAGCTGCTTTCAAACTAGCGAATCTTGAGGTTGCTCGTGTTATGAACCACACAAAGCAAGCTCCGAAGGGTTGGAGTAAGAGTGCTGATAGATATCGTGATAGAATCAAGAAAGCTGAGGTTAGGATTCAGAAAGCTAAAGATAATCTCAAGACCCGCCAAAGTCGTCTAAGGAAACTTAAGAAGAAAGAAGCAGATGTACGTACAAAGAAGCAGGAACTGATTAAGAAGAAACAGGCAGTTCTTGAGAATTACAAGACTTCGGTTGCATCTTGGCGTGAAAAACGTGACAAGGCGAAGGTTACTTGGGATAACGCCCGCGCGACTAAGAGTCGTACAAGAGATAGTAAGCGAAAAGGGAAGACCACTAAAAAGGAACGTTTGGAAGAGGCTCAGGTACGCATTGAACGAACAAGAAATCGACTTGAAAAAGCTGAAGTTGGCTTAGCAAGTGCTCGTGAACGATATAAAAAGAGTAAAGCCGCTCTTGAAAAACAACAGCAGGCTCTAGCTAGCTGGAAAGAGGCTTCAGCTAAACGTATCGCTGCAGCTGAGAAGTCTGTTCAGACTGCTAAAGACCGAGTGCAAAAAACAGAGCAGGCAAAACAGAAGATTGAGATCGATTTTGCTCTTGCTAAGGAAAGCAGAACTTGGAACCTTGGCACATCTCTGAAATCATACATTCATCCAAAGGTTGTATACAAATGGTCTCAAAGAATAGATTATGATTGGCGAAAGATCTATAGTACCACATTGCAGAGAAAATTCGAAGGTTGGATTGACAAGTAACTCATAGGATGTCTGTACGAATTCTTCTTTCTATCTCATCTCGGGTCTCTCTGAATACGAAAAGTATCTCGTCATAGGTGCCTTGGAATGCTGAGGGATCTTCAAGGGACCAATGTTCCATTCTTTTAGCTCTTGGAAAGTAGGGACATGATTGTTTTGCACGATCACACACTGTAACGACAAAATCGATTTCGCGTTTCACTAAGTCTCCTATCTTCTTCGGATAAAGTCCATCTGTGGGAATATTCATCTCCTTCAACACTTTTATTGCAAAAGGATTGACTTCTGCTTGAGGTTTGATTCCTGCACTAAATACTTCAAAATCTTCTCCACCTAGATGCCTAAGGATTGCTTCAGCCATTTGACTTCTGGCTGAGTTTCCTGTACAAAGAAATAGAACTCGTTTCAAACTCTCATTCTCCTCATTCAAGGTGGATTAAATTTAGTACTCATATCCTCTATCTTTTCCCCAATAACATCTGGCTCAAGCAATCCAAGGTCGTATTCAGTCGATTTCACTAAATGACCGACATCTTTCGGATTTAGCTCGAAGATTTTAGTCATTACAGAATCGACTGATACTGGTTGTTTTCCAATAATGAATGCACCTATTTTGTGAGTAGTGGGTCCATTCCAATCTTCAACACCTACTCGTGCATCTACGATATTCAATTCTGGTCTGAGAATACAGGCGAGATCTGTGATAATTTCATGTATCTTTGAATGATAGAACGACTTATCCTTTCTAGGGAGGACACCAAACAGATTCTTCAAAACTCCTGTGATATGCGAGAGACCATGACTCTTAGCTACAGCTATTGAAACTAAGTAATGTGGCGTAGTGAGGACATCCGGTAGTTCTGGTCCATTGAAGTATTCGCCAACAAACGAAATCTTGGTAAGAGGTGTACGAGACAGGTCTATTGTTGAAACATCAAATTCTACCTCCTGCTTTGTTTCACAGAATTCTGTATAACCAAATTTTTCAAAGCATTCTTGTGCATCTTTACTCTGACTATCAGATTCGATTATCTTGATTGATAGTTTCGAGTCTTTGGCAAGGAGAAGGTCAATTACTGCCTTGACTACTTCAGTATCTGTTACTGAATGACCTGTTCCATCCTTGATTGTACATAGATTTGGTTTTACCAATACTGGGGATCTCAGATTTCCAAATCCACCAATAAGATCGAGTCCCTCTTCGAGAGTCCTTCGAATACCTTGTCTGTACCTAACTAATGCAACTGAGGTCAAGATTTGTTTCCTCAAACTAATCCTAGTCAAATGTGACTAAAGAACTCTTGTGAAATTTGATTGGCCTGAAATGGCTGAACCAAGTCTGACGCCAAGCTCATATGCTTCTTCCAGTTTTTCTGGTTTCGTGGACACATGGAAGTCTTTCCTGGTGTCTTGATCCATAGAACAGAATGTCAGAAAATTCAACTTGAATCTAAAATAATCTTGGACTCGCTCAAAGAACCCAAGGGTTGATTGGTAATGATGACGATATGTTAGTATTGGAACGAACTCCTTATCAACCCAGTATTTCTCAGGATCCATAGCGAGTGCTTCCATTCTGTCTAATGCTATCTTCATTTGCGCCGTCATATATCCCCAATACATAGGAGTTGCCCACACCACGATATCCGCATCAGCAAATACAGAGTAGATTTGGTGCATATCATCATCAATCACACACTTGTGATCTTTGGAAGTCATACACGATTCGCATCCCTGACAAGGTCTGATATTCATATCATTTAGTACAAAGTCGGACACCTCGGTAGGTCCTGCCTTCTTCAGTCCCTCCAGTAATGAGTCTGCAATCGTATCAGAACTGCCGCCTCTTTTTGGACTTCCACGGAGCACTACTACTTTCATTGTTGTATTCCTCAATGATACGAAATGGACAATTCAAAATAAAGAATCTATCAGCGCAGGTTTTGGAAGTATAAACATGTCAGTAAGGAATTGCTTTTCAGTGGGATATTTTCCTGCTACATTTGAATATCTTGACAGACACATGGAAATACAATGGTCCTATCTTTGATGCACATACACACATCGGAGAACCAGATACGCTTGATAATATGGTCACCATCGAAAAAGAGTTTGGAATTGCGAAGCAGATTGCAATAGTGCATTCAAAAGACGGACTTGCGACCGCAAGAGAAAAGTATCCAGACCGATTTATTTTTGCTAAGTATCTGTCTCTTACCGATATTGCTCACTACAATGTAGAACCAGTCGTTGATGATATCTCTAGGACAAAGGAAGAAGGCTACGTACTTGCTAAGACTTGGTTTGGCCCCCGCTGGCGAGACTATATTGAAGATGTTCCTGCAGGTTTCAGGATTGATAATCCAAAGCTAGAACCTGTTTTTCAGGCATTAGTAGACAACGACCTTCCATTAATAATTCACATCGCTGACCCTGACACCTATTTCGAGTTACACTATCAAGACTTCTCCAAGTATGGAACAAAGGAAGATAACCTGAACCAACTGGAGAATGTGATGGAACGACATCCTCAAGTTGTATTTCAAATCCCTCATTTTGGTGCTCAACCTGAAATACACAGACTTCCTAATCTTGCAAGCTGGCTTGATAGATTTCCTAACATTATTATCGACACAGCGTCCTCCAGATGGATGGCTAGAGAACTCAGTAAGGATGTAGAAACAGCACGCGAATTCCTAATGAAATATTCTAATAGAATCCTCTTTGGAACAGATCTCTCTTCAAATCGCGGAGATCATGAGTACTACCAAGGAAGATATCAAGCTCAGCGTATTTTATGGGAAACAAATATTTGCAATGAACCATTACCCTTTGAAGATGCAGATACTAAGGATAGCGGTGGGACTTTCATCAACGGATTGAACCTTCCTCTCAAAACGCTTCGCAAAATTTACTGGGAGAATGCAAATAGCTTGTATGGTATAGCACATACAAGATAAAGGGCCAAAATAACCAAACAAAATAAGAAAGAGCTCCCAGCAAGAGAGCTCTATCTATCTAGAATTTCATACACATTACCAAGGAGCAATGAACTGACTCTCGCTATCGAGTCTGATCATCCAAGGCTCCTCCGGTGGCTTGATGGGAGGTACTTCGCGTTCGATCCATGGTTCTTCAGGGGGTTTGATTGGTGGGAGTTCGTGTTTATTCATTGTTTGTTACCGTACATCTATACCCAATTCATATCGAAATTCGACTTGCTGTTTTTTGTGCTCATCTATGTACTTACTAACACCATAAATGCACAATTTTCTCTGCTATTATATCGCCACCTTCTGGCGAGTATAAATGCTGTAAACACGATATCTTTAGCTAATACCAAGTCCGAATTGAGATAATCTTTGAAAACAACTCGGTATGGCCAGAAATATTTGAGTTTGGTCGTAACCAGAGTTGACTGCTATTAATTTAGATATTAATAATGAAAGTGGCGTACTCTGGAATTATAGCTAGAAATTCAAGTAAGCAAATAATGTGAACGGCGTACAATGAGAGTGTAATCGATATCCATTCTCTTTGATCATCCTTCTAAACTGATGGATACAAAGCTCTTACAGTGGCTTCGATTGCTTCTCTGACACCTCCCCGCTTGTACCCCAGCGCCTCAATTGATGATGTTGGGTCGAAGTAGAGTTTTTTCGATAAGATGTCACTAAACACATATGTCCGATCTAAACCAGACTCAAGTCCTTTCCTCTTTTCTTGTTTCTTCATCCATTTTCCTATGATTGTCGCTAGACATGTTGGAAGGGTTATTATCAACCGTTTCTTTAGACCTATTGTATCAAGAACGATTCTGAGCATTTCTTTGTATGATATATTCTCATCACCAATGGGATATCTCATCTCTGGTTGTCCATGTTCTAGAGCTCCGACGATGGCTTCCGCAACATGTTCTACTGCAATCATATTTGTACCTCCTCTAGGAAAGAACACAATCTTCATGCCTATTACACTATCAAATAAGGCGTCCTTCCAAAGCGGTATTCTCGCAGGCATTGTACCAAAAATGTAAGGAAGTTCCATCACCATGACCTCCATAGTCTTTCCACCAGCTTCAATCACACTTGCTGCCTGCTCAACTCGACATTTGATGTAGCTGTGTCGTTCAGCCAGTTTCTTGTCTGGCCAAATTCGATCGAAATACGCAAAGTAAGAGTTCAATACAACGCATCTATGAACTCCAGCCTCTCTTGCGGCTTCAACCACTCTTGTGCAGGATACGACAAGTCGGTCGTGAAAGAATTTGTATGCTGGAACCTTGGGTGTGATTCGGTCATCTGGACCCACTGCATACACCATTCCATCATAACCCTTGAATATTTGCACCAACTCTTCAAAGGCCATCTCGAAGATGTTTCCATACTTTACACTCACGTCTTCCGGAAACCATTCACCGAGTTCAATATCGGGAATTGAGATGGAACTCACTTCGTGTCCTCTCTTCAGAGCCTCAAGTACTGAATAATATCCAAGGAAACCGGTTCCGCCCACAATGATAATTTTCATTATCGATCAATATACCTTTTTTAGCTTAGCAATAACTCTTTTCACACCCGTAGAAACACCTAAGAAATTAAAATATGGTGCGCTCGCCGGGATTCGGCCTTTTATAGAGTTAGGTCAATCTCCTATGCAATGAATCTTCTTACAAATCCTAAAGCGATAGAATAGAATACAATCCCGCCATTGATTTGGAGCATCTCCAGTAGGAATATGATTTCGATTTGCACTAACAGTTAGCCAATAACGCCTTCTAAGTAGAATAATAGAAATTGATTGATAAAGAACGTGAGCAATATGAGGATGAGAGAACTAATGACCTTAGCGGCTATCCATAGGGTTGATGGCCATGTCTTCATCTTTTCTACCTGTTCAAACAGTGTGGTGAGTTGAAGGCTTACAAGCGTAAGTTGTTGAGATGGAATATCTGACCTTAAGGGGGCGGATGAGAGTGCGCTCCTGATGTCAGAAAGAACAACATTGACTTCTCTGCTGACCTGTGACAAGTGTTTCTTCTTTTCTTCTTCTAGGATGTTGTGGACATAATACTGGGGAACTAGAAAGAATATGCAAATGGTCACAATTGCAATTGCTAATCCGGCCGAGGGAATCAAAGATAATATCGGACTACTAGAACTCAGATCATTAACAAGGTAAACAAGCAGGGGGATTAGTAATACGAGTAAAGAGGAATACATGAACACACCTCTCAAGAGCACCTCAGAGAATGATACGAGTCCTCCTGCACGATCCGGAGAGATTGGTTCTACTGAAATCTCCAGCCCTCTCCCGATATCCTTGGAAACAGACATAACTACCACACCGAGCCAGATTGCCACGCCAAAGAGCGGCAACATTATCAGACTAAATTCAACTACAGATAAGTAGAGCCAGACTAGTGAAAGGGAATAAACTGGGAATAGCTGATTTGGTATTGTAGGCATCACAAAGAGAAAAATTGACATTAATGCCAGAATAACAAAAGGAAGACCGAAAAGGAAACCACGTGCATTGCTCATCTTCTTGTTCAAATTCTCTAGATATAGTTCATATTCATCATCCTCAACAACGAATACGTAACGAATCTCTCTGAGTGTCTTCTCAAGTGTCCTATAGTAGCTATGCAAGAAAAAAAGTCCAGCTGTAATGATTAAAGAGAAATCTAATTGCACCAGATGCATAAAGGAGAATAGGACCTGTGCTACTTGACTTGTAAGCAGAGTAAGCAGAATGAATACTACATAGGTCAATGCACCAACAAGTATCATTGCATGGGTGAGTTTCAGCGGTACACGTGAAAGGATGGCCAACACAGGGTGCATCTTGAAAGTGGGTTCTTGGGTGCCCTTTTGCATCTGACTCAACTCACAAAAGAGTACTATGACTTAGCTTCCTTTTCAATCTTACATTTTACTACCTACACAAATCTATGAACAGCTGCAATGATAAAATTCATTTCATCCAAATGGAGAAGAAGTGGTGCGCTCGCCGGGACTCGAACCCGGGTTGATTATGGGATCACATCGACGCCCTACCCCTCTATGCGACGTTATACACCTATTATACTCAATTACATAAGTGAAGCTCAGTCGAATGTAAATTAATCAGTGACTACTACACGTCGTCTATCAACAAGTATGATTACTAGAGCGATGATTCCAACTATTCCTCCCACAATCCCGAGTAGAAGAGGATCGAAAGGCCAAGGCGAAATTGGCACAGTCCCATTTGTAGTAATGGTTTCAATCACAAGTGGGAAGTTGTCTTGATCATTTTCGTCAATGATGTATGGCCCTTCTCCACCATAATCTGACCACAGATTTCCAGTATCAACTTGGTTATCCCAGTGATTTAAGGAGCCTTCACAGATGGCATTAGGAGTGTTGAAAGCAAATATGTTGTTGAAAATTTCGTTATGATTCGCTGTGGTGTCAAGAGCTATTCCTACACCAGTATTATTGTAGATGTTGTTCTGAGATATCATGCAGTCTGAGGAGCTGTTCAGAAGCACTCCTCGATCATTCCAGTATATCGCATTTCCCCAGATTTCAGAACCATCAGAGTCTTCTAAGTACATTCCATCAATGTTCTCAAAGATAGTATTCTGCGATATAGTGCAGTTCATACCAATCTTAAGAACTACTCCTTCTTCGTTGTTCCGTATTTGGCAATTTGAGAGTAAAAGATTGTATGACCAACTTGCATCGACCCCTCTTAGGTTGTTCCATATTTGGCAATATGCGATACTACACTCGTTTGACCTAATGAGTTCAATGCCTAGGGAGCTGTTTCTAATCTCGATATCTACAATATCGATATCATTCGAGTATGAAAGGCTTATCGCTCTCCATGAATTGTAGTTCCATGATCCACCTGTTATATCACACTGAGATGAATCCTGCAAGGTAATCCCATACGTATTATTGTGGAAATTGATATTAGCGAGATTGCATGAAGTACAATTCACAAGTGTGATTGCTGATGCTACACCTGAGTCGTAATAGATGTCATGCACTCTATCCGAGCTGATGTCATGGAAATTGCCTCCTGATATCGTAATCTCATTACAACTCACAAGTAGCAACTGACCAAAGGTATTTCCATCAATTGTTTCTTGGTCCCGATTTGTGAAGAACCCAATTGGTTCTCCGTGTACTGTGTTTCCGATGAATCTTATTGTATCAAACTCCCAGCTCCCATAGTTCTCTATTATCGGATAGACTCCACCACCATCAAAGGTGTTGTCAACAATATCACAGTCGAAGGCCGGTTGTTCATGTACTCCCCAATTTGAAGCCCAACCAAAGGCGAAACCGTATCTACAATCAGTGACAGAATTGCTAGACACATTGAAACGAGTAGCGCCCTGTAGATAGATTCCTAAATAGACTCGAGAGATAGTATTCGAATAGATGTCACAATCGTATCCATCATAAATGGCAATTCCAGTTTCATACGCTCCTCTTCCAATTATAGAATTCCCGTGAACCTTTGTGTTATTTGCTTGTACCATCTCGATAGCGCTGAAACTGCCATTGATTGTATTCCCTATGATTGTGCTGTTGTTTGTACTAACCACGATGCCAGTTTGACATGAGGTAATGTTGTTCTCCTTGACAGTAAAGTTGCGACCACTCACATCAATCCCCCAAAATTTGAAGTCAGAAACCACATTCCTCTGAATTGTACAAAATTCTCCATTTACCTGTATTCCTGCATGGCTGAATGCATCTTCATTGGTAGATCCGCTGAATGAGTTCTCTACAATATGAACATCATAATTGCCCCACGAGTACAAACCAGCTATTGTAATGTTCTTGAACTCGTTGAGCGAGATTGTGCAGTTTCTACAACTAGCAGCAGTTATTCCATTGATACATGGTTCGTACCCTTGAGTATTGTTTGATATGACTGTGGAATTGCTCATAGTGATACTGATTCCTTGATGTGAAACGCTGAGAGTATTATCTGATATAGAGCAATTTGAAACCTGATATCCGGAAACTGCAGTAAAACTATCTAAAATATGGTTTCTCTCTACCTTTCCATTACTTACGTTTGTGAGAGTAATGGGACAAATTGGTTGGCCGGATGAGTAGTTTTCGATAGGTGATACAAACAAGCATTCCTCAATGATGAAGTGACTGGTGGTGTTCATGATCCAGATGCATGTTGAATTTGTTGAAGTAATATTCAGATTCTGAATGCGGTACGGATTCGTTACGGATCCATTACCTGGCCATCCCTGTGTTTCAAAATCGATGTTGGATGTTACATTAAAAGGTGCATGAGAATCATACGAAATCTCATACATTCTAGGTTTTCCAATAATTTCTGTAGTCTTCGTGACATCAATCATACCAACAGATACTACGAAGGACATAGCAAGAACAGCTACCAGTAATAGTGCCACTCCACGACGAACCAATTTCATATCCCCTCGAATGGCAGCGGCAGCATCACCTTTGTGTGAAGGAATATGAACCTTTGCACAATTTGCTATCCCTACCAATTGTATATGTACAAAGAAGTAACGCGTTTGCCGAGGTTCGAACCCTGGATCAACTCATTCAATCCAATCATTGATTGCTACTTTTACTGAACGACGCATCTCAGCTGCAAAATCTGAACCAGTTTTCCGCATATACATAAGCTGTCCTATATTTGCTACCTCTTCAAAGAGATTCTCTCTGCCCTTGAATCGGTCCGCAAATTCTGCTTCAAATCCATTGATATCTATATGTTGATACTTGTTCTTGAAATATACAAAGTCATCTGAGAATCGTGGAGTTCTTGTTCGGTCATCCCTATCCTCACGAAGAGGATACCCAAAGCAGAGAAGAGCTATTGGAAAGACCCACTTTGGCAAGTCAAACATCTTTCTGTGTATCTCTATGTTCTCCATAATATCGCCGATGTAGCACGAACCAATGCCTAATGACTCTGCAGCAATAACAGCATTCTGAGCAGCTATCAGAGCATCGCAGGAAGCAAGCAATAGGTCTGCCTCCTTCGGAGTGACATAATCGAGATTACGTTCCTTGCACATATTCTCAACACCGGAGTATTCGAAGAGATCATACCATCGTTGCAGATCAGCCAGAAAGAGTAGTACAAACGGTGCTTTAGCAATGAATGGTTGATTATCACACGTTTTCACTAGATTATCTTTCAACTTTTGATCTGCCACTTCAATAATGGAGTATTGCATCATATTTCCCGCGGTGGGGGCGCGAAAGGTACTGTGAATAATCCACTTCTTATGTTCTGGAGATATCTCTCTAGAATCGTAACCTCTCAAAGATTTCCGATTATCTAAAATTTTCAAAGTTTCATTCATGAAATTTCTATAGGTTCAGATTCAATATATAATAATCCATGAAATGAAAAGAAATGGTGCGCTCGCCGGGACTCGAATTCCCGACCACATTCGAAACTGAATGCAGTTCCCGGCTCCCGACCACATCCGAAATGGATGTGATTGCCGGATCCGTGGCAGGGATCCATCATAGCCCCTAGACAACGAGCGCTGTAGAACTGAGCGCGACTGTGAGCGTTAAAAAGTTTGTCAAAGGCTCACTTGATTTTTACTTTTATCAAGAAGCAAATCGATAGAAATCGCCATCATGGCCTCATCACAATATTTCCTTTCGGGGTATTTGAGTCCATTTTTCAATTTACCAATTTGATCAAAACCAATCTTCTCATAGGCTTTGATGGCAACCTCATTTGTTGATTCAGCGGTAATCTGTACAATCTCTATTCCTCGCACAGAAAAATGCTCAGCAATCTTCACCATCATCTGTCGCGCAATGCCTTTTCCTCTATAGTCCTCTCGTACAACGACCTGAACCATCTCGATTCGGTGTCTTGACCCATACCATCGGAACCGCACACCAGCACATACTCCTACTACCTCAGTCTCTGATAGTGCGCACACACTGAAGACTTCCTCAGGTCCCGATTTCAAGAGTTCCTCTCTCTGACTACGAACAACACTCTCTGAAACGCCTTTGAAAAGATGTTCTGCAATTGATTTTGCATGAGCCTCCGTATATGCTTCGATTATGATATTATTCTTTGACATAATTCATCGAATCTCCTTGATAGCCTGTTTGATCTTTAGTATATGAAACGTTGACTCGCACTCTATTGCCTTGGGATTTCCTTTTCTTTCATCAAGCATCATTCTTGTTCCTCCGACCCAGTAACCTGTCTTCTTCTCTGAGAGCCATCCCTGAGGAAATAGATAGATTTCGCTATCTGTCTTAAAGCTCTCAAGATACTCCATTGAGCTTCTAAACCAGTCACTCTCACGTGCAATACGGAACTTTGCCATGAATTCTAACGTGAGAATTAGTTCTGCGAATCCCCTCCCCTCCGGTTTACTGGAATATCCTGGAAGATGCACAGCCCAACCCAGTACATAGTATCGAGAGCCATACTTTGCCAGACCATAACTCCAAGGTAGACACTGATACTCCTCGGATAGCACTAGTTCAATTATTCTTTCTAGTTTACTTCGATGCCTTCTGTTATCCATAATGCTCTTACTACTTGCAAGACCTCTGATATCATGAATCCAAGGAAGCATGAATCGTTGTTCTGGGTATAATTCTGGATTGACAAGACCATACTCGCTATTCTTTGGGGCTCCTTCGAAATTAGCCTTATCGACAAAAATGCGTGAAAAATCAGGGTCTCTTGCAAAGCCATAGAGGCTCTCCAATCTCTCAATCATCTGATCATTCACTGGCTTTGTTGTGCCATAGCCAGCATAGGCTAGGAAAGAAGCAACGATAGTTCTCAGAAAGATTGCGTGCGGTCTCTCAGGAGTGATTCCCACATTCTCAGTAAGCCAGACCCGAAAAGGTAGTGTCTTACTATCAAACGGTTGCAGTCCGGCTCTGAGACCGAGTTGCACGAGCTTTCCCATTACATTCTCGAATGCGTCAATTCTACTAGAATGAATGCTATTGAAATCTAGTTTTGGAGTCAGGAATTCAAACCATTTGACGACCTCAGGACTTGCAAGCATTTCATTCAAGACTCGTCCTACAAGTTCGATATCTTGCTCATTGAGGATATCGACCACTGTCCGGAATCTAATTGACGGGCCTCCATTATGCAAGAGCCACCGAGCCTGGTCATAAAATTCCATACCCTGCACATCCAATTTGTAATATATCTATACTCTCATCAGGATTTTGGCGATACAGTGTTAAGGAAGAATGGTACCAATCCATTTGAGTGAAGCAGATGACTGGGCTGGACAACCTCAAAAAGAGCATCATGCAAGACATCTATGAGAACCGGATGATTCTTACTTCGGTTCGCGATAGACCTGAGGGTTGGACACTTCATTCTGGTCTTTGGAGCCCATTCTATATTCAACTTAGAATACTATGTTCGTTTCCTGAAACACTGAAATTAGTGGGATGTGCCCTGTCCACTCTAATCAAGGAGGAGGCTCCCTCTGTCAATAGACTCGTAGGCATCGCGTTTGCAGGAATACCAATAGCTACTGCTGTTTCACTTGAGTCCGGTATCCCTGCCTGTCACACTCGTAAGGTCCTTGGAGTCCGTACAGAGCAGGAACTCTATGATGCGATTGGGAACTATGGTCAACATTCACTCATGGAAGGGGTTGTGCAAGATGGTGATACCCTCTGTCTTATTGATGACCTTGTTACCGGAATGGAGAGTAAATTGGTGGGGCGAGCTCAGGTTCTAGCAGAGCTCAAGAAGCGAGGGATATCTGATGTTTCTGTAGATGATATCGCAGTAATAGTAGACCGACAACAAGGAGCTAGAGCGCGAGCGAAGGACTTGAACATCCGACTTCACTCATTGATTGACCTTGTTGATGAAGGACTTCCAGCAATCAAAGAATCGATGTCTGAGGAAGAATATCAGATTGTATTGGAGTATCTTACCAGTCCGTCTGACACAAAGAAAGCTTAGTTTGGCCACCACAGAAACTCATTTCTTTACTAATTCCATCTTCATAGATTCCTATGAGCGCTAAAAATCCTCTCGAAAACCTGTTGAAACTGGCTCTATCAATGTCAACACGTCATCACCAATACTATGATGAGACCGCTGATAGTGTCGAGACTCCACAAGTACGTGCACTTCTTCGCGTTCTTGCAGATACTGAGCGTGACCTGATAATAGAAATTCAAGATATGATAGTTACAGGAGTCCTTGATGAAATTGAAGAAATGAGTAGAGTCGAAGTGGGCGATGATCCCCCTGATGCCACTCCCTTCGCTCCAGAAAGAAATGACACAGATCCTCGAATTTTCGTATGCAATAAGGCTCTAGAACAGGAAGTTAAGGGGTATACCTTTTACCTCTCAATCGCAGCTAGAGCTAAGTCTGAACTTGTAAGTCGAGTATTCGAGTATCTTGCATTTATCAAATCTGAACAAATTGAGCGGATTCGTAAGGTCTGTGTAACTTTCTAGATCTAGGTATCTATGATAGAAAGTTCTTTTTGAAACAACGTGCATATTTTCCTTGCGATGACAGAGAGGAGTTCAGTCCAGAGTATGCTGAAGCTTGCGCTAACAGCATCAGCTAATCACTACGATTTCTATCTAAAAGCCGCTAACGCTGTAACAACCCCTCAAGTCAAGGCGTTACTCATGGTTCTTGCTGAAACTGAAGGAGACCTCATGGATAGAATACGCCTCATGATGACCACTGGGATTCTCAATCAGATCGAAGAGGTGGCTAGTTCATCATTCTTGACCAAAGAACCTGACGCAACACCTTTTGGAATGGATAGAACTCCTTTTGCAGTATCCAATCCCGATACGGATCCACGTCTTTTTGTGTGTAATCGAGCATTGGAGATGGAATTCAAAGGTTTCAGTTTCTTTAACTCGATTTCCTCTAGAGCCCAATCTGAACTGATAAAACGTCTGTACGAGTACTTTGCACATATCAAAGCTGAACAGATAGAGAAGATACGCAAAGTGTGCGAAACTTTCTGATAATGCATTTTCCTCTAAATTCTATTCATTTGTAAAAGTTTGAACACGTGTTCTAACAATTTAATATAGACATATATCTAATAAAATAAAAAAATAGATATATTTATAAGTAATTTATATACTACACACAGTAGTGGCCGGGAGGCCGCGAACAGTGGAAACCCCGAAAATCTCCATAGGAAACCATGGGGGTAGTGGGTTCCCCAACAGCGAGATGGAAATAATGATTAACGAACAGAATGTGTCCATTCCTCCAGTCAGACTTGACAGCTTTGCTGACTTCAAGAATATGGCAAGTGAGGCTGGTGTGGTGGTCTATAGTCCTCAATACTATCAGGGACCTTTTACAGACGAACCTAAACGACTATGCAGGCTCACTCTGACTGCA
>Ga0315536_1000597_pt1 | contig 18101 bp, 15 predicted proteins | sample SalMarSW160230MG_FD_203093 | JGI IMG/M metagenome (GOLD analysis project Ga0315536, IMG submission 203093) | Salt marsh sediment microbial communities from the Plum Island Ecosystem LTER, Massachusetts, United States - Salt Marsh Sediment SW1602-30 ... | reverse complement strand
ACGCAGATCTGAGCGGTTCTGTGGAGGGGATGATATTCGTCAGTGGAACTGGCAACGAGCCGGACCTTTTCCAGCAGGCAGGGGAAGCCGCAGGAAGGATGATAGAGAGCGGCCTCTCTGTCAGCGAGATGCAGAATCTTCTCAATCAGATGGAAACCCTCATCAACGAGTCTGATTATGATTCTGCAAAGAAGGTTGCGGAAAACATAATATCCACTTCAGAGCTTGCATTCAGGGTCAAATCCCTCCTTGAGCAGATAGCTGCCGGAATCGGCCAGTCCGCCGGATACGGGTTCGGGACGCCGGAAACCAGCAAGCTTTACGACATCGCCATGCTGGCCTTCCAGAGGGGCGATTACGAGAGGGCAGAGGAAAGGGCGAACAATGCCCTGCTTTCATTGTCGGTCGAAACCTACGGGATAATCCCATCGTTGATGTTCATCCATTCGTACTGGTGGTTGATAATCCCATCGCTTGTCCTTGCCGGGCTGGGTGCCGTGGGCATGAGGAGGGTGGTGTCATCCAGGAAGATAACGGGAATGATAAGGGGGCTGGAGCATGAGGAGAGGGTGATAAACAACCTCATGATCAGCCTCCAGAAGAACTACTTCGTAAAGAAGAGTATAGGAAAGGAGACCTATCTGGGCTCGATGGAAGACTACCGGACGCGGATTGCCGGGATAAGGAGGCTCAAGGATTCGCTGAAGGCAAGGAGGCTCAGGGGAGACCCCCTCAGCAGGCTCAGGATGGAAAAGAGCGACATAATCAGGTTCATGAAAGAAACCCAGATAGGGTATCTTGACAGGGGAGATATGGGCAGGGGTCTCTATGAAACCATAATGAAGAGGATGAAGGAGGAGCTTGCCGAGGTCGAGAGCAGCATGGACATTGCATCGAGGAAGAGGAAGGGCTCGTGCCGGCTTCTGGTATTCTCCCTGATGATTCTGCTCCTCCTTACGCCGCTTGCGGCTGCGCAGGTAACAGAGGAATATGCTGCAGGAGAGATATCAAGCGCCGGGCAGGCCATATGGGAGATGATGGACGCGGGATTCGGCACGTCCTATGCGAACGACACCCTGGCAGAGGCGAACATAATGCTGGGCAGGGGGGAATATGCAGCCTCTGCCTCACTTGCGAGGGATGTCTGGAACATAAGGAACGCGGCGTTCGATGCAGACTCCCTGATAGACCTGGCAGAGGAGAGCGTTTACACCGCCTCCCTTGAGGGGATAGACACGTCACATGCAAGGTGGATGATTGACGAAGGTATCCTCCTTTTCGGTTCAGAGAACTACCTCGAGAGCAGGGAAAGGCTGCAGGGAGCGATAGAACTCGTTGAGAAGATGAGGTCAGAGGCCGCCCTTGAGCAGAGCCTGAGCTCGACCATGCTTACTGGCATCGCCGCATTCGCAGCAGAAAACTGGATTTTCCTGGTTTCCGGCCTTCTTGGAGCAACAGTGGTTGCCGTCTTCGCTTTTAGGAGGAGGAAAATATCCGGAATTAAGGGGAAGCTGAAGGACCTTGAGGATGAAATGAAGTCCCTGGGCAGGATGATGAAGCTCGCCCAGGACAGGTATTTCCGGCTGAATTCGCTGGGCAAGCTCGATTATGAAATAAGCATGGAGAGGTACAGGAAGAGGTCCGCCTTCCTCGAGAAGGAAATAATGGCGATGAAGCAGCAGCTGAAGGCCTGACTGCGGATATGAGGGTTTTCTATCTTCTCAGAATCTGCTTTATCCTGTGTTTCCTGGGGACCCTGTATTCCTCGCCTATCAGGGAATGCGCTATCTTCATGTAGGCAACCGCCGCAGGTGAGTGCGGCTTGTGGACGACCAGCGGGTTCTTCTCGAAGATTGAGCGCTTGACGTTCCTGTCCTCAGGTATCCTTCCTATCACCTTCAGGTCGCACATGTCCTCAATCTCCTCTGTGGAGAGCTCGTACCTGTCCCTGACCCTGTTCACCACTATCCCGATTGGTTCCTTGCCCATCTCCCTTGCCACCCTTATCACCTTCAGGGCATCCGTTACGGCTGGTATCTCGGGGTTGGTAACGACTATCAGTTCATCAGCTGCCTTGAGTACCAGCCTCGCGTCCTCCCTGAGGCCGGGAGGAGAATCTATCAATATGACCCCACCGAGGTCGGCAAGCAGGGACTTGAGCCTGTACGGTGTCGGCGACTTGCTCAGGTATGACAATGATATCGATGCGGGAATGACTTTCAGACCGGATGGGTGGGTGTAGATGGCGTTCACGACGCTTATGTTCCCGTCAAGGGCGTCCTGTATCCCGAGTGGGAACTGATAGAATCCCAGCTGGAGTCCGAGGTTAGCGGTTGACAGGTCGGCGTCAACGACCACGACGTCCTTCCCTATGTTGTTGAGCGCCAGGCCCACGTTGGAGACGAACGTGGTCTTTCCCACTCCTCCTTTTCCAGAAACAACCCCTATGATTTTTTCCATAAAGCTTAATAGGGGTTATGATATAAAAGCATTTGTTTGGGTTAGCGAAAAACCCTTTTCGTGTAAAGGCATGCCAGCTGGCTGGTATAATCGAGCGTTGTCTTTGCTGACATCTTGCTGCTCCCTGACATCCTCGGGGAAAAGGAATAAGGAATCTCGGATATCCTCTTCCTTCCGGGGGCTGCAATTATATCCAGAAGTATCTTGAACCCCCTGGGCCTGATTCTTATGCCCCCGATGAAGTATCTCGTTACAGGTGGGTGCGGGTTCATCGGGAGCAATCTAGTCAGGAGTCTCCTCAGTGACGGGCACGAGGTCCTGGTCGCGGACGACCTGTCCACTGGCAGCATTAAGAACATAGGAAACGTCCCTCTCGTGAAGGATACCAGGGATGCCCTCGACAGAGGGTTTGATGGAATATTCCATCTCGGTATGCCCTCGTCGACCTATATCCTGAGGGGAAAACCGGTGCTTATTACAAAGGCAATTGATGAGTTCATTGCGCTTCTTGAGTATTGCAGGAACAACAAGGTAAGGATGGTCTATGCATCAAGCTCGTCTGTATATAACGGCAACGAAACGCCGTTCAGGGAGGACATGGATATATTTCCCAGGGACCTCTACACCGAGATGATTTACTTCATGGAGAGGCTTTCCAGGGTTTATCATGAATTGTTCGGGGCGGAGTCGGTTGGTCTCAGGCTGTTCAGCGTTTATGGCGACAATGAGGAAAGCAAGGGGAGGTTTGCGAACCTCATATCTCAGATGGTCTGGGCAAAGGAGAAAGGAGATGTTTTTGATATATACGAGCCCAAGACTTTGCGGGACTTCATCCACGTGAACGACGTGATAGAGGCCCTCATGAGTTCAATGAATTCGCATGTCAGCAGCGGCGTCATTAACATAGGGACAGGGAAGGCTTACAGTATCGGGGATATGGCAAGGCTTATTGGGGTCGATTTCAGGACTGTTGACAATCCTGTAAAGAATTACGTGGAGAAAACGCACGCGGACACAAGAAAGGCAGAGAATCTCCTGGACTTCAGTGCAAAGACGGACGTAAAGGATTACATAAAATCGAAGCTTACTCAACTATCTCGAACTTGACGCCGTAGTGGATGAGCCCGCCAGGGCCGTCCTCCATGAGCTTCCTGAATACGGGTCTCACCCTCTTTCCTACCTCGACCCTGTTTATGTCCCCGATGACCTGGCCGGATATGCTGGCACCCTCGTCAAGGTCTACCACTGCGACCGTGTATGGTGTGTAGGATTCAAACCCCTCCGGGGGGATTCTTATTATGGTGTAGCTGGATATCTTCCCGTTCCCGGAGAATTGGAAGTCCTCTATCCTGCCGCTCCTCCTGCATGCAGGGCAGAACGTCTTCGGGGGCATGAAGACCTGGCTGCACGTGGTGCACCTGCTGCCGAAGAGCATGTACCTCTGCTTCTGGAGCCTCCAGAACAGCGGGACAGACGACTTATGGACCATTCTTCCTCCTCAGGGCATCCTGGTTGCACAGGATGTTCACGACCGAGGTCGCACCGCTCCCCCCTATATTAAGCGCCATGCCCGTGCTGGCTCCCTTTACCTGCAGAGGACCATAAGACCCTCTCAACTGCATGACTATGTCCGCAATCTGACGGAGGCCGGTCGCTCCGACCGGATGGCCTATCGATTTCAATCCACCCGTGGGGTTTATGGGCTTCTGGCCCTCCCTCCTGATGTGGCCCTCTTCGACGAACCTTCCGCCCTTTCCTTTCTCAACGAAGCCGACGTCCTCTATCGCGATTATCTCGTTGATGGAGAAGCAGTCATGGACCTCTGCTATGTCTATCCTGTCCGGGGAAAGGCCGGATTCCTCGTACGCCTTCTTCACGGCGTGCTTCGTTGCCGCAAGCTCTACCATGCTCTTCCTGTCATGGAGGGCCAGCGTGTCGCTCGCCTGGGCAGAGCCCGCTATCCATATGGGGTTCTCGAACCTCTTCGCAGCCTCCTCTGACGCGAGGATTACCGCCGCTGCCCCGTCGGTTATGGGTGAGCAGTCAAGGAGTGTTAAAGGGTCGGCAATCATTGCCGAGTTCAGGACCTGGTCGACCGTTATCTCTCCCCTGAACTGGGCGTTGGGGTTGAGGACGCCGTTCCTGTGGTTGTTGACGGACACCATCGCCAGCTGCTCCCTTGTCGTCCCGAACTTCTGCATGTGCTTCCTTGCTATCAGGGCGTAGAGCCCTGTGAACGTCAAACCTATGTGCGACTCCCACTCCTGGTCACCTGCCCCCATCAGGGTGGCTATGGCATCGGTTCCCTTCAGGTCTGTCATCTTCTCTGCCCCCGCGGCCATGACTATGTCGCTCCTCCCGCTCATTATGTCATGCATGGCTGCCCTGAAAGCGAGGGCGCTGGATGCGCATGCGCCCTCCACCCTCGTGGCAGGTATTGGATTGAGGCCTGCCTGCTCCACGGCGAGCGCTCCGAGATGTTCCTGCCCGATGAACCTTCCTGCAGACATGTTCCCGACATAAAGGGATTTTATGTCCCTTCCCTCGAGCTTGGCGTCATTGAGCGCGAGTATGCCTGCCTCTGTCGAGAGCGACCTCAGGGATTTCTCCCAGTGCTCCCCGAATTTTGTATAACCCACTCCAACGACAGCTACCCTCATCACAATCACCTCTTGAGCTTACCCCTGAGCTTTGCGTACGTCCCGTAATCTATGTTCTCCTTCCTGTTTATGTAAAAGTCAGTCTTTGGCGCGTTCTCCCTCCTCTCCAGTATGCTGTCAGTGACGGTGAAGACGAAGGAATCAGAGCCCGCGCCAGAGCCGTATGAAGTCATGAGAATCCTGTCGCCAGGCTTTGCGACGTCGAGGACGCTGCTGAGTCCTAAAGGACTCGAGCCAGAGTAGCAGTTGCCAATCTTCCTCACGACGAGACTCTGGTCTATCTGCTCCATGGTGAAGCCGAGTGACTTGGCAACGGTTATCGGGAACTTGCCGTTGGGCATGTGGAAGACCGCGTATTTGAAGTCCGGTGGTGAAAGGCCTGTCTTCTCCAGCATCATCTTCGTTGCAGAAGAGACGTGCTTGAAGTATGCGGGCTTTCCCGTGAACCTTGCCCCGTGCGAGGGATAGTCCTCGTTCTCCCTCCTCCAGAAATCGCTGGTGTCTGTGGTGAATGAGCATGTTGCGTCGATGGTTGCGAGCGGGTCATTGCCTATGATGAAAGCCGCGCCTCCGGCCGCTGCGGTGTATTCCAGCGCGTCGCCGGGCCTTCCCTGCGAGGTGTCCGCGCCAATCGCCATCCCGTACTCTATGAGTCCTGCCTTCACGAGGGCGTATGCAATCTGCATTCCGGCTGTTCCGGCCTTGCACGCGAACTCCAGGTCAGCGACCATGAGCTCGTTGGAGAGGCCGAGCGCCTCTGATACCACTGTCCCGCTGGGCTTTACCGTGTATGGGTGGCTCTCGCTCCCTATGTAGAGGCATCCGATTTTCTTGGGGTCGATGCCTGCCCTGAGGATGGCGTTCTTTGCAGCCTCCGCTGATATGGTTATGGTATCCTCGTCCGTGTCAGGGACGCTCTTCTCGCTTATAACGAGGCCCCTCTTGTAAGCCTCTGCATTCTCCCCCCAAATACGCGTTATCTCCTCAACAGAAATCCGGTACCTGGGCACGTAAGCGCCATATCCTACAATACCTATGGGCATCACAACACCATAAGCTTATACTGGGACCAAAAGGTTTTTAAATGCTCGAACCACACTACGACGAATGCCATTTTCTGCCCATGCCGGCAGCCAATATATTAATAGCTGACTGGCATCTATTTCTTATGAGCAAAACCATACTTTCCGTGCATGACGGCCACACGGCAACGGCGGCTCTCGCCAGGGACGGGAAGATTCTCGCGTGCATAAGCGAGGAGCGCCTCAACAGGATAAAGGAGTGGGGCGGAGTCCCTTCGCTCGCGATAGGGGAGGTCATGAAGATTTCTGATGTCTCTCCGCAGGAAATAGACGTCGTTGTCATTCCCTCGTTCATAAATCCCGTTACCAGCATGGAATCGGGCAGGAAGTCCCTCCCCCGCAGGGCTTTCGGCCATGCATCGAAATTAACACCCAAGTCAGTCCTCCGCTCCGACATGTGGGTGAAACCCGCTGTCAAGCTTCTGAGGAAATTCAGGCATACAGAGAAGATAGAGAAAGCCCTCAGGGAGAACGGCGTCAATGCTCCAATCTCGTTCTGCGACCACCACCTGGCACACGCGGCAGGCGCATACCTTCCCTCATGGCTGGACAGGAAGAAGAGATGCTTAGTCATAACGGCCGACGGCTCAGGGGATGCTGTTTCAGGGACCATCAACATCGCGAAGGGGGAGGATATAGAGCGCCTCATCAGCATATCCAATTACAATTCCATAGGGGAGCTTTACTCCAAGGTGACAGAATACCTGGGGATGAAGCCGCTTTCACACGAATACAAGGTCATGGGCCTCGCGCCCTACTCGAAGAGGGAGCATGTACAGAGGTCGTACGAGAAGTTCAGGAAGATGATAAGGATAAGCCCTGACAACCCGCTGCTCTATGAGAACATAAGCGGGGCATGGAAGTGGCAGTACATGGACAAGCTCAAGAAGGAGTTTCATGGTGAGAGGTTCGACAACATAGCAGGGGGGCTTCAGATGTTCTTCGAGGAGCTCGTAACGAACTGGGTGAAGAACATAATAGACGAGACGGGCATCCATGACGTTGCCTTCGGTGGGGGCTTGTTCATGAACGTCAAGACCAACCAGAGGATTCTGGAGCTCCCTGAGGTAAGGAGCATGTTCGTCCTTCCCTCCTGCGGGGACGAATCCCTGCCCATAGGGGCGGCACTGCAGCAGTATGTCTCCCTGTGCCAGGAGGACGGGGTGAAGCCCAAAGTCGCGCCGCTGGGGCCCATATACTTCGGTCCGGAGTATTCGGATGATGAGATAAAGGCGTCCATAAGGAAGGAGAGCCTCGGGAAAGGATATCGTATTGAAGAGGTTAGGGACATCGATGCCCACGTCGGGGAAAGGGTCGCGAAAGGGGACATAATTGCCAGGTTCTCGGGAAGGTGCGAATGGGGGGCGAGGGCCCTCGGTAACCGCAGCATACTATCTGACGCGAGGAACAGGGACTCGGTGAGGAAGATAAACGAGGCAGTGAAGAACAGGGATTTCTGGATGCCCTTCGCACCGAGCATCAAGGCAGAGAGGGAGAAAGACTATATTGTCAATCCTAAGGGGATGAAGGCGCCCTACATGATAGTATCCTTTGATACCACGGAAATGGGGAGGAAAAGCCTTGTCGCGGCAATCCACCAGTACGATTTCACAGCCAGGCCGCAGGTCGTGGAGAAGGAATGGAACCCGGGATACCACAAGGTCCTTTCCGCGTTCGAGAAGGAAACCGGCGAGGGAGGATTCATGAACACCTCCTTCAACCTCCACGGTTATCCGATTGTCTGCTCCCCAGAGGACGCCCTGTGGACGCTGAGGAACACCGGCCTAGAGCACATGGCCCTGGGGAACTGGATGATAAGCAAGAAATGGGCATGAAGAGGGCGAAATTAACATTTATAAACCCTGTCCATATTGTTAACATTACAGGTGACGGCATGAAGGTTCTTGCGATAGGCGCGCATCCCGACGACATAGAGTTCGGGTGCGGCGGGACGATAATGAAGCACATCAAGAGGGGAGACGAGGTAGTCTTCATAGTCCTGAGCCACGGTGAGAAGTCAGGGAGCAGGGAAGAGAGGAAGAAGGAGGCGATGGATTCTGCAAAGAGGTTCGGGGCAAAGCTCTACATATTCGGCTTCCCTGACACAAAGATACCTGACGACCACGACGTCATAGAGAAGATAGAGGCGGTGGTCAAGGAGTTCAGGCCGGACAGGGTCTATACACATTCTGTCAAGGATACCCACCAGGACCACAGGAAGGTCGCGTACGCGACACTTGCGGCGGCGAGGAGGGTAGCGGAGATATTAGCTTACGAGTCGCCGAGCCTTTACCTCAACTTCCATCCCAACTACTACATAGACATAAGCGACTTCGTGGACAGGAAGACGGAATCCCTTAAGGCGTTCGCCACGCAGAACAGCAAGGAATACATGAAGATAGAGGCCATAAAGGGGCTCGCCCAGTTCCGCGGCCTCCTCCCGCAGGCGAGGTTCGCAGAGGCCTTCGAGGCCATAAGAATCATCAGGTCCGGGGACGTTTAGGTTTTCATGCTTTTCAGATAAGGTGAAGTTATTGATGCTATATGCTTCTTTTGTGCATCAGTGAGATAGCTGAATCCCCTTACGTTACCGAAGCAGTTCCTTGAGCCGCACCTGCAGGTGAAATCCTTAACCAAAGTATATTCCGTTGTGCAGTAGTTGAACGTGATTGGCTCACCTTTCCTGATGTCCCTCCTCGCGACCAATTTCAGTTCTTTCAGGTCCCAGTAACAGTTCGGGTTGCATGCATGCATAAGTGTCCCGGGACCGTCCAGGTGCTTGTTTTCATCAATCTGTATAGTGAACATGCCTCGGGCTTTTCTGATTTTTCTGTCCCTGATGCTGCACACCACAGAGCCTTTCTTTATGGGTTCTTCAGCAATCACTGCTTTGTTTCCGTTTATTTCTCTGTAAGAAACCTTTCTGATGAACATGTTTGTTCACATCTCCTTGTCTTTAGTGGCTGACGGATGTTCAGGGCTGCTTGTAGTCGCGGCCTACCTTCTTGGCTATCCTGTTCTCTGCCTTGACCTCTGACCACAGGAGCATGTTCCTGCTTATCTTCCTCTTGTGTAGGAGCTCGACCAGAATCTTGACAGGGTTTATGCCCGCCGCCACAGTTATCGGAAGGCCTCCGGAGAACCTGGGGTTGATTTCAACTAGCTTGGGTTTCCCCCCGCAGTCGAGCTTGAACTGCATGTTGGTGCCCCCAACGAACACGAGCTCCCCGCAAATCTCCTTCACGATTTCGATGATGTCCGCCCTCTTCTCTGTCTCCCCGAGGACTGATATCCCCTGATCTGTGTCGAGCCGCTTCCTCGGGACAATTATGATTGGCTTCCCCTTCGTGTCGCAGATTACGTCAACCGTGTATTCCTGTCCGGGAAGGAACTCGCAGAATATGTTGTCAGTGCTTATCGCCTTGTCAGGGATGGCCTCCACGTTGTCGAAGTACTGCGTCCCCTTGGTGCCCCTCCCGACGCGGGGCTTCATGAATACGGGCCTGTCCTCGAACCTGTCCTCGAGCTGCTCCCTGTCGTATGCCGAAACGAAGGCAGGGCAGAAAGGCTCCCCCTCGAAGAAGTCATAGAGGTTCTTCTTGTCCAGGCAGGCCTTTATCGTCTTGGGAGGGGAAATCAGGACAATCTTCATGAAAGCGGCCTTGCTATCTGAAAGGACAACGAGCTCCTCGTCGACCGTGGGTATTATGTAGTCAGGCTTCTCAGAATCCACTATCTTGGCCAGCTCTGACTGGAAGGGTTCGTCCCCTGCAAGAGGGACCCTGTAGAACTTTATCTTGCCCATTCCTATCCTTGCGAGCCGCTTCCTTGCCCCGGGGTCTGCATCGCACGCGATTACGGTCTCTGTCTTGGGGAAATAGCTTATTGTGTTCATCCCTGCCGGCCCCCCGGCACCGGTAACCAGAAATTTCATATCATCATCCCCAGGAAAGCTATTATGATAAGGCACCATATTGCATACATGCCGACCATCAGGAAGGTGACGTCGTTCTCGTAGCACTTCCCCTTTATCCTCCTTATCAACCGCATCGCTATGTGGGTGGTTGACCATATCTGCGGGTAGGGTGCCTTCAGGCTTCCGTCCCTCTGGACCTTGCCGAAACACTCTGGCTTGAAAATCCTCTTGTTCCTCCAGATGTAATGAATCTCCCTTGACTTGATGATTCCCTCGAGGATGTACGGAGCCATTATGAGGATGGTCACTGTCTGGAAATATCCGAAGACCGCGACTATCGCAAACGTCCCGCCAATAAAGTACGTGAGCGTGTCGCCAGGGAAGACCCTTGACGGGTATCGGTTGAACCAGAGGAAGCCGAGCATGCAGGCAATCGCTATCACGATTAAGGATGAAAACGGGGTCCCCCAAGCAAACCAGAGGAGGGTAGCGAAACCGATTGTTCCTAGACCTGCCTCGAGGCCGTTGAAGCCCCCGAGGAGGTTGACTGCATTGGTTGCGACCACGAAACCTATGGGGACCATTATCAGGGGGTAGAAGAGGTATGGAAGGGTTATCACGTTCCCGAGGACTGTTATCATGTCCCTTCCCAGCATGAAGGGAAGGAGAGGTATTACCGCAGTTATCGTTATCAGGGGCTTCTTCCATCTCACGAAGCCTTTCTTCCAGCCGGACACGTCATCGATGTAGGCAATAAGTGTTATTATGGTTATTGAGAACAGGGATATCATTATCACTATCATGTCCGTATACTGCTCACTCATGTAGTTGATTACAGAGAGGACCATGACGCCAATTATGAAGGAAAGGAAGACAACCACCCCTCCTGTCTCAGCTACCTTGGGTTTGCTCTTCTTGTTCATGTCCTTCCCGACCAGCCCCTTCCTGTGCGCCCTCCTTATCCACAGGGGCATGAGAATCATGACTAGAAGGAACGAAATCAGACCTGAAACCAGAATCTCGTACATCATTACACCAGGCTATTGTGGATTGTTATAGAAATATATAAAGTGGTGATTAAAGAGCGTTTTGTGGTTATTTTAAATAGTGGATTTTGTAGCCTGCTTTTTCGCCCGCTTCTATCAAATCAGAAACTCCGGGTGGCAAATCATCGGTTAAAACATCCATTAATCCGGATTTCTCATGCAAAGCTAAAACATTATCTTCTCCACACTGTAAATAATGAACACCGTTCCTACCTTCTCCTATGTATTTGCGGCACGGCCTTTCACTACAGAAAGCTCTGAACGTTATTACAAACATTTCCATTTGTTCATGGCTCATGTGCTAATCCATTGATTAAAATTTTATAAACCTTTTCTGTACCAAAGCCCTTCTCGTGGCCGTTACCTCAGATTTTCCTTATCTCGGTGGTCCTATGGGCGTCAGAGCCCGGGACCGTCAGGGCGCCGCTCCTCTTTATTGCCTCGGTGAGCTCGGGAGAGCTCGGATAGCGGCTGCTTATTTCGACGAGGACGTTGTTTTTTCTGCAGTCTTCCATTAACGACAGGAGCTCTGGCTCTGTGAGTGGAGGGGTGCTCCTGTTCAGGAGGGTCATTGGGTGGCCGAAGACATCGAGGAGCGGGTCCTTGAGCATGTTCCTCGCGGCCTGCAAAAGGGAGTGCTTGTCGTTCGTTGGGAAGCCGTGGAACACGCCGACCAGAAGGTCGCACTCGTTCTTGAGTGGCTCATTTATGTCCAGCTCCCCATCCGTTCCCATGACCTTTGCCTCGCATCCGAGAAGGATTTTCATTTTGGGGAAGCGCTTCCTGGCCTCCTCCACCTCCTTCTTCAGGGAGTCCCATTCGTAGAGAGTCTCCTTCCTGACGTGCTCAGCGATGGCCATTAGGGTAAGGCCGTTCTTTTTTGCCTGCTCACACATCTCCATGACCGTGTTGTAGCCGTCGGTGTAGTTGGTGTGGACGTGCCATTCTCCTGTCTTAATATGTTGCCTAATGGGCTCCCATCTCTTCATGAAATCGCCTGTTTATTTTAAGTTTACGGGATTTAATAGATATTAGGTGCGTAGATGAATACTCTCGAGTGCATAAAGACCAGGAGGAGCATCAGAAAGTACAACCCAACTCCTATCGGGGAGGACGTGATGTTCAGGATAATGGAGGCCGCGATACATGCCCCCTCCTCGAGGAACGCCCAGAACTGGGAGTTCATAATAGTAAGGAACGAAACCACGAAGAAGAAGCTGGCCGAGGCCAGCTACCAGAAGGAGCTCGTTGAGAATGCTCCTGTGGTGATTGTCGTCTGCTCTGACAACAACAAGCTGTCACAATACGGGGAACGCGGCAGGAATCTCTTTTCCATACAGAATACAGCCGCTGCCGCGCAGAACCTCATGCTCGCCGCGTGGGAGCTCGGTATCGGCTCGTGCTGGATTGGCGGGTTTGACGAGACCGAGGTCGCGAACGCGGTCATCCTTCCAAGCCACGTGAGACCGATGATGATAATAACCCTCGGTTATCCTGCCGAGAAGCCCAACCCTCCGAAGAGGTGGGACCTCAAGGAAGTCGTCAGGTGGGAGAGGTACGAATAACACAAGCTTTTTATATCCTTGCCCTTTATGGGTTAGTATGGGACAGATGAAGCTTGCGGGCTCATTGCTCGTGCTGGTCATAATGGTGATGTCAGCCGTAGGCTTCGCAATGAACAGCGCGAACCTCTCGAGCCAGCCGCAGGCAGAGGAGATACCGAGCATAATAGATTATGAGCTCAGCCCGCAGGAGCAGATACAGGTCCTGAGGACAGGTATGGTCCTGATAGAGAACTTCTATGCAGAGAACTGCACGGAGTGCGTTGACAGGAACTTTATACTCAACGGCTTTGCAGCGAGGATGAAGGGATACGTGGTCCTGGAGAACATTGAAGGGAATGAAACCAGGCTCGGCCTTATAGGGAACCAGGGAAGGATAATATCCCTCGATGGCATGGAGATAACTGACAGTAGCCTCTTGCAGGTTTTTTGCGAGAACGCGATTGCCCAGCCGAGGGAATGCCTTATGTTGGAATACTAACCCAGCAGCTTCACGAACTTTGATACCTCAACCCTGCCCTGCGCAAGGTTTCCCTTTCCCCCGCCAGAGCCACCGGCCTTCTTTGTTATTTCATTCAGGACGTCGCCGGCATTCTCCCTGCGGCTCATCACGACGAGGTCCCCGGCCTGGTTGGACAGGATGACCGTGACGTCAGGGTTCTTGTCCACTATCTCTGAAGCTGTCTTTATGAGGTCGCTCCTCTCACCCTTTATTATGTCCATCAGTCTTCCTTTCCTGGACTTGGAAATGAGTTTTGATGCCTTGACCCTTGCCAGGGACTCCTTCTGGCCGTCAATCTCCTTCTTCTGCTCCTTCCAGACATGGAAGATGTTCGCTGCAAGCGTCCTCATGTTTGATACCCTCGGGGCATTCCTGAAGAATGTCTCGGTTGGAAGAATCTTCTCCGGCATCCCCATCTCCTTCCTTATCCTGTTGAGTTCATCGTGGTCTTTCCCCATCTCGTCCACGAAGCGCTGGAATGTGTTCAGAAGGGTTTTGGGTTCCACTGAGAAGACGGATGAAGCTGATATTACGTCGTAGGATGCATCCTCCTCTGTCTGCAGGGAGCGGGCAATGTTCTCATAGAAACCTATCTTGCTTACGGAATGGAGTATCTTCTTCACGACGGCCTCGTTCTCTGTTATGAAATCAAAGGCCGGGTTCCCTGCAGCGAACTCTATCCTGTTGACCCCGTCCTGTATCCTCTCTGTCCTTATTATCTTTATCAGGTCTATCTCGCCCGTGTTCTGGAGGTGCGTCCCTCCGCATGCCTCGACATCGAACCCGTTGGCTGTGTTTATGACCCTCACGTCCTTTCCAGGGGAGGCGCCACCCTGGTAGAGTATGAACCCGTATTTCTTCTCTGCCTCTGCCCTGGGCAGGACCTGTGACTTTATGGGCATCTCCCTCTTGACCATGTCATTGGCAACCCTCTCTATCTGGGCTACCTCCTCGTGGGTAAAGGGCTTGTAGTGGGTGAGGTCTATCCTCGACCTTTCAAAGCCCTTGTTAGCTCCGGCCTGCCATATGTGGGGCCCTATGACCTTTCTCGCTGCACCTGCAACGAGGTGGGTTGCACTGTGCATCTTCATCAGCGTGTATCTCTTTTCCCAGTCTATCTTCCCGTGCAGGATGTCGCCCTTCTTTATCTTGTCGGGCTTGTTTATCCTGTGGAACACTATGCCCTCGAGCTTCTGGACGCTGCTGACCGTGAACTCTTCAGCCCCCTTTGTAAGCATCCCCTGGTCAAAGGGCTGCCCTCCGCCCTCTGGGTAAAAGAGGGTCTTGTCAAGTACCAGCCATGTGTCTTTCCCTGACTTCTTCTTTGCAACTACGTGGGCGTCGAACTCCTTCTGGTATGGATCGTCGTAGTAGAGCATCCTTGTCTCCTGGATTCCCCTCGTGGAAACCCTGAGGTGCCCCTTGTCTTTCTCCTTCTCTCCTGTCATGTGGGCGTCAGTCAGCTTTATGTAGAAATCCGTAGGTACCGAGAAATCATGGCCCTGCTCCCTCGCGACCTTTTCTATGAGCTCCGGGTTTATCCCGTTGGATATGTAGAGCTGTATCATTTTCTTGGTGTCCAGCTTCCCCCTATTGAGCTCTGTCTTAATCAGGAGACCTGTCTTCTCGAGCGTCTTTTCATACCTCTCGTTCTCCATGTCCACTATCTTAGATAGGTTGTCCCTTCCTCCCATGAGCTCGGGGAATAGCGGGTAGAGATGCTTTGCGTGGAGCTCTGCCACCTTAGGCAGGGTGAAGTTGAAATCGAAATCCTTCATGAACGAGAATGCCCTCCTGAGCAGGACCCTCAGGTTGTAGCCGCCCCCCACGTTGGATGGAATCCCACCGTCCGTTATTGCAAACAGGAGGGTCTTTGCGTGGTCTGCTATTGCATAGAGCGCCTGGACCGGCTCAACGACGGAGTTAAGCTCCCTGACATCGACCCCCAGGGTCTTTGCTATCTCTTTCCTTATCTTATCGATGTTTTTGACCTCGTCAACGTTGAGATGGCCTGCGAACTTCGAATACTCATCGAAGAGGTCATTCTGGTGGAAGCCTGTCTGCTTCTTCATCCACTTTATTACAGGGCCGAAGGTAGTATCGTAACCCGTGTACGTTCCCGTGGTGAACCATGCAATCCTCTCGTGCCCCCAGCCAACGTCTATGACCTTCATGGGAAGCTCCCTGAAGGAGCTTCCTTTCCTCGTGAACTGCATGAAAACAGAGTTGACAATCTCGAGGCCCTTTGAGAAGGTCTCCATCGAGGGGCCGAATGCAGAGAAGTCGGGCATTGCCCACAAATCCTCCGTGTAGGTGAGCTCCTTCTCAGGGATTCCCATGGATTTCGTGAGGAAATCAAAATTCAGCTCTATGCACCTGTCCTTCCAGTAGTCGCCGAAGGAATGCTGTCCGCCCATTATGAACGATGTGTGATGGCGCCCGGTTATGCCGACGTTCGGTATGTCATTGAACCTCATGCACATCTGGGGAACGATGAGGGGGTTGGAGGGAAACTCGAAAACCATGTTCCCCTTGTCAAGGCGCTGGAAGTCCTGTATTGACGCCATGGTGAAATAGAGGTCAGGCCTCCACCGGTCTATAACAGGATAGCGGGGAACTGAATCGTGTCCGTTCTTCTTGAAGAACAGCTCGAACTGCCTCCATGCCTCTATGTAATCCCATTTCTTCTTTGTTATCGGCATCCCAAGGAAGCCGTAGCTCTCGCAGGGCGGGTCACCGCAGAGCTTCCTGCCCTCATCAAGCGTCCAGAAATTCTTCCCGCAGCGTGGACACCTTTTTCTCTTGAAGCCCTTTTCCTTGAATATCTCAAGCTGATAATGCTTCTTCCAGTCCTTTGTGAATTCCTTTTTCAGTGACTCCTTCGTGAATGCCATGAACATCCTGTTCCTTGTTTCTTAGCCAGGGTTTTGCGGCAGGTTTTTTCCGCAAACGCTTTCTGCGTCCCCCTTCAACCCCTCGCAGAGACGTCTCGCGTCACATTGTTTAGGTGAGACGCGATTGTCCGCTTGCTTGGACAAAAGGGTTTATTCTTAATATATACCAAACCTATAATAATATATTATATGAAGAAGAGAAAGGGCCAGGTGGAGCTGGTCATAATCCTCGGAATCATATTCCTGTTCCTAGTCGTCCTCTTCTCCGGAATCGGGAGCAACTTCTTCGCGAGCCCGATACCGGGCGGGGTTGCCGAGAAGCAGGCAGCGGTCAGCACCATGGTCCTCGGTGTGATAAAGGACGGCGTCGAGCAGACGCTGAGGGTCATGGAGAGGCACGGAGGGTATCTCGATGACCCGTCAATAACCGGGAAGTCCTGGAGGGACGCGCCTAACGTGCAGTTCATGATGTCAGGGGTGGCATACTGGCAGATGTGCGAGAATGATTATTCGCTTACGAAGGACGAGATAACAAGGAACTTCGAGCTCTCTGTAGCGAAGCATATAAAGGACAACATAAGGGAGGTGAGCGATCTCTTCGGCAAGAACGTCACCTTTGATGCCAACTCGGTTTCTGTCGATGCCAACATCCTGGGCTGGAACAAGGGTGAGGCAAAGAGGATTGACGTCTCGGTCACCCTCCCGACAAGGGTTGACGGGTATGACATGCCTGCGCAGTATCATCCCTACAAGCACAGCATAGACACGAGGTTCGGTGAGATAATAAGGTTTGCGAGCGACTATGCGAAGGACAATGCAGCGAAAAGGAACATGGAAATCTTCACGATATACGGCATCTATTTCTCTACGGTCGAGCCGGACGGCTTCGGGAGGCTTCCCACGAGCGGGGTCCTTACCGAGTGCGGCCAGGTCCTTCACAGGGACCCTGAGCAGATAAACAGGCATCTCTATGACCTCGTCAATTACGTGATAACCCAGCTGAGGTGGTGGGATGTCATGACCACTGATTATGACATACCGAAGATTTTTGCCATACAGGCGCTGAACGGGGAGGAGTACAGGGACCTTGACATATACCTGCGCATGGCTGACAATTTCGCCTTTGACACTCATAATGTTATAATGGTCACGAACAACAAGCCCCTCGTGACATCAAGCGTCCTGACCCCGCCGGTCTGTGTCCAGGAGTTCAATATGGGGTATGACGTTGATTACCCGCTCATAGTAAGCGTAAAGGACGTGGAAACTGGCAACTTCTTCAATTTCGCGAGCCACGTTTTTGTAGAGAGCCAGGGCCTGCAGATGTATCCGGGGTCGTGCAGCAGCATAACCGCTCCCGGGCAGGGAGAGTGCGAGGATTTGCAGTGCTCGGTGAATATGAGGGTCATCGATGACCTCTCGAATCCGATAGTGGGAGCATTCGTTGCGTTCGGTGACTGCCCTGTGGGGTACAGCGACGCCAACGGCCTTGTCTCCGGCCCGTCAGCATGCTTCGGTGACCTGAGCATATACAAGAACGACACGTACGAATACTACCTCGAGGAGGAGATAACGAACAGTGAGATTGACAGTGTTTACGTCCTTCACAGGATTCCTTTCTTCACCGCGCACTTCAGGGAGGTAAAGATATTCATCGATTACAAGCCCTATCTTGGAACGGGCTGGCAGACATGCACGGCATGCGGCTCGTGCAACACCGGCTACGCCACTGACACCAGGATAAGGTGCGAGACCGACCTCATGGACAAGGAATACATGTACGTGGAGTTCACGCCCTCGCACAAGCCGACTGTCACGCTTCCTATAACAAACATCGACAGCAGCAGCATAGACCCCGACTGCATGGATTCCGAAGCTTGCCAGTTCTGCACAGAGCATTCAAACGACATAAACACAGAGAACATGGGAGATGTGAGGGAGGCCTGCCAGCAGTGCAGCATAGACTGCGCCTCCGGGGT
>Ga0315536_1000596_pt1 | contig 18105 bp, 15 predicted proteins | sample SalMarSW160230MG_FD_203093 | JGI IMG/M metagenome (GOLD analysis project Ga0315536, IMG submission 203093) | Salt marsh sediment microbial communities from the Plum Island Ecosystem LTER, Massachusetts, United States - Salt Marsh Sediment SW1602-30 ... | reverse complement strand
GACATATTTATTAAATTTAAATGAGATTGATAATCAGTTGCTTTGTAAATTTAAGCTATTTTCCCTGATATGTCAAGGCAATGCAAGATTTTGGGCGGACTTGCTTATAACTCCCATTTAGAAGTATAATTAACAACTTTGCTCAAACAAAACACCATTGTAACGAAACCAAAGCCTCAATTTTGACCAAAGCCCTCCCCTCCGAACATGCTTTCGCCGGGTCGCTCACGGGGAAACAGTGAGGACATATGGGGTTATATAGGAAATGGGGGGGAAATGTTACCATGCTTTTGCTCGCTGCGCTCGCAGGTCATGCAGGTCTTGCAGGTCTTGCGGTCATGCAGGTCTTGCGGTCTTGCGGTCTTGCGGTCTTGCGGTCATTCAATAGTAATTCAATAGTAATTCGTTGTAATTCAATAGTAATTCAGTGGTAATTCAGTAGTAATTCAATGGTAATTAGGTTATAACTATGAATTACGGCGCGAAGCGCCAAATTACAATGAATTACGCCTAAGGCGAATTACTATTATTTACGCCGAAGACGGTTTGCGCCACTGTGCCTTTGCGCCATTGCGCCTTTCTGACCTATTCACTGCAATCCGTTGTAAAATATACATTCGGGCTGCCCTTGCTATCAATTCTGAGTCCCAGGGGCGGAAAAGGCATAGTCCAGACGCATACTTTCTGCAGGGTTGGCATATCAGTTATGCTCAGAGCATAATCAATATAATAATAGCCATATGATCCCAGGGATGCATTGGTGGAAAGATCGAGGCTGCTCAGCTGGTTCCCACCACAATATAACAGGTTCAAAGCTGTGAGGCCGGTAAGGTCGAGGCTGGTTAACTGGTTATTTTCACACATAACATACTCTATATCAGCATTATCTGTAAGATCAAGGCTGGTCAACTGGTTGCCTTTACATTCCAGATTCTTTAATATAGTATTCTTTGAAAGATCAAGACTGCTTAACTGGTTATCATTGCATATCAGCCATTCCAGAAAAACATTATTAGAAACATCGATGCTGGTTAAATTACAGTTGCTGCAGGAAATGCTCCATAGCGTATCATTCATTGACAGATCAATTTCATCTACCTGGTTCAGAGAGATATCCAGATGGGTTAAAACGGGATTATGGGTAACATCCAGACTGGTAATCGTATTTCCTCTGCAATAAAGTAGCCTTAATAAAGGATTGTTTGTCACATCCAGGCTGGTTAACAGGTTTTCATTGCAGATTATGTCGCCTAAAACAGGATTATGCGAAACATCCAGGTATGGTATCTGGTTTTCATCACAATAGAGGATCCACAATTCGGCATTGTTTGTAACATCCAGTCTTGTTAACCGGTTTTTATAGCAGCTAAGGTACAATAATGAGCTATTCCCCGAAACATCCAGGTCTGTAAGTTGATTAAGGTCACAGGCTAATGTCGTTAGTGCAGTATTCAGATTAATATTAAGTCTGTTTAGCAGATTATTACCGCATTGCAGAAACTCTAAAGCAATATTATTCGAAATATCCAGATCCGATAATTGATTACTCCCACAGCCCAGTCCCTTTAATGCATGGTTTTTTGAAAGATCCAGGTCGGTAAGCTGATTACCTGAGCAATAGAGTCTCTCCAATTGAATATTTTTCGAAACATCCAGGCTGGATAACTGGTTTAAATCACATTCCAGATACTTAAGGGCTGTATTATTTGAAACATCAAGATGGAGAAGATGGTTGTAAGAGCATGATAATGTATCGAGATTGACAAACATTTCTATGCCGGCAAGGAACGAAATATCTTTTCCATTCATTTTAAGAACAGTTACTGATTCAGCTTCTTCATAACTGATAAGTCCGTCTCCGTTCTTATCAATCCCCTGATCAAGGAGAATATTTAAAAATGTTGTATCGGCTATATAGAAATTATTAGAGGGATTAAACAGGAGATCATCTTTCTTGCACCGGGCCAGGATGAATACTATAATTGCGAAGATCGATATTTGCGTTAAAATCTTTTTCATTAGCAATTATTGACCGCATTCTGCTGTAAAATAAACATTCGGGCTGCCCGTAGTGTCAACCTTGACTCCTTCAGGGGGAAATGGTATTGTCCATACGCATACCTGCTGCAGGGTTGGCATATCTGTTATGCTCAGATGATCAGGATAGGCAGCAAAATAAAAGCTACCTGAAGGACCCAGTGAAGTATTACCGGAAATATCCAGGCTGCTCAACAGGTTTCCATCGCAATACAATTTGGTCAGTTTTGAGAGGTTGCTCAGGTCAAGGCTGGTTAACAGGTTTCCTTCGCATTGCAGGAACTGCAGCCTGGTATTTTCTGAAATATCGAGACTGGTTAACTGGTTATCATAGCACAAAAGCAAATAGAGGTCAGGAGTCTTTGAAACATCAAGGGTGGTTAACTGGTTCATGCCACAGAACAGGACTTCCAGTTCAGGATTCTGTGAAACATCAAGAGTGTTAAGCTGGTTTCTTTCGCAGTTAATTGTCCATAAGGTAGGATTATCTGCAACCTCAAGGCTTGTCAGATCATTCCCTGAGCAATTAAGATATGTTAGGGAGTGTTTATTGGAAATTTGAAGAGAAGTAAAGTGGTTATTACCGCATGTCAGCCATGTTAAATCCGGATTATCAGAAATATCCAGGATGGTTAAATTATTCTGTTCACAGTTCAGACTTCTCAAAACTATATTTTTGGAAACATCAAGGAGTGATATCCGGTTCATACTGCAAGACAAAACCTCAAGCTCAGTATTCTGAGAAATATCCAGGCTGGTAAGCTGGTTCATATAACAATGGAGTGTTTCCAATTCAGGATCATTTGTAAAAATAAGATTGGTTAACTGGTTATCCCCGCATTCAAGCCTTGTAAGATATTTTTTATCTGAAGCATCAAGATAAGTTAGCAGGTTACTCTGACAGTTCAGACTTCTCAGGTTGCTGCACTGGGAAAGATTAAGACCGACAATTCTATTCTGACTGCAATCGAAATTAAGAAGGCTGGTATTATTCCCGATGCCAATAGAGTAAATTTGATTATTGCTGCAATCTAAATTCTCAAGATTGATATTATTTGAGATATCAAGAGCTCGTATTTGATTGCCGCTGCAATTCAGGTCTTTCAGTTTTACATTTTTTGTAATATCAAGTGTGCCTAACCGATTTTCCTGGCACCAGAGCGATTCCAGATTGACAAAAAATTCTATACCTTTAATATTCGGGATGTCCCTTCCGGAAATTATCAGAACCGTAATCTTCTCAGCTTCAGCATAACTAACAGACCCGTCACCGTTTTCATCAACACCCATTTCAACAAGAAAATCATAAAACTGACCTTGAGGAATATTGACAGGATCTCCGGGACCTTGTTCTTTTTCGCAGCTGATGAAAAATAACGGCGCAAATAGGATGAATAATGCCCAGAAAAATATTTTCACGACCGCAAAAGTTATTTGTTTATCTGCAAGTTACAATATTATTAAATTCGAGTCAATTTTTTTGCAATGAGGAAATAAAGACGCTGGACGCAATGAATGGTGCGTGGTGCGTGGTGCGAGGTGTGGGGTGCGAGGAAACGACGCACGACTCACGACGCACGACACAAGGAAGGCAACAGGCAAGAGGCTCAGGGCGCAGAGCACAGGGCAAAAAGAGCAGAAATTCAATGATAATTCAGTAGTAATTCGGTTGTAATTCGGTTGAAATTCAATGGTAATTAGGTGGTAATTCAGTTGAAATTCAATGGTAATTAGGTTATTACTATGAATTACGCGCGAAGCGCTAATGACAACTTACCTTTTTTGTCCGTGTTAGGCTTTCGTGCTTTTTAGATCAGTGCATGAAGGTAATCTGCGGTATCTTTTAATCCATTTTTTCTGAAAATGTCTAATACCTGATAATCATCAAAATGAGGATTCTTTTTGTTCATAACCAAATCTCTAAATGCCTTAATACTAGTCTCATGATTAAGATCAATAATATCTGTTAAAAAGTCATCGGCATCCTTGGCAGATAACCCAAAACTAGATAAATATTCATTGGGAAAATGCTTTAAATTATTAGTTACTATTAAATTGGCATTAATTTTTATTGCTGCAGCCAAGACATGTCGATCTTTAGCATCAGACAGAGTAAGAGTTTCAATCAGAGGCTCGTAGTTTTCGACCGAGGCATCTGGAAAAGCATCATTAACTATTGAGATCCTTTTTATTGCTTCATCTTCAGATACACCATTACGGATCATTACCTCAAACCATTCATCAAAGATATGCTTACTCCATTTAGGTGTATATAGATCATGATGAGCAAACCATAACAATAAATCACGTATCCACAAAGGATAGATAACATTGGCGTCTAAAACGCAAGTAAAACGAACACTATGTATCATATAATCCTGATTCTTCATCCAATTGCATCAATTCTTGGATTTTGCTTCTCTGCTTTGATTTCATTTCCTTCTTAAATATGACAACATTCTCATATTTGATCCTTCTGTGTTTACCCACTTTAGTGTAAGGAATTTTTCCTTCCTCTAGAAGTCTTACTATATGAGGTCTAGAACATCCAAGAAGTTCTGCTGCTGCTTGAGTTGTCATTTCGGTTGCAATTGGAACTATGGAAATTGGATTTCCACGACTTATTTCTTTTAGAATTTTAGCCAATAATCTCAATGCACTTATTGGAATCCGGATTTTCTCTTCTGTTTCTTCTATCTCTATTTCAGGAATTTCTGAACGTAAGTGTTCAATAGAAGAAGCAAGGGTGTCATATGACTCTTGTGCAGCTCGTTGCTCTTCCTTAGTGGGCTTTCTGATATCAATTAGTTCCATATTTAGTATTGTTATTGTTTGTTTTATTTACAAATATATTCGAAATATTCGAAATAAACAAAATAAACGAAATATAGTTTTGGCTTTATTTAATATAATATGCTTATTGTGATGCGCTTGGCATGAAGCCTAATTCTCATTTAGCATTATAATTCAAACAATAAGCTATCGATAACCAAACCAAAGTTTCATTTTTACCAAAATCCCTCCCCTAAGAATATGCTTCCGCCACGTCACTCACGAGATAAAGCGTAACGGCGTAAGGGCGTAAACCACCTACGCCAAGGCTTCGGTGGTCAGAGGGCGCAAAGGCAAAACCTAAAAAATAAATACTTTGAACTGTGCATAATGTATTTTGCATTCAATTCAGACATGCTTTTGCTCGCTGCGCTCGCAAATCTTGCGGTCTTGCGGTCATTCAATTGTAATTCAGTGGTAATTCAATGGTAATTCAATGGTAATTCAATGGTAATTCAATGGTAATTCAGTCGTAATTCTTTGTTATACTATTAGTTACTATGAATTACGGCGAAGCCGAATTACAATGAATTACAGCGAAGCAAATTACAGCGAAGCCGAATTACAATGAATTACGGCGAAGCCAAATTACGGCGAAGCCGAATTACAATGAATGACGGCCGAAGGCCAAATGACCATGAATGACGGTGCGCAGCACCTAATGAAGGCCGAAGGCCAAATGACCATGAATGACGGTGCCCCGCAAAGCGCGGTAAACTCCGCACCTAATGACAGCCTGTCAATAAAGAGGGCTCTAATCCGGCTACCGGTTGCCGGCCGCCGGTTGCCGGAATAATTACCTTTATTGTCCGTGTTACCGTTAGTATTTTATTTTAATTATCTTTCGGAGAGCAATTTAAAGAGAGAGTCATTGATATAATAGTTTGCTGTCCCCAGTTTCTTTTTAGTCAGTAGTTTGTCGTCAGCAAGTTGGTTCAGATAATTTGCTGCAGTAATCCTTGAGACATTTAAGTCCCGTTGAATAAACTCAATTTTTGTGTATGGATGTTTAAAAAGGTTGTTGAGTAAATCCTGGCTGTAAAATTTATAATTTTTACGCAATATGTGTTTATAATTCATCATTAGCTCGCGAATCTTAATAATCAAGTAAATAGTCTCTCGTGAGGTTTGATCCACAGCTTTAATCATGAACAGGAGCCACTCTTCCCAATTATTTCTTGTTCTTACTTCCAGGAAAAGTCTGTAATAGTCAGACTTATTTTTAATTATGTAATTGCTTAAATAGAGAATTGGAAGGTCTTGAAGCTTTTCCTGTATCAGGTATAGAATATTAATAATCCTTCCGGTCCTGCCATTACCATCATAAAATGGATGAATACTCTCAAATTGATAGTGTATGATTGCCATCTTCACAAGAGGGTCGAAGTCACTTGATTCCTTGTCATTTATGAATTTCTCAAGATTGGTCATTAAAGCTTTGATTTCTTCAGGATCTTGTGGTGGAGTGTAAATTACCTCTCCGGTGGAAGTATTTTTTAAAGTTGTCCCAGGGAGTTTACGAAATCCAGCTTTATTACCCTCAAGGATTTCTTGAATTTTTAATACAATCCGGTTAGTTAGTAATCCAGTTTTTGAAATAAGATCAAATCCTGTCTTTGTAGCAGCAATATAGTTTTGTACTTCCTTCGCATTAAGTGATTTATACGAATCAAGATTTAATTCTGATTTGTAAAGGTCATCATGGGTTGTTATAATATTTTCAATCGCCGAACTGTCCTTGGCTTCTTGAAGTCCCAGGGTATTAATTAGTATACTTTGGTTTGGCATTGTAGAGGAAATGCCTTTTAACTCAGCCAATGCAGCATGGGCTGAGGGAAGGCTTTTTAGAATGGGTTTAGTTTCTATATCCCAATCCAGCGGAAGAGGAAGAAGCTTTTTGCTTGACTTTGTCATATGTATAGAAAAAGTGAAAAATTATTCAAATCAATCTGATTATGTAAAGAAAATACGATTTTGTATACAAAGATAATATTCTTTTGTAAAGAAAATCAAATAATCTATACATATTAGGTGTTGAATGTTAAAATATTTGGATTATCTTATCATATGCAGAGTGTCCTGTATTAACGGTAACTCTCATTTAGCATTATAATCCACAATAATTGTTTAAAAAACGCTATTTTGACTAAAACAAAGTCTCATTAAAACCCAAATCCCTCCCCTCCGGACATGCTTTTGCTCGCTGCGCTCGCAGGTCTCGCAGGTCTTGCAAGTCTTGCTCTGTCAACCGTAGCTTTAGCGAAGGTTGGCGGTCGTGCAGGTCGTGCAGGTCTTGCTCTGTCAACCGTAGCTTTAGCGAAGGTTGGCGGTCATTCAATAGTAATTCAATAGTCATTAAATAATTACAAATTAATGACACGAAGTGAATGACGGCCCGTAGGGCCAAATGACTATGAATGACGGCCGAAGGCCTAATGACTACGAATGACGGCCGAAGGCCAAATTACAATGAAAAGAAATATTTTTCAAGCCAAAACCTGAATATTGGATCCTGAAACGAAACCATACCTGCATTATTATCAAGAATTTCCTTATCAATAAGCGATTTCCTCGATCTGGTTACATTGGAGGAAGAGGCCAGATGATACTTTTCAATCACCTCAGCTGATGATAAAGCTGTTTCTCCGGCTACAAGAGCTTGCAGAAACCTGATCTGGCTGTTGCTCAGCGTCTCGGTAATGGTTGCAAAGAGAAGACTAAGCTGTTCAACCAGGGACTGATGAGCCTGTTCCACTATCACTTCATGGCATTCATCCTCAGTCCGCAGCCATACCTGCTGTGATAACTGCTGAACATAATATGGATGATTATCTGCAAGCTTGACTATCAGCTCTGCCAGGTTGTTTGAAATTGTCTTCCCCGTTGCCGAAAATCTTTCTGATATAAATTCAATCCATGATGCAGTATCGATTTTCTCAAGAAAAACAAGGTCCCCGAACTTATAGAACGGCATGGAAGGATTCGTAAAGACGTCAAGCATCATGTGACGCTTGCTCCCGTAAAGGCAGTAGGACACATCCTGATGCTCCTGCCAGTGCGATCGAAGACGTTTCTGAAAGAATAACGGATCATCAAAACCGGCAATATTCTGGAATTCATCGATACAGACTACCATCCTGAAACCTTTCTCAGATGCTACTTTCTCTGCAAGATCGAGGACCTCTCGGGGATCATTCCTTAGTTCCTTCCAGTCAAAATTTAATGAGAATTCATTAGTTATATCAGCATTCATAACTATCTTCGGAACAAGCCGCACAAGAAACCTTTTTGCTGCATCGACTGATTCCTGCCACTTTGAAGAAGCCGATTTCAGAACCGCCATGGCAAGCAGCTCATAGAATTGCTCCTCATTCCTTACACTGAACAGGTCAATTCTACATATGCGAAGCGAATTACTGTTTGCGCATGCAATTGAAGCAGCTTTTTCAACAAGGGAACTTTTTCCCCAGCGACGAGGAGAGATGATTATAGTGTTAATAAGGGAGTCAAAGTTCGTAACCAGCCGGTTCGTTTCCTTCTCCCTGTCCGTAAAATTCTCGTTTTTAGCAATTTTTCCAAAAACAAAAGGAGTTTCCATATATATATTCGTTTTATGATACAAATATATGAAACATTTTTGTTTGTAACAAATTTGTTACATGATTGACGGAATAAACCAAAGTGACTAAATAAAAGGTCATTCGGATGCCCCCGCAGAGCAGGGTTTCCTCACTTTGTTCGTCAACATTCAATGGTCATTCAATAGTCATTCAATCGTCTTATTATTAATGACGCCGAAGGTTAATGACCATGAATGACGGCACGAAGTGCCCAATGACTATGAATGACGGCCCGACTCTGTACACCGTAGCCAACCCTGAGCTTGCCGAAGGGGGCGAAGGTGTAAGGGCCATCTAACGCGCGTAGCGCAAATGACAACTTACCTTTATTGTCCGTTTTGGCGGTTGGTGTTATTAATTGTCATTTTTTATTTGGATTCCTGCTTGTCAAGTAGGCAATCAATGAATAAATGGCAATAATAATTAAGAGTTTGAATACAAAATTAATGAGAGTGTCACTTACTGAATGTGATCTGCTGTCTATTTTGATGAAGGAATAAATAGAATAAACAATACCGATTAACAATATTATCCAGCCGATTATCGAAGAAGGGGAAAAAATAATCCCATTTCGTTTGAACCAAATTAATTTCATTTTTAAATTTTTATATTGAATATACTATTAAAACAAAGATTGAGAAAATAATTATCAAAACATTAAGCCAGACAGTCTTAAGAAAATTAAGGGACTTTGGACTACCGGAGAGGATGTAAACTTTACGAACACTAATGATATTTATCAGGATGAAAATGACAGGCGAAATCAGAAAGAATAAATACGCTACAAATCTTTGCTTAGTTATTAAATCATGAATGCTTGACGATAAGGTTGCATTGGGCATAAAAAGACTTTTCATTAGAAACATCATAATGATATATAGTGGAATAATTAGCCACCATAAGCTTAAAACGGTTTTATCTTTTGAATTTGCAATTGCATTAGCTAGCATATCTTGGTGTTTTAGCTGATCTACTTCAGGTTTTGTCATCTGAAATAATTTTTTTTCAAATTCATCCTTTTCCATATCCAATAATGTAAATAGTTAAATTTGGTTGCATTTTTCTCTTAGTTTTTCTAAACCTCGCGATAGTAGAGATTTTAGTGTTCCTTCTTTAACAAGCAGAATTTCAGCTATTTCTTTGTTATCTTTTCCTTCAAAATACTTTAAGGAAATTACTTCCTGGTATTTAATTGGCAGTGTTTTTAAGCCTTTCAGTACTAATAGAAATTGATCATGTTTTTGAAGTTCTAATTCATATTCTTTTTTATCTTCACTGATGTAGTCTGTAAAAAGATCTTTATCCTTTATGTCTATCCTTTCAAATATTGAATTATGTTTCTTCTTTTGTCTTATGTAGAGGTTCAGTTCATTTGTAGCAATTCTATACAGCCATACTTTTATTGAAATCCCTTTGTATGAAAAGTTTTTTATATGTCTAAATGCTTTGAAAAATGTATCTGCAGTAATGTCTGCAGCTTCATCAAAATTTCCAGTCCGTCGAAGAATATAACCAAAAATGGGTTTGTAGTATAGTGTGAAAAGCTCAGAAAATTCTGCTGGATTTGATTTTATTCTATTTAGCAACTCAATTTCAGTCATAAAGGAATGGGAATTCTAATATACCAATAATGCAAAAGTCTCAAAATCGTTGCACGGCTCCACTGACCGCTAACGGCACTGACGGCAACTAATTAAACCGCCCGTGTTAGCACATGTATATTGTTAATAATCAGGGCTCTTATATGCTAGGTTTGTGGAATTTATTTGAATCTTTTCTCTATACTGAATAAAATTTAATTTTAAGTAAATGTACATATATATGGGGGGTATGCAAATCCTGGTTTCAAATTTTAAAAATACTTTAGGAGGTGTTTATAGTCCAGAAGAATAAGAAGCTAGAGAAACGACCCTGTCTTAACTTCCCCATCCCTTTTATAATTAGCAATTAACACACCGCCCGGAGAAACTTTATATTCAAGAAGACTGAAGTTGGCAGGAATGGTGCCATTCTCAAACAGTCGTTTGCCATTACCCAGCGTTATCGGGAATATTTTCAGCCAAAACTCGTCAACAAGATCGTACTTCAGAAGTGTCTGAATAAAGTTGCCGCTTCCGTGCACCTGAAGGTTAGGGCCATCTTGCTGTTTTAATTTTTTAATCTGATCTTCAATATTCTCTTTCAGGAAAACTGTATTGCTCCAGCTATGGGTGAAGAGCGTGTTTGAAGCGACATACTTTGTAACCAGATTAATTCCTGGCCATTCATTTTCATGATCAGGCCAGTATGATGCGAATATTTCAAATGTCTTTCTGCCCAGTAACAGATCTGCATTATTGCTCATCTGTTCGCTCATGACCTTACCCGTAAATTCATCAAAAAACGGAAATGTCCAACCGCCATATTTAAAGCCGCCGGAAGTATCTTCTTCCGGTCCACCGGGTGCCTGAATAACACCGTCTAGTGTCATAAAAGACAGAACAATTACTTTTCTCATTGTACTCCACAGATTTAGTTGGTCTATAGAATTTTGTAACAATTTAAATGGAAATTTGTTTGAAGGGATTGGTAATTATTCGTTAGCACAAATATTTTTCGTCGCGCAATGGAAGAGTCCAGGCAGAAAGCAGTATTGTTAATAAAATAACAGATGTTTATAGTTCGTATGGCATGAAGCCTGGCAGCCCTGAGTTAAAGAAGGTAAAACCCGGCTACCGGTCGCCGGTCACCGGAATAATTACCTTTATTGTCAGTGTTATGTGTTTAGGCTTTGTATAAAAGTCATGGGAATATAAATAATGTTTGATTATCTGCGTTCATACCTTATATCCCATTAGGGCCAGTACATCTTTTTGTTCTTAAATGAGACAGATAAGTTATAAAAACTGTAATTAACTTTTTAGTCAGTAAATCTCATATATTTCTTAATCAGATTCACGTTTTCAATATTTGTGAGCATTTCCAATAATTTAAAGGCAACATCTAATCCTGTGGAAGGTCCTGTTGATGTTATAATGTTTTTATCAATCACGATTCTTTCATCTTGTACTTTTGCACCAAAATCAGCAAGTTGGTTCCTTCTAACCCCATCTAATAAATCATAAGTAGTAGCATTTCTTCCTTTTAAAACTCCTGATTTACCGACTGGCATAGCACCTACACAAACTGAAGCAATTATCTTTCCTTGTTTGTCAAATTCCCGAATCAGGTTTAACAATATTTCATTATAGGCATCTTCATAAAATCCAGCCTTTTCAAAACCACCAGGAATAGCCAGGGCGTTAAAATCCTGAACATTAATTTTTTCAAATTCCATCTCAGGTCGAACAATTAAATTCCATGTACATCTTATCTCTGGTCGAAGTCCTGTTGTTATCAAATCAACTGGTTCTTTCCCATAAACTCTACTCCAACCAATAACATCTGTGAAAACGCTTGCTTCATATTCTTCAAATCCCTGAGCAAGGAATAATAATACTTTTTTATTTTTCATGTTAATTTCTTTTTTTGCTGTTGGTTCTCAGGCTTAAACATAACTGTTGGGTATATGAAACGTTTTGCATTTAAATGCTATTTCCTATAAAACTGTTACAGAGTTAAATAAACGTAACGCATTTAAAATTAGCACTATCCGCCAGGTGTTTTAAATACCGTGTTATGTGCGGAATTATTTATTTCCCATTTGTCAAAAAAGACTCTAATTTTTTGTTAAACTCAATTCCTTTATTACAATTGGTGAAAAACACATATCCGAATTTATGCTCTTTGTTGAACATAAAAGCGCAAGTAAAATTATAATTATCACCATCATGCAGGTATTCATTACCAAACTCTGAATGTTTCATCATTATACCAAGGCACATAAAAATACTGTCAGTGTCGGAAGGAATCTTAATATGGGTTCTTAACATCTCATTATAAGTCTCTTCTTTCAGACCTTCTTCCTTTATCATTGCAATAATAAATTTGGCATAGCTTATTGCTTCGCTCTGTAAAGAGTATGAAGCAAAAAAATTTGGATTATTAGCATTTAAACCCCATTCTGTGGAAAACACCTTGCCATCAACATGCCCTGTTGCACGATGTTCTTGCAAGTAGTCATTCCATGTATAATAGGCATATTGCATTCCCAGAGGAGTAGAAACTTCTTCCTGAAATAAATCCTGAAGGTCATTTTTTTGAATATTCTTCAGATGAGCCACAACATTTGCCAAATATTCAAACCCCTCTCCCGAATAAAGATATTGAGTTCCAGGGGTAAATTTAATATCCAACTTATTATCTTTATTAAAGAACCTCCAATTAGGAAATCCAGATGTGTGACTTAGAACCATCCGGGCAGTTATTAATTTGTAACGATCGTCATATGCAATATCAGGATATGGTAAGTATGTATAAAGTGGCTGATCTAAATTCAATAATCCTTTCTCTACCATTTTCATTACAAGATAGGTAAAAGGTGTTTTAGACATAGAACCGGCATCAAAGAGTGTTTCTTCAGTCACTTTTTCTTTTGTGTCAACATTGGTTACACCAAAAGTGCGAGAGTAGACTATTTTTGCATCATTGATTAAGGCCATGGACAATCCCGGTAATCCAAATGAATCCATTTGTGCTTTTAAATAATTATCCATGTCCACTATAGTTATTTCGTTGCCACTCAAAGTGTTTATTTTTTGAGTATCCACCTGGCCATTAGAAATTGTAAAGCTTGAAATAATCAAGGAGATAATAAACGGAAGGTTAAGTCTCATGTGCCTTATTATTATCATTTATTGATTAGAAATTATTCAAAAGACGAACATTTTAATGAAATGTTGCATATAATTTTGCCTATAACGGCATGGCAATAAAGAGGTCCGAGCGTTAATAAATTGCCTGGCAGCCAACTTTAGGAGCCGGAATGCAGGGGTGAAAAGCAACCTATCTTTATTGTCCGTATCATGTCCAGTTATTATTTATTTACTTATAAATCCGAATTTCTTTAAAAACTCAACAGCTTTTGCATCCGCTTGTTTTTGAACTTCTTTATCCGGCTGCGGCCAGCCTCTGTCATCTAAATAAGATGGTGTAAACATATGACCGACATTATCATAAATACATAGTTCGCAATAATTTCCCTTGGACGCCATTTCATTATGAAATAACTGTTCACCCTTTAAAGGTGCCACATGATCCTCTCTACCCGCAAAGATAATTGTAGGAGGCAATCCTTTGAAAACATGCTGTGCCGGTGATAAACTTAAAGGATCAACACTTGTTTCAGATAGAAGCAATTTAAACGATTCATCATGACCAGCGTCTAAAGCCGGACATGTTAATAATAGGGCATCAGGTGTCGAATTTATTTTTTTATCGGGCAATGTGTCTGCAAAAACAGCTGCTGATGCTATCAGATGTGCACCAGCCGACCAACCTGATCCTGCAATTTTATTACTTATAATCCCCAATGAATCGGAATTAATCCTTAACCAAATCATTAAATCTTTTGTATCCTGCAAAGCATCGATCGGCGTTATATCTTTATGATTTGAAAGCCTGTACTGAACTGCTATTCCAATCATACCAAGATTAGAATACTGTCTGGCAGTGCCAAAAGCCCATGTAACGTTACCATCATCCCATCCTCCTCCATGAAAGACTAAAATTGCCGGGCGTTTTTCACCTTTTTTGAAGTCATTGGGGTAGAATATATGGGCCTGCACATTATATCCGTTTATAGTCTTGTACGTTTTTACTATATGATCCTTTTGCCCTTCAAGTATCGAACTGCATTGTTTCTCAATCCTTGTTCTATAAACTTCAGTTTTACAGTTTGCATAAAAATCTTTGATATATTTTTCACTATTTTCGATTCCGTTTTTTTGAATAAATTCCGATAAATATTCTGATAACCAAAAGTCTAATAATTCATGGTTGGTTAATATTTTAGGAAGATATCCAATAACAGCGTCCATTTTCTTAAGGCAATAATCCTTTTGGTAAGTATTTTTAGCTGCCAGAATATCAACATTGTAATCAAACCATGATTTGCTAAATTCTCTATAACTCGATAAATCACGCATCTTAATATTATCAATATTATCGATTGACTTAGGATCAATATAACCCCAGCCAGACTTACTCAAAATGACTTTTTCATGGGTAATCCACCAATGTTGAAAAGGATACAGGAGAAGTAAGTTGTAAATCTTGAAATTAACATCCGCTTTAAATAGATCAATAAAGGCTTTAGATAATTTTATATTTTCTTTCCCAACCGAAGAAAGAGGTTTCAGATAAAATTTTCTTAGTGAATCAATTTTCGAGATGTAGTCTGTTTCATCTTTTTTAAGAAGCTGCACTCTATTCTCTAATTTATAAAAAGAACTATTAACAGGTTGGTTCAATATGCTTATCTTTTTCAGAAAGCTGTTCGGTGATGTTAAATCGCCTTCATATTCGAGTGATGATAAATCACCTGAATTTAGTTTTAATTCTGTTTCGCTACCTGGTTCTAAATAGGCAACCCAATTTAATTTGCCATAGGAAATATCGTACAGCATCGGATATTTTATTTTAGCAGTAAAAATAAATTCTCCTGTTTCTGAAACAGGAATCCATTTTTCTCCGATATGTATCACTTTATCATTAGCACTGGTAATCTTCCCCAAAATTTGTGCATCACTTATGTTTTGTGAAAATACTACAGTAGTATAATTAAAGATCAAAAGAATAATGAAAAGAAGGTTTTTAGTTATCATATGTTTTACCATTGTCTTAATATATTAAAATGTGATTTTTGTTTTATAAATTGAACCTTATCGAATAAATATTTGACTTTTTATTTACACTTTACCGTTTCCGGATAATTCGCCAATCGTTCAATCATTTCAGGAAATGCTTTTTCTTCTTTCATTCCTTCAATACACGAAAACGATTTTTCTAATTGTGTTTTATTTAATTGCCTGGTATAAGTAACGAAATATTCTTTGACGTCTCCTCCTGGCAGATCCTTGTTAATATCAAGCATCATGACCGGTTTACTGCATGAAAAATCAAGAGGAGAAAAATCAATGTGCTTTACATTACTGCATTTACTTGTTCTATAATACATTTTCATATTTTTAGCATCATAAACTATTGACCATTTCGTAATTCCGATATCCAACCGTTTTAAAATATCAAAAGCATAATTCACATTAGATTCAGCGGGATTTTGTTTAATGAATTCAAGCATTTGAGCACCGTATACAAACCTATTGTTCTCTGATTTGTTTTTTAGTTCAATGTCTCTATTTCCACCATAACCTTTGTATTGTTTTAAAGAATCAAGGTCATTGGAATAAGGATTATTACACAAAAGCTCAACAGGCACATCATCATTTTGGTGAATGGTAGTCTTACCATTGATAAACTCGATTATTGCTTTATTGCCTTTTTTATCAGACACAAAAAAATGCCACCTGAATATATAACCACCGTCTACTGAAGCTTCTGAAACAAATTTTACAACTTCATCGACAGTGGCAAAACTATCCAAAACATATTGAAGCCAAAGCGCTGCAGCAATTTTTGGTTTTTTTGAAATAACGGCATATTTATGATTTTCATTTAAGCTCATTTCGCCGATATATAATCCGGCCTCATTTAAACCACCGTCTATTAATTCGCAACCGATTGGATTATATGTTACAGATCCATATTTTGAAATCCATTTCAACTTTGGAAGGCTATCTGTTGCACCCCAGAGCAATTGAACAAAACTAACGCTTTCTTTTTCAAGTCCTCTTTTATTTATGAAAATCATTCCCGGTATTTCCATAGGAACATCCAGATTATGCCCAATAAGAATATTATTTTCATTGAATATCCTAAATGTTGAACAACCAAATAAATCAACATCAGTCATAGTTTGTGATTGACTGCGTAAACTCAAAACAATAAGACACATAAAGAGCAGATTAATTTTTTTCATAGTTATAACCTTAGTTTTAAATATTTTTCTTCAATCAATAGACGAATAAATGGTTTAACTGTTACATAAATCTTGCAAACTGCAAAAATTGGAGTTAATAATCAAGGTGTTATAAAATTGAATTTATTCTGGATTTTTATCAAGGTATATTAGTTTTGCCGTCAGCTTGCGAAATTAAGTGGGCACCTCGGTGGGTGGAATTCTGAATAGCGGCAAATCTTCAAATAAGTAATCAGCTATTAAACAATTACTATGAATTACGTTGCGAAGCAACAAATTACTATGAATTACAGCCGAAGGCGAATTACGGCGCAGCCTAATTACTATGAATTACAGCGAAGCGAATTACGGACTAAGTCCGGAACTAAAGCGGATAAGAAAGCGAGGGCCGGACAACTTACCATTGTCCGTGTAAGTGGCTGGTGTTTTTTTATTTGTCCCCCTAAACTGATGTGTTAGGATAGTAGGATATTTGTTATTTGAGTTTTAAGAATTCACCATCAATGATCATGACTTTCACCCCATTTTTGCTAAATGAATGATGGGAGCTCAGATCATCAGAAACCACATAAGTCATTCCCTTTTTTAAGGTGGATTTATCACCGTTTTGCAATTCACTAATAAACTCACCCTCCAAACAATGAACAATGTGTCCTTTCTGGCACCAATGGTCAGCGAGATACTCTTTTGAATATTCTACAATTCTGATTCTCAATCCAGGAAATTGAACAGTTTGCCAAGTGGCGGTACCAGTTTCTCCTTTATATTCGACTTTGGGGATTGTTGTCCAGTCGATTGTCTGAAATGGAATGTTTTTGTCAGTTGTCATGTACTAATGTTAAGTGATTGCTATTTATCAAATGTAATGAAATTATCAGGATCTAAACTGTTGGTCACACTGGCACCTACGGCCCGGCAATAAAGAGGGCTGAGCATTAAGTCCCGACATGTTATATCGGGATAACGTCTTCTTAACCTGTACACTGGCTATGGAACCTCAAAGAAGTGCCTCCTGTCTAAAGGCTGGCAAACCCGCCATTGCTGCTTAAAACAGTCTGTAGTCAGCCATAAGCCGGATAAAACAGGCGGGTATTACTGAAAGAGGGCGTTGCTTTGTGTGTTGTATACCGTAACCTACAGACCAATTGTGAATCCAATGACACACTCCTAGAACTCGAGTTATTAATTAAATAATTGGTTTGAATACTTCTAATGGAGCCTAACTTTATTGCTGACGCCTACAAGTATCCCCTTAACCGTTGCTTTACACGCATCAAGAGAAGCATGCGTCACTTCATTAATAGCGTTGATCTGAAAGCTTACATCAATGCTTTCTCCGGGATTTAACTGTTTGATAGTCTTTTGCCAGATTATTCTTCTGTCGTTTTCTTTACCGGAATAATTAGTAAATCCGGGGCCCACGGCAGAAAAATCATTAGAGTCAAAATTATCCTCAATCAAAATATCGTTAAGCTGTTTTGACCCTATATTAGTTATTTTTAGAATTATCTCAACAGGACCTGGTTTGATATTTGCGGGAATAATTTTTTTGTGAATTTCCAAGCCCAGATTATTGGTGTTGTATACCAGGGTGAGAGGAGTCAGATATATATTATTTGCCTCAAAGTGCAGAATCGTCTTGTCGCCCTCGTTACTCTT
>Ga0315536_1000595_pt1 | contig 18111 bp, 30 predicted proteins | sample SalMarSW160230MG_FD_203093 | JGI IMG/M metagenome (GOLD analysis project Ga0315536, IMG submission 203093) | Salt marsh sediment microbial communities from the Plum Island Ecosystem LTER, Massachusetts, United States - Salt Marsh Sediment SW1602-30 ... | reverse complement strand
CCATAATTACTTTGTTGTTAAATATTAATCAATAGTTACATTTTGGTATGGGTCTACATCCATGGCTGTTGGCAGTGGAGCAGCTGCTATGGTTTGGGATCTATCTATTACTATAGTTGAATCAGTAAATAGCTTAGCAAAACCCGTTTGAAGCGTTACGTAGAAAGCCTCAGTTTGATTAGATACTATTCTTTCAGACTCTACCTTTAAAGGCCACCCATTAAATTTGATAATAGAAGAGGATGGGTCTAATATAATAGCTTTGTCATCTGGTACATTACCATGTACGTAAAAATTAGTATTCTGAGGTACTGGGGATTTTAATACAAGATTCTCCCTGGGCTGACCCATTACTGGTGTTTTAAATTCTGGTAAATCCAAAGTATCGATAGCTATTTCTTCTCCACCTATAAGAGTACTAGGAACCCTTCCCATACGTCCCATTCTTACCCATATAGTTAACAAGTCCTTATAAGTAAGGCTAGTTCCTGTAGCAGTACCAACTACTGGAGCTGCCTCTGAACCATCGGTTTGTTCTCCATTAAGAAGGCAATCAATTGCAAGTACGTCAGTAGCATGTCCCATTTTGATACCGAAATCCCTTAGGAAAATAGATACAAGGTTTATTGAAGCATAAGTAACAACCTCATCGGTTAATTTTATACCCCTACCAACCTTATATAGTTTAAATTCCTTAGAACCATAACTTACAGTTCCCAAAGGAATAGTTTCTCCTTCGCCTACATACCTAGGAGCAGCATCTGACATATTAATATGGGGCATAACCTGCCTTAAACCCCTCATCTGTTCTTCTGCAGCTATAATATTGGGATAAATAGGAGCTGCCCTATATCCTAACAGAAGGGCTGTTCTAAATATTTCGGGGATTATCCACCTAACATCCATTTCTGGGGTTGTTACTATATTAGAGACTGTATCAACTGAAGAATCGATACCGAGATCAGTTAGAAAAGCCTCAAAACTTATTTGGTGGTGTTCTTTTAGAATGTCAGAAAATGTTACATCTGAAGGACAATCCTTATCCATTCTTAAAGATTCTGCTAAAGAGACTAGATCCCTAACTTTTCCCTTAAATTTACTCTTTTCAAATTTTCTAGTATTCATAGTATTTCTTGTTTTCTTTTAATTTTAAAAGTTATGGTCTAGTGATTATAGTAAAGCTACCCTTACTACATCTCCATCATCTCCACCCTCTATAGCCCAACCTATTTGGTTAGTTGCACTAACTGAGGCATCGTCTATTAGTACATAGCCAGTAGTGGCATTATATACTGCAGAACTACCAAGTCTAACTGGTCCAGCAGCTAAAGAATCAGTCTCACATTCTACGAATAGAATAGCATAAGCTTTTAATACAACAGTTACTAACTCACCTGCTGTACCATCATGTAATGAATACCCTATGATTTGCTGAGTGGTGCTTGCAGTACCTGCTGCTTCAACCTTTCCATCTGCAGCTATTACAACTGGTTGTCCCTTGTATACTGTTTTACTAGTATTCACTTCAAATTCTTCACTAAGCTTATGGCTCTGTGATTTTAGAATAGTAGTTGTAGTGGTATCTCCGAATAAATATGGCATTTCCTTAAATTTTTATGGTTTCTATGTATTTCAAAACTTAATATATTTATAAATAAACCAGTCTAGTTATTAGTTTATTCTTCCCTTAACCAAGAAGGTAATTTATTTTTCTTACCCTCTATAAGCTTTTCCCTAGTAATACTTATGCTATTACTATCTATTTCACCCTCTACAGTTGGGTCAGCTGAAGCCCTTGTAACATCGTGAGAACCGCAGGATTTACATGTAAAACTATATTCTCCCTCGGTTATCTTCTCATACTGTTTATGGAGAGATTGTAAAGTTTTATAATCTGCACCCTTTATGATTGATAAGATATTAGTATCTAACTCACCATCTTTTAGAGTAAGCTTATACAATCTCTCAGTATCAGCTCTCAAAGTATCAGTAGCACTTTTACCTACTTCTGAAAAAGATATTTTATCATTTAGGTCTTCAGGTATACTAGATTTAAAAGCCCTTAAAGTAGTTATCTCATTTTCTATGGCTTCTTTACCAGTAAGATCAAGTATAACTAAAGGTTCTTTAGATTTTTCAAAAGCCTCTTTCATTTTTGCTAAATCTACACCCTTAATTATATCAGAGTAGTTAGTTTCGTTTAGTGATTCTTTTTCAAAACCGAAAAAGGTTTCAAGAAATCTTAAAATATCATTCATTTCATCAAAATTTTGGTTATTATTTTCTTTATTCTGTATTACTTCATTGTACTCTTTCAAGTCTTTCCAATCCCATATTTGGGGTTTATTATCATTATTGATGTCCCCTTTAAAACTAGCCCTGTCATTAGCATAATTTGGTAAAACTATCTTTCCATCGGGTCCTATTTTTTGAGCATAAGGGTCTGCCCCATGTCCAACTAAGGATGTTTCATGATAAGCTAATATATCTATAGCAACCTTTTGTATTAAATTACCAGCCTTATCATACGTAGCTAATTTATTTCTAAATTCATCATCTGATAATTCTGGATGAGACTTTTTCCATTTAAAATTCACAGTAACTGAATTGGCATGTATTGAAGGGGGGTCCATCATTATTCCCCTAGCTATACGGGGATTAGATTTACCGTCTATCTTTAACACTGCATTAATACCAGCAGGTACTTTTATACCATTAGCAGTATAAGCTTTTTGCCATTCTACAGACTTAACAGTACCTATAGCATTACCAACTGCAGTTTCATGTTCTACATTAACAGTTTGCCCTATTAACTTATACATACTTTTCTTCAGGACTGATTCTGGAAAATATATTGGATTATATTTAGCGTGTACTGATACATTAGATAACATCCTAAATATGGGTTCAATAAAATCTGAATCTTTAGGGTTTAAGTCTTCTTCTGTTACTTCTGGGTAATAAGTATTATAGTTTGGTGAAGAAACATCAAATAACCCAAATTTGTCTAGTTCTTGGGGTTCTGCTTCTATTTTATCATTAACCTGATACATTTGTAGTTTATCTGGTTTATGGCTAATGATTATAGAATGGCCTGCTCTTAAGGTTACTGATTCTTCATATATTTGTGTTTCCATTCTTATTAATTTTGTTATAGAGGATTTATTAGTATATGATTATTGATTTTATAGTCTAGTTATTTACTTTTGTTCTCCCTTCTTAGGTTGTGGTTTAGATTTTTCTCTTGTTTTTTTATCACTTTTATCATTTTGGTCCTGCCTATTGTCTTTTGAAGCTCCGTCCTTGTTTAAATCTCCCCTTGGTTCTTCTGCATCTGGTTTATCATAACCTAATTCATCAGCCGATTGTTGCATACTAATTATGCCCATCATGTACTTATTATATACATTACGTATTTTATATTCTTGGGCCTGTTGAAATTTTAATTCATCAGTTATAGTAGAGGGGTTAAATTCTACTGAAAGGCTTTTTATAGGATACCCCGCCAATTTCAATTCTAAAAAATATCCAAATTCTAAGTTAGCTGAAACTAGTTTTTGAACATTCTGTAATTGGGATAGCATTTTAGTAAATATGATATTTATACCAGTCTCAGAACCAGAACTACCTACACCTAAAAACTCTGGTGCAATTTTTAAACCATTAGCTACCTTAACTTCATTTTGGTCATAAAGAGCGGGTACTCCAGATATATTCTTAGTAGTAGAATTAAAATCTATTTCATGATCATCTATGAAACCAGTTACTATTCCATCATTAATACCATCTTTTAAATTATCCTTAGTTTCTGTTAGTATCCCCTTTAACCTAGTTATATAGTGTTCATCGGATTCACCAACTTCTTGTGATGGTTTTGCCATTAATACTTGTAAAAATCCCAATAACCCTATTTGACCTATTATAAATCTTAAATTCTTATCCATACTACCCTGGGTAGTTAAAGAATTTAAGGCTGTTAAAAAGGGGGGAATACCATAAGGAATATCTGTATCTCCATTTAAACCAAAATACTTATAGGTACTATTATTTAGTTTAACATACTTATCACCAATCCTATTGGTAAATATATTAGTACTCTGTTTTTGATAAGGATGAAATCTTAACTTTTTCCTATTCCATTGAAACCTTATTGTTTCTGGGTTAACTAAAGCTAAATGACTAATTCCTTTTAAGTCGTTGCTAACTACCCATTCATTAGATAGTGCCCCCCCTATCCATATTTGGGAAATCATTTTATTAACTAAACCATTCATACCAGCTACTCCATCACCCCAATACTTTTGTTTATCCTTTAAATGTTGCCTCATTTCTTTTTGCTGGTCCTTAGATACAGTAGGATCAAATTTAATCCTATGACCGGTATTAGTTAACTGAACCATATCATTCAAAGCTAAACCAACGTCTTCATTTACCCAGGATAGTTTTCTAATAACAGGAATATATTCAGCCATATACCCTGGGTTTACAAACATTACACTATCTTTTATCTCATAAGTAGTGTAATCATCTAGAACGGGTCTGCTCTTTCTACCAGTAGGTACAATAAAGTCTTTTTTTGGTTCTTCTATATTACTAGTTATATTTTTTTCCTTTTTAGTACGAAAATTAAAAATACCCATAATGATAGTATTGATTATTCTTAATAGTTGGTAGTATTGAATTTATTGTGGGGCAATTACTGTGGTTGTTACTTTACCCTTTCTTACAAAATTGGTAATAGATTCTCCCATTATGCTGTCGTCTGTGTAACTATCCCCATCTTCTAAGATATCCTCATCATCTGAAGCCCTTGAATGTTTGCCCATAGCAACTGGTCTATTCCTTTCATCATAAATAAATGTATAGGCCTCTTGAACAAAAAATTTATTGGTAATTACTATATTGTCATTTCTTATATCCTCTTCTAATTCATCTATGATAATTGGCCTATTCTTTTTATCTGTATACCAACCCGGTATTTTAGATTTCTTTGGCCTTGAGTCACCCTTCTCTTTTAGGAACTTTGTTGTATAAAAAAGATTTGGATAACCATGCTCTTGTATCTTTGTGGTTACAGCTAAACCTATATCATTACTTTCTGGTGCTAATAGAGCATTATTCCATTTCCTACCCTCTTTCATTAATAGTTCAGCAAAATCTCCTACCCCCATTTTTCCTTTAAAGAAAGAAACTTCTTCGCCAGTTCTTGACATATTTGAAAAAGCAGAGTAATCTCTACTCCTACCAGTTGCTATATCAGCTCCTATAAAATACCTTTCTCCTTTTACGGGTAAATTCATCGTTATTAGATTACCATTAAGAGATATATCATGAACTATAAATTCTGTTAATGAATCCTCTATAGCTTTTATATCCATTAAATCAAAAACTGAATTACCTGAAGTTAGAAAGTCTCCATCTATTTCCTGGGCTGTTCTTCTTGGTCCTAAAGCCTGGGACATTGTTCTATACCATTCGTCATCCCTATCTGGGTGCATTCTCCAATAAAGACGAATAGGATTAAATTCATTACCACCTGCTACAGCATCTACCCATTGTTTATGGAAAAAATTACCTATACCATAGGGGGTAGAATTTAAGATAGCAGAACCACCAGTTGAAAGTGTAGGGAAACCAGCTGCCCATATTTGACTTGCCCATCTAACTATAGCTGCTTCATCTATTACCAATAAGGAAACTGCTTCAGATCTACCCGCATCTTCTGTAGTAGGTATAGAGGTTATCATACTACCATTACTAAACTCGATTTCAGTTGATGTACCTATATCGCTACCCCTACCATTAACTACTTTTACTTTTAGGAAATCTGGTAAATTTCTATATACATATTTAATCCTTCTTAATACCTTTTTAGCAACCCGGTCTTTTATGGATATTATTTGAATGTTCTTATTGCTCCTATACATTGCAAGCCATAAACAAAATAGAGCAATAAGCTCTGTTAGACCAGCTTGTCTAAATTTTAAGATGATATTAAACCTGTTTACTAAAAAATGGTATAATACACTTTTTTGATAATCGTATAGATCAAATTTAACTTTACCTTTAACTGGGTGAATAACTGAAGCAAAGGTTGAAAATAAAAACGGGTCATTATATACCTTGTTTAAAATCTTTAACTGCTCAGAAGTTATTCCTTTTCCCGATTCTAATATTATTTTTCCCATAGATACTATAACCTATACCGAATTTAAAATTACTGGATTTAATATCTAATAGTCCAATGTCGGCTGAAGTAAATACTTTTATTTTTCTGTTGGTAATTTCCAATTGATTAGTGATAAATGGAGAAGTTCTAGGTATATCTAAACCCATTCCTATATAGTAATTGAAACTAGGTCCGTAGTTTGAAACTTTATGAACAGATCTTGTTAAACTATTTTCATAATCCCATCTATAATCAAAATAAGTTAAATTGATTGGCCAGTTAAAAGAATTAACATTACCCTCTATGTTGAGTAATGAAATATTTAAAGAATCCTTTGATAAACCTAAAGAAAGTAATTTAGGGTTTTTAGGAAATTGCTTCAAATAATATTCACTGATAAGAATAGAATCTCTTAGTTTAAAAATAATTAAGTCCTTATCCTTAATTATCATTGATAAGGAATCTATAGAAGTAGAATCTACTAAGTATACCTTTACCACCTTTGGAGGAGTAGGTACCTCATAAGGAACAGGTACTTCATAAGGCCTATCTACATAAATAGTATCAGTTTTGTAATTGTACACTATATCAGGTATAGAATCAGTTTTACCGAACAAAATGTAAATTAACAAAATCAATATAGCCCCTATTCCTACTAAGTATAATACATCTTTACTTTTCATAATTATATAAGTATACCTTAGAGGGATTAAAAAAATAATAATAATATTATATATATACTACGTATATAATATTATTATTTTTAATCCCGTGGTAACTATTAATATAAAATTAGGATTTTTGGGATTTTGAGGTCTTCTTAGCCTTTACCTTAACCTCTTCAATTTGGTAATTTTTCTTTACCCCAATTATCTCTTCCTGAACTTCTTTCAGGGCTTCAATAAGGGGAGGATAAGGAAAAATATCCGACTTATCCTGTCTCACAGTACAATGGGCATGGATACCTGGAATATGGTTTTTCACTACATCAAAATCGTATTCAAATATTTTTTCTATATCCCCATCAAGGCTAAGAGAAGGGAAATCAAGGTATAATTTACCTATTAACCATTTCAAAGATTCTATCTGTTCATTAGAATAGGCATGCCAATAAGTGTGGCCTTTCCAAGGATCAGCAAATGAATAACTTTCTGAAGGATTTATTACTGAATAGGTACTTTTATTTGGCCATAACGGATAAAATCTAAATATATTATCTACTAACCTTAATGGGCCAGTAGATACTATTTCTATACCTATAGAATGTTTTTCTTGCCAGTTATCATCTCCTTTAATACCCAGATGATAAGCATGTACTCCTGGGTCAAAGCATTCTATAATCTCTCCCTTACGGCCTATAATATATGCTGTACCAACTCTTTCTGGTGTAGAATTCCACCATCTCCAGGCACTTTGCCAAGTAGTACTTATAGTATGGTGAAGGAATAGAGAGAATTTTTCAAATTCTTCTGTAATGTATTGACCATTAGTCAAGTGTTTTTTAATTATTTGCATAATATTTTCTTTAATTGTTTATAGAACCATTTACTTATCTCATATGGAGGGGTTTTTGTAACTGTTGCCCTTCCTTTATTAATACAAAAATTTTTACGGTTTGGGTCAAAATATAATTTAAATCTATCTGGTATACCTTGTATTCTTGCTAATTCTCTAGGGGTTAGCTGTAGCCCTAACTGATTAAATTGTCTATTAGCTTTACGGGCAACCATAGGGTATTTCTCATCTAGATTTCTATATACTCCTGGTGCTGTTGTAAACTTACGATCTGTTACTGACCACCTAGTGTTATTAGATTTTAGCCATACTTCTTGAGCTTCTCTTAAACTTAGCTTATAACCAGAATACATGGTTATCATAGTATCTAAATCCTCTCTTATATGCCCGATTTCTGGTATTTCTTCTATACCTAAATTACCCCTTAGTTCTCCACTATTCTTTATACTTTTTACCTTATATATAGAGTTAAAATGGTATTGTATGTCATTTATATTATCCTTAAATGAGGCTTTCTTTATACCTATTAAAATTAACCTTACCCTAGTTATTTGAGAATTACCCCATCTTGATAAACTACCAGTATGACATATGAAACTATATTCTGGGAATGTTTTTTCCCAAGTTTCCAAAGGAACTAATTCTAAAGATTTTGGTAAATTCTCCATCATAAAAATCTTGGGTTTATAATGAAGTAGAGTAGTTATAAATAGTTCGAAACTATCATCATTTAATGGGTTAGATAATTTTTTAGCTCTACTATAAGCTAATACAGAACTATGACCACAGTTAGGAGCTCCCACTATAATATCGCAATCCTCAAATGATAGTGCTTTATTTTTATCTTTTATCAGTGGAATACTATTAAAATTTAATTTCCACTGTATATCGTTGGGAGTTTTAAATATGGGTCTACACTCTATATTACCAATAAGGTATCTTTTTAAAGCATATAGTATAACCCCATTACCCCCATTAACTCCAAGTATTCTCATATATTTTAATAATTAAGTCTTGCCACAACCTTTATTGTAATACTAGAATTTTTTATACTATTCTATTAAAAATAACATGGATAAAGAAGTAGAAGAATATTTAGAAAACCTATCCAAATTGTTAAATTCTTCATTAAGGGGTTCTATAAACCTAAAAGCTAGAGAAGAAAACTTAGAACTAATACAGATTACCTTTAGGGATATATATAATGAACTAAAATCATACCTATCTAATAAAACGAAAATTGATAAAAACGATGACTGAAGTAACACACATTAGATTAGTAGCATTTACTAAAAAATTCCATGATGAACTATTATCAATGGGCTTTGTTAAAAGTGGTGAAAATAAAAGTAACATGACCTTTACAAAAAACAAGATAAGAAATAAAATGATAGTTAGTTCCATGTCAGGTATGACTTTATATTATAGGTTAAACTATGATTGGGTAACTGTTTACAGTGGTTTAACTGTTAACTTAGACCTATTAAAATTCTTTTCAGAAAAAGACCCTTTAAATATGAAGTGATATGAATATTTATGAATTAAACCTGATTAAAGACGGAAAGATTATACCTACAGGTATAAAGGAAAGGGGCACTAAACTATCTCATGTTGAGGATTCTTTAAACAGATATATTGCAAATACAAATAGTACTTATATAATAACCATAAAACATTTTAGTAATGATTAATTTGTATAATTTAAGTAAAAGTGATAAAGGAGCCATAATCTCTGAAGATGGGGATTATAGGTATTTACTATGGAGAAAATGGGACAACAACTTAAAACAAGTTATATTCATAATGTTAAACCCCTCTACTGCAGATGGAGATAAAGATGACCCTACTATTAAAAAGTGTATGAAGTATGCTAAGGATTGGGGTTATGGGGGTATTATAGTAATTAACCTATTTGCCTATAGAGCAACTAATCCAAAAGAATTAGAATTAGTAAAAGACCCAGTAGGGCCATTAAATGATGAATATATAAAGTATATCATAAAACATCACTTTTATGATAAGCCTCTAGTAATAGCTTCATGGGGTACTTTTGGGTTAGCTAAGAGGAGGGTTAATAAGATACTTTCTTTAACTAACTCATTACATTATTTAGAATTATCCAAAGATGGTAGCCCAAAGCATCCCCTATATTTAAGGGGTAATCTAAAACCTAAGAAATTCTAGTATATTTAGCATTACCTTAAATAATATATACTATATTATAATATAAATACTTACAAATATGAGTAAAGTAAAATTAACTGACAATGATATAATGCCTTTTGGTTATTACCACAAGCTTAACACTAAAATGGCAAATGTACCTGCTAGTTACCTTTTATGGGTAAAAAATACTATAACTAAGCCAAAAAATGACGACGAGAGAGCTGTACTTCTGTACATTAAAGAAAACTGGAGCGTTATTGAAATGGAAATAGAAAGAGGAAGGAATAAGTAAATAAAACAATAAAAGTATGAAAAAAGCACTAATGTTAGGGATAATATCCCTTTATTTTTTATCATGTAATGCTCAAAGTAATTTAGATACTTTAGTATATGTAGATACAACTACTTACAACCAACTAAAGAATAGTTATGATTCTTTAGTGGGAGAATTCAATAAACTTAGCAATGTACCAAGTTTTACTCCCGATACCATAATAAATAAGGTAGATACATCCTATATTAAGTTGATTAATCTTGATAATAATGGGTATATACTAATTAATAGAAAAAATCCTGTTAATTATATACACATTGTAGAGGGAAATGTAAGGAATGCTATAACATGGAATGGGTATAGCCATACCCTACAAATAATGGTTCAAGACAGTACTAATACTATTTGGAACAATAACTATTCTATAGATAAGTTGATAAACTGTTATTAATATTATGAAGAATAAGGTTAGTAGAATACCTATTACGGGTTTGATAAAAAACTCTAGCAGAGCTTTACAAATACAGAATGCTGTAAAAGATTTAGCTAGTAACCTAGAATTTACTCATGGAGGTAACTATAATAGGCTATTATATGAACTAACTATGATTGGGTCTAGTAGATTAGATATAGCCATTGATTTTAAACAACTAATAATAAGGGAGAGTTTAAGATGAAAAAAGTTAGTAGATATACTTTATCTTTTATATTTACCCCTGAATTGGATATGGTTTGGCTTATTAAAAAAGTAAAGCCAGAATGGCAAAAGGGACTATATAATGGAATAGGGGGAAAAATAGAGGGGGGTGAAAATGTTTTATTTTCAGCAAAAAGGGAGATAAAAGAAGAATCTGGAACAGAAATAGAAAATTTAATACGAGTTGGAGAAATAAATGGCTTAAATATGGACGGAGAAAAGTTTTGTGTAACCGTATTTACAGCTATTTCCGATAAACGGTTAGAAACTAAGACTATAGAAAAAGTTAGACTAGTGCATTTAAGTAATTTAAAGTATATAACTGTTGTAGATAACGTATATACTTTACTAGAGGCATGTCTGTTAAAGATAAAGCAACCAAAAATGAACAGCATTATATTATCTTATAAATAAAGTGATATGGTAAATGAATTAGTAGGAGTAAAATTACTGGAAAGTAAATGGGAGTATGCAGAAGTACTAGAAAGCGAAACCATAACTAACCCATCGTTTTTAGACGAAATGGGGAAAGAGGGTTGGGAATTAGTAAGCGTAATACAAGTACGTAATATGAGGTTAAAATATATATTTAAAAGACCTCTAATATGATACCAAGAGTTACGCTACCAGAGTTACAAATGCCCATACCAAAGTTTAGGTTTTTAGAAGAGAAACCTACTAAGGAAGCATTTAAAGAGGACATCAAGCAACATATATTGTATAATATACTAAACCCAAATAACATAAGCTCTCATAAGGATATAGTTAGGTTAGCTATGTTTAAAATAAAACAGCTTATAGATTTCTACAGAAATGAGAGTATGGGGGGTTATATACAAGAAATGTTAAAACGTATAAAAGTATTTATACGTATCGATAACAGGTCATTTATAGGGTTTATATTTACAGTTCAGATTAAGTGGTCTGACGGTATAGTAGATGAAGTAAGAAACCAATTTTAAAAACTACTATGAAAAATCCTATAGGTCTTGGTTTATTAAGCATAATAATATATGTTGTAGCAATACTATTAACTCTACATTGGTTCGATATAAAATTAGCCATAGTAATATTACTATGGCTATCAGGTAATAATTTAGAAAACCATTTAAGAAAGCATGGAACAGATATTGAATAAACTAAGAGAAGCAAAAAACCTTATCAATGAAAAAGGTGATTTCTATGAGATAAAAATGGCTAAAGCTAAAGTACTAGAAGCCATGTTTTGGATAAACGCAGGAATGGGTTCCTATGAAGATCCCAAAAGTATTAAGGATAACATTGAGACTACTACTACCCATACTAAACACCACCAAAATAAGTTGGAGAAAATGTATGGGGATTTACCAGATTTCCTAAAACCAAAAAAATAAATACTTACAATTGAAACACAAATAAAATTAAAAATATCGATGGAAAATATACCTAAAAAGATTTACTTGCAAATAGGCGATGCAGATGTAACAATTGACCAAGAAATAAATGACTTTAATGATTTGTTTAAAGGTGCAATCACATGGGCTGATGAACGCATAAACGACAATGATATTGAATACGAGCTCAGGCAAGACGCTAATTCGGATAATGGAAAATTAAGTATACCTGATGTTAGCGGTTCGGTTTGCTATTCATCAGCTTGTAGTAATAACGAAGACAATAAATGTAAACATGGTGATTATGATTGTTCGGCAAGGCAAACTATGAAGAGGACATACCAGACTTAAATACATACTACGAAAAGCATTATTACTAACATTCCTAAAACCAAAAAAATAAAACGCTATGATAAAGATAGAGAAAAAACACTTTGAGTACATAGACTCAATACGTATAGAACCCGTATATGATGGGGTACAGATAAGGGTAGAAAAAACCCATAATAAAAACCTATATCAAACAGATAGAATCATATCTAAGGAACAATTAGAGGATATGATACCTAAGCTTGATATAATAGGATATATGGTTGATGAACTTAAGGGTTATATTAATCGTAAGGAAAATGAAACCGATAAAATTTAAAGAAGCTAACAAAAATTTACTAAAGCCCGAATCTATGAGCGATAAGGAATGTGGTTCATTGTGGGTATTTAGTGATGGTGAACAATGTATTTCATGTTGGAGAATGACCTTTAAGCAACGGATAAAAGCACTCTTGTGGGGGCGTGTATGGCTGTTTGTAAGGAGTGGGAATACACAACCCCCAGTACGGGTTGATTGTGATAAAACTATATTTACTGTAGAGGAGAAAAACGGATAATTTAAAAAAAGGATATCATGTATTTACTAAAGAGATTAGACAACCTAGAAAAAAGGGTATTTAACTTAGAGAAACAAGTATCTAGTAAAACACCCGTAAAAAGGGAATTACCCGATTGGTTACCTGATTTAAAGGAACTAGACTTTAAAAGGTTTAGAGAGGAAAAAGGGTATACCATTGAACAAGTAGTAGAAATGGTGGGTGTATCAAAGTTTTTAATTGGCCCATTAGAAGAGGGGAAAATGGATAACCTAAGTTATAACTGGGTAGTTAAGTTATATAATTTTTATAAGGGATAATGCCTTAATCTGTCCCGGTATTTGGGTACCGGGATTTTTTGTGGGATTTTTGGGTCAGGGATTAGACGGTCTTGTTCCTTTATTCTGAGGACCTCTTTTTCCCAAAATTTTTTTGTTCTTGGGCTTTCAAGGTTTCAGTTGTCGGGATTACTATGACGAGCCTTAATACACGTATAGGCTTTCAGGAAGTGGGAAACGGGTACGGTATCCATAATATAAAAAAAGAGTGAGAAAAAATAGGATACAACTTTTTCTCACTCTTTTTTGTTTCTTAATTCAATGATGAATCTAATATTAGCATCTCGTCTTTTTCATCAACCCAAACATAATTATGAAATTCAAAATTTGAGGGAAATGAAAAATTTAAATTTGAATTTGAAAAAATATTAAATTTCATTTTTCAAAGTTTATTATCAATCTGTTTTGCATTGAAAAGAATAATCAAAACAATAACAAAACAGATTGAGTATAATAAAAAGAAAATAACTTGTATCATGAAACTAAAAGTTTCATCTTTTCATAAGCAGATTTTAAAATGTTGAACTTCTCAGCGCTTTCTTTTTCTGATACATTAGAGTAAACAGAGAAGTCGTTAAGACCTTCAGAATAGAACTTATGAAGCTCTTTTGCTTTTACTGTCATAGCTTCTTTGCTCTCTTTGGTCAAGATAGAATGCAACAATTTTTTTGAGAGTGAAAGTTGTTCGTTGCGAATCTTTCTTCGGGCTGTTTTTTCATTGTCAGAAAATTTTGATTTAAATTCTGATTTCCAAATTGAACGCCCTTTTGCAGACTTTGCAATTAAATTCTCAATATTGAAATCGGTCAAGTCTTTTAAAAGCTCCTGGTCAGTAATTTCTTTTTTTGAAGTTTCAACAACTTTTTTTGCTTCTTTTTCAGAAACTTTTGAATTTTTTTCATTTGTGTTCATCGTAATAAATTTTAGTAATTAGTAAAAAAAATAATTAAAATTAATACTCAATAGATAATTTGAATTTGATATTGTCAGAGTGTTTCAAATGGTCGATGTTTTTCGAGATAGAGTCGATATCGTCTTTTATTAATAAAAGAATATCATAGCAATTATTATCTTTTAATTCTTGTTCTAAAGAATAAGACTTATAACCATCTATATATAGGTTATAAGATAATAAGTCCCGGATAAAGCTATGATATTGGATTTTTAAAAGTTCTTTGTCCAATTTATAAAGTTCTCTTAAAAAAGTATTAAACTCTCCTATGTTTTCGAGTCCCCCTTCTCCAAACGTAAATTCATGTACATGAGATTCAAACCAGTTATAAAAAGAAAGTAAAGAATTTTCTTCTTTAACTTCAAAAAGAGAAAAAATCATTTCGTTGTCAAAAACCATGATTTTTTTAGAAATCCAATCTTCAAAAAGTAAAATCAAAATTAAAATTTTATTTTTCATTTTTTTAAAATGTTAAATATAAATTTATCTGAGAAATCTCATTAATATTATAATAATGAGTTTGATTAGTTTCTTTATCCATAAAGCCAACATTTAAATGCTCTTTATAATAAAGCAAAAAGTCTTTTTGTTTTTCTTCGTTTAAGTCTCCCCAAATTATGTTTGGACATAATCCAAAAATTTGACCTTGATTTTTTACAACTAAACTTAAACAGAAATTAGTAGTCAAAGTGTTGACCCTTTCAATCCTATGATAAAAAAGAACAAGCTCTATTTGTTTGTTCTTTAGAATCTTTTCTTTTGATAGGTCAACACTGTGTATATTCTTAATCATAATTAAAAGATTACAGAACATGCAATAGTAACCAGTACAATTGCGTAAAAAGCAATTTTCAAATTTAAAATTTGCGTTTTCATTTTTTTAAATTTTAAAAGATTATTTTTTTTGAATTTTTTTTAAATTTCTATAAAATTATTTATCTGCGTTGTGACCGCTATAATTTTAATTCTCGAAATTTTAAAATGTCAAAGAACGAATCGGACCAATACTTAACTTTTTATTTTCATGCTTAACGACAATTCAAATATATAAATAAAAATTTAAAAAAATAGATTTTTAAAAAATAATTTGGGTTTTTCTTTTATTTATAATTATTCTAAATAATTGAAAATGTCCTATTTATATGTCACATATGGAGCCAGAACGGGCCTAGTTAGGGCCTTAGCTCGCAATGGCTCTGGGACTAGCCCCATCGGCCTTACTGGCTCCCAACCTTGAGGATATTATAGGTGGCCTTACTGGCTCTAGGACTACAAAGCTTTCTTACCTTTCAGGCCTAATTAGCTATAAGGCCCTATAGCTCGAGGACCACTGACAACTAAATCTACAAAAAAATCTAGTGCTTTGTAGTAACTTAAATTACTATTTCTGCACTAGATTCAAACTAATTACTAGAACTATATGGTAAACTATGCAAACATTACCTTATTATATCTATATTCAATATCTTAATAGGTAGTAAGGTAAGCTAGGCAGGTAGGTAGCCGGGATATTGAATAGTATAAGTATTACCTACTCAGCCTAGCTTTATATTTTTAAATGTGACCTAAGTTACTCCAAGTTATATAGGCATAATCGTCTTCGTATATGATAGAGCCTTTAGATACGCAATGGTTACCAGTATCCATGATTTCACTGATCTGTTCGTTAGTTACTTTGAATACTGGGTTATGTAATACCATAGTGAATATGGAATGGGTTGGTAGTATGGTTTCTGATTTCTCAATGATGGTACCTCCGATAATATATTGCATGGGTTTTATAAACCAGGTTAAAGTCTCATCATCTGGTCGCTCTAACCACCATGATTCCATGATTCTTTGGTAGAGGGTTTCTTCTGTTAGTGTTTTCATAGTTCTAGTTCTCTTGTAATTCATCAGCCATAAAAATGCAGTGAAGATTATCAAGGATGTATTCCCAGGGATTTAGGTCATGGGGGTGAAATATACCTTTTTCGGGGTTCTTTTTAAAATTATCTTTAGGGAACATTGAATTAAACTTTTTGGCATATCCTTTAACCTTATCACAATATTCTATTAATTGTTCCCGGGTCAAATCCCAGCGTTTTATTAATCCCGAAAAATCGGGGTTTCTCTGAGACCATTCTCCATAATCTATTAAAGCTGACATTTCGTTGGAAATAGCATTTTGATTCAGGATTTCTTCTACCTCTCTTGAAAGGTGTTTAATAATAGCTTTCATAATATATATTTTTAGTTGTTTAAGATTTCGTTATCAGATATTCCTGAGCAGTTAAGTTTGAAGTCAGCATCCAGTATTTTGATAAAATTTATAAGGATAGATTCGGGATTATATTGTAGATAATCTTTGATTGAAGATTCTATTCTGTCGAAGTAAAAAGCAGGGGGATCAGTTTGCCTGTTTGTAATATCGGTATAATATGGGGATATTTTATCAAGTGGGATTAGTAATGATAATTGATCGTGATCTGATAGGAACCTAAGTAAGTTAGGTTCTATGTTATAATATTTATAGATTAGGGGTTTATGTTTAGGAAGTTTTGATTTAAGGTAATTTAGTTCGGTTTGCATAATTTTATATTTTTTAATTAATAATATAAATATAATAAATATATTATCCTGATAATACCTATCCTGATACTTTTTAATCCTGTGTATTGAGGCCTGTAAGGCTTTAGGGATTAAGGGCCTGATTAGGGCCCAAAGGTATTAAAGCCCCTTAGCTCGGGTACCTTCTAATCCCAGCTTTAAGGCCTTGATAATCCCTGATTCCGGTACCCTTAATCCTTGATAATCCTGACTTAAATCCCTGTCTAATCCTTGATGGGCCTGTCAGAGATTAAGCCGAGATTAGACAAGGATTAGTGGTACCCAAATGAAGGATTAGAAGGTACCCAAGAAATCAAGGATTAGGCACAATAAAGCCCCCAAACCCGAAGGCCCAGGGGCTGAGATATAAAGGATTAAAGAGCCCCTACGGTAATTCATCTATATCTTCTACCCTTATACCTCTCCGGTTGAAGAAATCCTCATGTTGGCTCCCTAACTCCTTGGCTTTAAGGCTCTTAGGCATAGTGGCTTTGGTGGTGACAGGGCCATCGAGCCCTACTAGGGCATTGGCGCCAGTGCGGTTTTCTTTTACGCTTTCGAGGTCCCCTATTCTATATTCCTCAAATAGCTTATTTCCTATACTTTTTAGTTCTGAATTAGCACTATTATCAGTTAACAGTTCTCCCTTATTATTATTAGACTCATTAGATTGTATTAGTTGTATAGCTGTATCTGTAGTTAGATATTCTTCTTCATTTTCTTGTTGGGGATTGATTAGGTTTAGGATGTTGGTAGTGTTGTTAGAGGATGTGAAGAAGGTCCTGTATGCCTCCATTATGTTCTTGTTTGACTCTAGCAACATCTTTAAAGTTTTTGATACTTCCCCTGTTGTGAATGGTTTGTAGGTATTACCTTGGCTTTGTAATAGTAACTCTAATTGTTCCTGTACCTTACCTCTATCCTGAATAGCCCATGTAGTTGATAATGTTACTAGCATTTGTACTGTATTGTTTATATTTTCTGTTGAGACTAGAGATCCCATTTTTGTGCCTAGGTTGGATATTTCTTCCATTATTTTTTCTGTTGGTAGTGATAGGGATTTGGATAGTTGGGGTATGGACATGGCTCTTCCATTTACCATGAATCCGTTGATTACGTATAGGTTTATTATATGGGAATATAGCCTATCTTTATCCTCGTTTTGGTTTGTT
>Ga0315536_1000594_pt1 | contig 18151 bp, 11 predicted proteins | sample SalMarSW160230MG_FD_203093 | JGI IMG/M metagenome (GOLD analysis project Ga0315536, IMG submission 203093) | Salt marsh sediment microbial communities from the Plum Island Ecosystem LTER, Massachusetts, United States - Salt Marsh Sediment SW1602-30 ... | reverse complement strand
GGCCGTGCTTGTCGATGTATTGCTTGTGCTCGATGAGCTTGTCCTTATTCTTATGATTTCAGCTTCAACACGGCTTCACTCGTGCCGCCCGGAACCCACTGCGTTGTAAACCCCAACCGCCTGAAGATCTTGAGCATGCTCTGATTTTCCGTAAGGACATCTGCCCGGACATGCTCAAGCCCTCTCTCCCTGGCTATCTCGATGAGCATCTCTACGAATTTAGTCCCAAGGCGTTTCCCCTGGAACTCGTCCTGCACGAGGACGGCCAGTTCGCCGGACGTCAGGTCCTGGTTCATAATAAGTCTTGCAACCCCTATCATGATTTTTTTTCCATTTTCCTCCATCTCCGCAACGATTGCCATGTGCCGGTCGTAGTCGATATTACAGAAGAGGATAAGCCACTCATGGGATATGCCCTTGATCCTGGAGAAGAACCTGGTCCTCAAGGATTCTTTGGACAAGGTCGAGAGCATTTCGTGCTCCGCGGGCTCGTCTTCAGGGCGTATGGCCCTCAGAAGTACTTTGGTCCCATCCGACAGTTGCCAGGGTGTAGTGTACTTGGTTGGATAGGGAGTGATAATCAAGTGAGGATAGGGCGATCGGCTAGTAGCGTCATAATTCTTGTCAATAATGATTCGTGCGTCAAGGACGGAGGCTTTGCCATTGGATACTGCGAGAGGATTTATGTCGATTTCAGCTATTTCGGGAAAGTCGACGATCAGATTGGAAAAATTGACAAGGATTTCCTCGATCCCCTCAAAATCTGCCGCCGGTTTTCCCCGAAAGCCCTGGAGCATTTTGTATACCTTGGTGTCCTGCATCAACATCTTTGCCAGGGTCTGATTGAGCGGGGGAAGTCCAATGGAAAAATCCTTGATGAACTCCGCCATAGTCCCCCCCATCCCAAAGAGGATGACCGAACCGAAATCCCTATCCTTCCTGGCCCCGAGAATGAGCTCGTAATCAACGTCTGTGACCATCTTTTCTACGGCTACGCCCATTATAGCCGCTTCCGGGGCGCGTTTCTGCACCCTTTGCATCAACTTCTCATACGCTTCCTTCAGGGCTGCGCTTGAATCGATACCTATGATGACCCCACCCACGTCGCTTTTGTGGGAGATGTCAGGCGAGACGACCTTGATAACGACCGGATAGCCGATCTTTTCTGCTATGCTTACCGCCGCTTCGGGATCTTGAGCGACCTGGACCATCGTAACCGGGATACGGTAGGTCATGAGAAAATTCTTGGACTCTTCCTCGTTGAGAAGCGTTCGTCCTTCCTTGAGGGCCAACTCGAGAAGCTCTTTCAGGTGATCTTTCGAGGGCGCTTTGTGTGGCGGCAACTCGGCAGGAGTCTCATAGAGCTGGTCGAGATGTCTCTTGTACCTGCACATATTCATATAGGTTCTGACCGCCTCTTCAGGAGTGTCGTAGGCCGGGATGCTGTTTTCGACAAAAATGTGTCTCCCTTCCTCGACGTCTTCCGCCCCCATCCACGTTGCGATGACAGGCTTCCAGGCATTTTTCGCAATATCGGCAACTGCTTGGGCAACCTGGGTTGAAGGGGCAGAGTCCATGGGCACGTAAATAATCAGCACTCCGTCCACCATGGGGTCACCGAGGCATATGGTGAGGGCTTTCGTGAACCGGTCGACAGTTGCGCCTCCAAGAACGTCTACAGGATTAGCCTTACTCCAGTAGGACGGCAAAAATGCGTTGAGTTGCTTCATGCTCTCGTCAGATAGTTTTGCCAGCTCCCCACCCAGGTGAATAAGGGCGTCGGTGGCCATCACGCCGGGCCCGCCGGCAGAAGTCACTATGGCGAGCCTCGATCCGGCTGGTAACCTCTTCGAATCAAGAACCTGGGCTGCATCGAACAGTTCAGCGATTTCCCCCACCCTCACGACCCCGGCCCTCCTGAAGGCTGCTTCATATACCGCATCATCACCTGCCATAACGCCGGTGTGGGAATGTGCTGCCCTTGCACTCTCCGCGAATCGCCCCGGCTTCAAAATGATGATAGGTTTTCGGCGGGCGAACCCTCGAGCCGCACTCATGAACTTTCTCGTGTTGCCCACACCCTCCATATAGATCAGGATGCTCCTCGTGGCCTCGTCATCTCCTAAGAAATCGATCATGTCGCCAAAGTCTACATCGATCATGGAGCCCAGTGATGCAAACATGCTGAAACCTATCCCGGCGCTGACCGCCCAATCGACTATCGCGCTGCCAAGGGCACCGCTCTGGGAGATGAAGGCGATATTGCCAGGTGGAGGCTCACCCTGGAGAAAGGTCGCATTTAAACCCAGAAGGGGCCGCACAAAACCAAGGCAGTTTGGTCCCAGAATACGCATCCCATATTTTTTCCTGATCCGCTCGACCTCACCCTCCAGTCGCTTGCCTTCTTCACCAATCTCCTTGAACCCGGCGGAGATTATGACTACCCCCTCTACGCCTGCCTGGCCGCATTCCTCAACCACTTCGGGTACTGACCGGGCAGGAGTTGCCACAACGGCCAGATCCACATGCTCGGGAACGCCTGCGATACTGGGATAGCTCTTCCCGCCCAATACCATCTGTCTGAGGGGGTTTACCGGAAATATCTTCCTCTCCTTTGACCGGAGCAGGTTCTCAAGAATGGTTCGTCCGACGGCGCCTCTCTTCTCAGTTGCGCCGATCAGGGCTATTGTTTTGGGATCAAACATCACTTGTATGTGGCTCATCTTTCGGTCCTTTTTTTCAACTCCTCCAGCTTTGTCTTGGGTGTGCGTTTCCCGTTATCTTGCATTGAGGCTTCCCGAAATATCTTGTTCTAATCAGAAAATTGCAAGACACCTTGTCCGCGAAAGCCAAGCACGATGTGCCACCGCAATAAGTGGCTTTCTGCAAGTTGTGGCGCATCTTGCGCCGTAACCCTGGCGTGCCGGCCCAGATAAGTCCTTATAGGAGGGCTATGCGCGAGCCGGGTGTTCTCACCTCGACCGAGTGATCCTGGCGTTCGAACGCGCCAGAACGTGCGTGCCAATCGGCACCCCCGCATGGGCCGCAATCACGGAGCACTTGGCCTTGAACAGAAAAAAGATATTGTGAGACTCATCGCTGAGCGTCTCGAAGTTGCCTTGTCCCTTGGCAAGGATCAGATCAGCCTCGATGAAACGTCGCTTGAACTCCTGACTGCAATCGTCAAGTAGCGTGCCCGGAGCATCCGATCCGTTGTCGATGATCTCGGCGATTTCGTGAAGTCCAACAGCCCGCGCGTCGGCCCTGGTGGCGTCGTTGATGACCGGGCCACCCCGCACAGCCAAGGTCACCCGCGCTGGCCCAAGCTGTTCGATGAGCAGGCGGTCGAAGGCGATCTCGCCCGCCGCAAGGGGACCTAAATTCCGTAAGCGGTGACCGGCCCGTGCATGAGTCCGGAAATCGCGCCGCAAACTAAGGTGCCAATACCCAGATCCACTTTGAGCGGTTCCAGAGACGAGCTCTCAAGGGCCTGTAACAGGACTCCGCACCTCGACCCAGTGTTCCTGATGGTCGTCAACAAGAGGGATGGTCTTATCTGGTTGCTCAATGCCATCCACGCTCACCCGCATCTCACCATTGCCGGCGGGCGTTTGCACGACCGCGATGTGGTAGACCGTCTCCCGATACCGGTAGTGCATCTTGAACCCCTCCCAATCCGCAGGGAGGCACGGCGTAAAACGCAGTTTGTCCACTTCAAGTCTGAGCCCCAGAAGTGATTCAACGATCAACCGGTACATCCAGGCTGCCGAGCCAGTATACCAAGTCCAGCCGCCGCGGCCGGTATGCGGCGGTACCGCATAAACGTCGGCCGCAACGACGTACGGTTCCACTTTGTAGGTAGCCGTCTCCTCGGTCGATCTGGCATGGTTCACCGGGTTGATCATTGTAAATAGTTCCCACGCGCGCTGGCTGTCGCCCAAGGCAGCGAAGGCCATCGCCGCCCAGATGGCCGCATGCGTGTACTGCCCGCCATTCTCTCTGACGCCCGGGACATATCCCTTGATGTAGCCGGGATTCAAATCGGACTTGTCGAACGGCGGATCCAGAAGTTGGATCAGTCCATGCTCGCGGCGAACCAGGCGTTCATCCACCGCTTCCATGGCCATGCGAGAACGCTCATGATCTCCCGCACCCGAAAGAACGGACCAGCTCTGCGCAATCGAAGCAATCTGGCATTCGGGGTTGACTGACGATCCAAGCGGCGAGCCGTCATCGAAGTAGGCGCGGCGGTACCACTCCCCGTCCCAGCCATTCTGCTCGAGATTCCGGCGCAGTTCAGCCGCCTCCTTCTGGCAACGTTCGACGAAAGATAGGTCACCCCGCGTATGGGCAACCTCCGCGAACTGCATGAGCACTTCATATAGGAAAAATCCCAACCAGACGCTTTCGCCCTTGCCGTGTTCGCCCACCAGGTTCATGCCGTCGTTCCAGTCACCGGAGCCCATGAACGGCAGGCCGTGCTTACCGAATTTGAGGCTGTTCAGGATGGCTCGGACACAGTGCTCGTAAAGGCTCGCCGTCTCTTCAGAGCGCTCGGGCAGATCGTAATACGAGTCTTCATCAATTTTTACCGGGCGGCCTTCGATGAAATGGACGGACTCATCCAACACGCCCGTGTCTCCGGTGGTGAGGACATAGCGGCAGGTCGTGAGCGGCAGCCAGAGGTAATCGTCCGAACAGTGCGTACGCACACCCCGACCCGTTGGCGGATGCCACCAATGCTGAACATCTCCCTCCGGGAATTGACGGGCCGCGCACAGGAGCAGGTGCTCGCGCACGAGATGCGGCCCGGCGTGGATGAGCGCCATCACGTCCTGCAACTGATCGCGGAAACCGAAGGCGCCCCCCGACTGGTAGGTTGCGCTTCGCGCCCAAAGGCGGCACGCCAGGGTCTGGTACAGGAGCCAGCCGTTGGCCAGCACGTTGAGGGACGGGTCGGGTGTTTCCACATTTACCGCGCCGAGGGTGTGCGTCCAGTGCTGCCACACCCCATCGAGGGCCTCGCGCGCAGCGGTTGATCCCCGAAAGCGATTGACCAGGTTTCTGGCATCGTCGGCGTCTCGCCCGATGCCGAGCCTGAAGACGATCTCACGCTCTTGGCCGGCGGCCAGATCGAAGCTCACCTGGATCGCGGCGCAGGGATCCAGGGCGGCCCCCGCCTTGCCGGAAAGGTGGTTGCGCGTCATCGCGGCCGGAGCGCGCAGCGTACCATTGCGCCCCAGGAATTCAGTCCGATTGCCGGTTACGGTGCGAGTCGTATCGTCCACGTCGAAGAACGCAACCCGGTCGCTGAACTCCGTGTTATAAGGATTGCGTGCAAACAGTGCGCCGCTGTTCGGATCAGTTTCGGTGATCACGTGCATGCTTGATTTCGGACGCAGGTCTCCAAGAACCCATTCCACGTATCCCGTAGCGGAGAGTCGACGGGGTCGCTCCGAGACGTTTTGCACTTTGAGCACCGTAAACTTGATTGCTGCGTCCAGGGCCACGTAGACCCACAGCTCGGAGCGGATGCCGCGCTCGGTGTGTTCAAAGACGCTGTAACCGAATCCGTGCCGGGTGGCATACGGCATCACTCCGCGGCAGGGCAGCGGCGTCGGGGACCAGAAGTGGCCGCGCTCTTCATCACGGAGGTAAAACGCCTCGCCGCTCGAATCACTGACGGGATCATTCTCCCAGGGCGTGAGGCGGAACTCGTGGGCATTCTCGCTCCAGGTATAGGCCGGCCCGCTCTCTGAAATAACGGTACCGAAGTGCGGGTTGGCCAGCACATTCACCCACGGCGCAGGTGTCACCTGCCCATGCGCGGTCGTAATGACATACTCGCGCGCATCCGGTGTGAATCCGCCCATCCCGTTGAAAAACGTCAGATCATGGCGAGGCAATGCGGCCACCGCCGGGGGTTCGGAGCGGTGGGTTCGGGTCGGCTTAAGGAGCGGCACCGGAGCTTCCACCAGACTGCGACCGTTGACCTGATCCGCCAGCGACCCCCGGCTGTCCGTGATGATGGCGCGAGCGACCGTTTGGATCAGGATGCGGTCCTCCTCCGATATCTGGTCCACAGGTCTTACAAAGATGCCGCCGGGCCGATCGGTCACGTTGGCTTCGATGCCGGCGGCTATCAGTCCCATGATCTGGTCGTGGAGGAGTTGCCGGTAACCGGCGTGATCTTCGTTCCAGATTACCAGGTCTACCGCCAGTCCTTTCAGGCGCCAGTACGCGTGGGCCTGCACCAGTTGGCGCACCAGATCGATATTGGCCGGATCTTCAATCTGCAGCAGCACAATCGGTAAATCGCCGGAGATGGCGTATCCCCAGAGACCGGATTGCCCCCGGTGGTTCTTGATGAGGACGCTCGGGTCGGCTCGCAGCGTTGCATTGGGGTAGATGATCGAACCGGCAAGGCGCCCATAGAGTTGCGCGTCGGCCTCGGTGGCATTGATCTGCCGCAGCAGCACCTGGCTATGTGTCCATGCCAGATCAAAGACCCGATCCGCGAGACGCCGATCCTGGTATTTTTCCACCAGGCGTAAGGCTGCATCGCGGGTTTCACCGGCGCCGGAGACAATATTTATCGTTACCGATTCTTGCGGATCGAGCGTTATACGATATCTTATGGCGACAACCGGATCGAGCACGGAGCCCTCGCTGCCTGAGAGCGCCCCCGTAAAAAACCCTGCTATCCCGCTCATCGCCTGTGGGTCGGCGACGGTGTTTCCGCGGCCGATAAACTGCATACGATCGGTCTCATAGGAGACTTCTCCGATGTCCGCCCCATGCGCGGCCATCAGGTGCAACATCCAGGGCGTGGGCTCGCCCTGGGACCGGGGCCGGCGAGTGCAGAGGATCGCCCGCTGCGGGCGGATGATCTCGGTCTGCACAAAGAGATTGCTGAACGCCGGATGCAGTCCATCCGCCGCCGGCGAGGCCAGAACGACTTCCGCGTAACTGGTAACGTCTATCGATCGGCGCGTCCGCGCGCGGTTGGTGATACGGACGCGGCGCAGTTCGATGTCATCCTCGGGTGAAACAGCGATCTCGGTATGGATATCATATTCGTGGTCGCGGCCGCGAAACTCGGCACGCCCTTCCGAGAAGACCGCCTCAAAATGCTTCGATCGTTTGAGCGTCGGCTGATATGCGTTTGACCAGAACTCCCTGCTGGTTACGTCACGGATGTAACAGAAGGTGCCCCAGTTGTCGCAGGTACGGTCTTCTCGCCAGCGCGTGACGGCCATGTCCTTCCAGCGGCTGTAACCGCCGCCGGCATTGGTGATCATCACGTGGTACCTGCCGTTCGAGAGCAACTGCACTTCCGGGTTCGGTGTGTCGGGGCTTGTAAAAACACGAAATGGCGTATCCGGAACGCTGGAAGCCGCATGGTGGTCCGAGAGTTCAGCGGTGTGCCAATAGAACACCGAGGCCTTGGGGATACGCTCCTGGAGCAACAGCGTGGTCGCCTGGAACAACGGGTCCGATAAGAATCGCTTCTGCATCGGCCGGTTCAGTAGCACATAGGCCAGGGCGATGAAGCTCATGCCCTCGTGATGGGCCATGTACGACCGGATCACTGCGCTCGCTTGCCCGCGCGGCAGTCGCGACGGGGTGTAGTCGATGGCTTCATAGAGTCCGTATTTCCCATCCAGCCCTTCAGTAGCGAGTCGCTGCAAATTCAGACATGCCTCCTCGGGCGCCACCATCAGGGCGAGCGCCGAGGCATAGGGTGCAATCACCAAGTCCTCGGCTAGACCGCGCTTGAGCCCAAGGCCGGGCACGCCAAAGGCGCGGTATTGGTAATTGAGATGCACATCGATGGCATTGTAACCCGATTCCGAAATACCCCACGGTAGACCGTGGCTCCTTCCATAGTTGATCTGCCTTTCCACCGCGGCCTGGCAGGTCTGGTCGAGCAGGGTGTGTTCATAGGTCGGCATCACCAGAAGCGGCATGAGGTACTCAAACATCGAACCGCTCCACGAAAGAAGGATCGGTTTTCCACCGGCGGTGGTGAGTAGCCGCCCCAGGGCAAACCAGCTCTCCTGGGACAGTTTTCCCTGAGCAATTGCCACGAAACTGCACAATCTCGCTTCCGAAGCCAGCAGATCGTAGTAACTCGAGTCCAGGCGCCGCTCCGCAACGTTGTAGCCGATTGCCAGCAGATGACGCGCCTCATCGAACAGGAAGTCATACTCCATATCGGCCAGTTCGCCGGATTGCCGCGCCAACCGTTCGATGGCCCCAATCCTTGCTTTAGCGCGGCGGCTTGCTTGGGTGATGAGGCGGCGAATCTCACGCAACCGCTCGTTCTCCTCGGAGGTTGCCTCCGAGCCGAGGCGATCCTCAATAGCTGGCAGCCACTCCCCCTCAAATCCGGCCAGTTCGCGCAGCGTGGGGATCTCATCGAGGCCGCCAAAGTCGTTTCGTCTGTCCGGAGAGGTCGGCGGCAGCAAGGCCCACGGCGTGAGAAACGTCAGCTCATCGAGGGCGTCCTGGCATTGCCGGGCGAAAGCGCGGGCCCACACGCTCGCCTGCCTTGCAGGGTCCGCATCAAGGCTGCCCACCACCTCTGCGGCGGATGTGGCCAGCCGGCCAAGGTACAGCCGTGCGGTTGCGAGCGAAGTTGGCCGGGAAACGGATTCAGGCGCCAGCTCCTTCTGGAGTTGACCGAGCTGGACTGGAGCTGCTTCTCCCGCAGCGTCCACGAGAATCAGCAGGGTGTCGCTGAGTCCGTCAAACCATCGCGCTTCCAAGATCTTGCGATCGGGAAGGGCGAGCAAACCCGGCCGCAAGGTCAGCAGGTGGCCCGCGAGGTTCCCGCTGTCCACCGTCGAAATATAGGTCGGTTGCAGCGGTTTCAGGGACTGGGTGTCGTACCAGTTGTAGAAGTGACCTTGGTGGCGTTCCAATTGTTGCATCGCGCGGAACGCATTCTCCGTGCGCTCGATGAGTTGTCCGGCCGAAATATATCCGAAGTCGTATGCGGACAAATTCGCCAGGAGAGCAAGTCCCATGTTGGTGGGCGACGTTCGATGCCCGACCACGGGAGCGGGATGCTCTTGATAGTTATCCGGCGGCAGCCAATGATCTTCCGGGCCGACGAAAGTCTCGAAGAATGCCCAGGTCTTTCGGGAAAGCTTCTTAAGAAAGAGGGTCTGATCAGCCGTCAGCCTTGTTTTGCGGCGAGCAAGAGGCCGGCTGATCCACCAGGCGATGGCAGGAGATGCAAACCAGAGGCCCAGGATGGACCCCGCCACGCCGAGCGCGGCCGGCTTCGAAACGGTCAGATAAATCCCCGCAGCAGCGGCCAGGACAGGGGCAAACCACATTGCCTTCCAGGAGGCGGCGAGATCCGTGCGGCTTTGGCGTTCCCCGTCGTTCGACGGGTTCCACTCCAGAAGTCGTTTGTGGGTGACCCACATTCGCCAGGCCGTGCGCACAATCGCATCCAGACTGAAGAAGGCCTCATAGGGGAGACAGGCGAGAGTAAAGGCTGCCTGAGCAAAGTTCCGACCGGCCGAGCGCACCGTGACCGAAAGATGTTGACGCAGACGCACATCGCCCTGCTTCTGATACAGATCCAGAAGAGAGGCAATCCAGGGGGGAATCAGAATGGTTCCAATTACGGCGAGGGTCCATAGCCAAGGTGGGGACAAGACGGTCCAGCCGAGGAGCAACAACAACGTCAACGCGGCCGACACGAGGCTCCGACGAAGATTGTCGAAAATCTTCCATCGAGACACCCCGGAGAGCGGATTCTTCCGGCGGCTTCCCTCGAGGCCGGGAACGCCCGGCAGCAGCCAGCGGGCAATTTGCCAATCCCCGCGAATCCATCGGTGCCGGCGGCTCACGTCCGTGCTGTAGCGGGATGGGTATTCCTCGTACAACAGCACATCGCTGAGCAGCCCCGCCCGCGCGTAGCATCCCTCCACAAGATCATGGCTGAGGATCCGATTCTCGGGAAAGCGTCCCTTGAGGGCCCGCTCGAACGCATCAACATCATAGATCCCCTTGCCGATGAATGAGCCTTCACCGAACAGGTCCTGGTAGACATCGGAGACCACCCGGGTATACGGGTCGATGCCTGGCTCACTCCCGCACAATCGCGCGTATCGCGACCGGTTCATTCCCGGCAGGCTCACGGCCACCCGGGGCTGAAGAATGCCGTACCCCTTATCGATCCGCTGCCTGTCTTCGTCGTACCGCGCCCGATTCAGCGGGTGCGCCATGGCTCCTACAAACTGCCATGCCGAATCGCGGGGAAGCTGCGTATCCGTGTCCAGGGTGATCACATACTGCACGTTCGATAACACGGCAATATCCCCAACGATGAGGGAGAAGCAATCCCCGGCTTTACCATGTGTTCCGGCGCGCAGAAGCGAATTCAAATCCTCAAGCTTTCCCCGCTTCCGCTCGTAGCCCATCCAAATTTGCTCCCGCGGATTCCAGCGGCGCGGACGATGAAACAGGAAGAACGTGTCGGCTTTTGGGCCTCGGTACTTTTCGTTCAACTCTTGAATTCTCTTTTGGGCCAGCCGTAACAAAGGTTCGTCTTCCGGAAGCGTTTTCTCAGGTGCGTCCCGGAAATCCGTCAGCAGGCCGAAGTGCAGGTGCTCGTCTCGATTGGCCAGAAATCGAACTTCCAGAGCCTCGACCAGATCCTCAATGTTTGGACCGCTCGTGAGCATCGTCGGGACCACCACCAGCGTTCGCAATTCCGCCGGGATCCCTCCGGAAAAGTCCATTCGCGGCAGCAAGCGTGGCATCGCCAGTAATGTCGCCAGCCAGTTCACCAGCGCCACGGCCAGATGACTTGCGCCCAGCACTAAGGGGAGACCTATCAGCGCGATTAGCCAATTCTGGTACCCCATGGCATGCGCCTTCGCCAACAAACTCCCGGTGAAAATAGCCGTAATCAGCGTGATTATGCCCAGATAGAAAAGCAAAGGGAACTGACGGCTTAATCGCCGAAGGGCCTCAAGGGGAGATCGGCGCACTCCCGCCGTTCCTTCCAGTTGCCGCAATCCCTCGTCGATTAGATAGAACCCGATATGGGCTGTCCGATCATCGCTCTTATCCTTGGCTGAGGCCTCGCTGGCCAATCGGATCGCTTCGCGGGCCACCTCGCTTTCGGATCGCCGGCTGCTCTTTGCGATCTTTTCAACGACGTGACGGTAACGATCCCGGGTAGCAAAATCCATCCTGCCGTAGACGCCGCCAGGATCCGAACGCAGGGTCTGTTCGACGGCGCTCATGGTCTCGACGAACTCACGCCAGTCCATCGCTCCCAGAAATCGGAGGCTGCCGATGCTGTTGCTTATCGAGACCTGATCTGCGGACTGTTTTTGGTTCTCCGCCTGCACCAGTTGCTCAATCGTCAGGCCTGATTCGGAGAGCCGCTGCTCAATCCAGGTAAGCGGCAAGGCCAAGGCAGGGCTTTGTCCCTGCAACCGCCGCGAAAATTCCGCGACAAATGAACTCACCAGCGGCGGGTTCGACCGGGCCATATCCGCAATCACAACGATCAGGCTCTTTGGGTCTTTCTCCGCGATCTCCGTCATCTGGTCCGCCCAGTAGCCGGCGCGGTTGTGGTTCGCCTGGTCGGCGGCAATCCGGGCTGCAACGCGACGAAGATTCTCGATCAGGGCGAGGCGCAGCATGATCGGAACGGCCCACAATTCTCCAAGCTTCAGGATGGTCACCGTTTGGTAGGCGGCCAAGAAACTGCTGAGATTTTCCGGATCCGCCCGCCCATCTCCGTGCGAGATAATCTCAAGCGCGATGTCGTACACGCGTGGAAGTCCGGCGGATGCGCCGTTCAGCAAGCGAGGCAGTTCCCGGCTGTAACCCTTGGGCAAATGTCGCCTGGCCATGCGAATCTGTTCTTCGATCAGATAGAAGTTGTCGAGCAGCCATTCCCCGGCCGGCATAATCCGTCGGTTGCCCTTAACTGGCTCCATCAAGAGGTTGCGGGCTTCAATCAGGACCCCTTCATTCTCACCCAGACGCGTCAGAAGTTGGTCCGAAGCACGTCCCAAACTCAGCTTGTGCGAGTCCGCCAGCGCCTTGCCGTGCTGCTTCATCTGGTCGCTGCTGAACAGTTCCGATCGCAGCGGTGGCTCGTCGCCGGCGTACTCTTGTGCCAACCCGGTTCTGCCGAGACGCGCCCTCAAATGGAGCAGGGTCCGGAGAATCCTCTTGCCGCTCACCCTCACTCTTAGTGTCTCCTTCTTATGACATGCCCGGCGCTGTCCAGAGCATACGGAGTTTGTCGAAAAATATTTTTTGACCTAAAGGAATTTTAACCAAGCGGACCCTCTCTGATTGACTCCACCCATTGTTTGGCAGGTCATCAATCCCAGTCCCCACAAAATCAAGAGAATAACGTCCAGGGGTCTAGTCCTTTAACCGATCGCTATTTTCCTGAAAGTAATGTCGAACTCTTACCTCGATCTCATGGTCAGTCATCTTGTCAACTGTTTCAATGCCTACGATACGTCCGCTGAGTTTGTTTTTCTCGATACGTTTTTGCAACTCGCCCTTGGCCTCATCAGGACCAAGTATCAGAATGGATTCCGCATTACGAATACACGCAATGACCGCATCGTAGTAAATATCGTAGTAAATGTTGAGATGCCCCACTTTCTCCTTTATCTAGCATATCTATCTATCATATCCCCCTAACAGGAAATTCGAGAACTCAAGTCGATAGCTCTTCGGCATTGGAGTCTTGGCCTTTCAGGTCATCAGCTATTTGTCCTTTGTTCCTCGATTTCGCCATTCTTGGGATTGCGATTTTTCCAGAGCCAGATCAGCCAGGAATTCGAAAACGTCCATGCCTTGGAGATCACCTGTTTTTAGACCGCGGACATATTGCATGACCCACGCGAGGTCTGAATCACTCTCCGGTGAAAATGGACCCTTCTTCAGGCCTAGCGACATGGTTTTTTCGTCGAAGAGGAGGAGGTGCTCAAAGGAAGGAACATCGTCGGCGTTCAGCTTTGGCCTTGCAAAAATCTGTAAATCCTGCTCCAGCACCTCAAGAGACACGGGCTGGAAATCCAGCACTTCCAAAAAGAGCTCAAGAGACTCCTGTATTTGTTCAATGGATTCCCGCTCCAGGCCACTGCTCGCATCCTCCAGCAGCAGCGCCAGGTCATCCCTGGTATACGTGAGATCCAGGAGTGCCAGGGCATTGGCATATACTCTCTTCAGTGACTCCTTCCCCTTACTCACAAGCACATCATGATGATTCATGATCTTCTTGATATTTCTAATGCTGAACATCTGCTGCCAGTAGGGGCTTTTGCGCAGTGCTACATCGGCAACGGTAGTGTGGTAGATGGGCAACTCATTGTCGAACACCACAACCTCCATGATTTCACCCTTCAGAGGGCGCACGTAGAGGTGGAGATTGCTTACCTTCTGGTGCTCAAAATCCGTCATGTCGAGAAGGTCCTGGGCGAGCACCTTGTCCAACCACCACCTTCCGGGGGGTTCTCTAATGGTGGAAATGAGCTTTTTTAAAAGCCTGTCGAGCTTGATTTTCGCTTTTAGATTCTCTTTAAAAGACATGACGACAACCTCCCATCAAACCTCGGTTCACATACGATTTGAAGTCCGCATATGCCTTACGGTTCAGCCGGAGGTTGTTCCTGTATGAGAAATTGCCCACCAGGCTGATCAGCGCTTTGCGGCGTTGCCAGAAGCTGCTCCAAACCCTGTGCAGAATGCGCTGCATGGCATAGAAGTCCCGGCCGCAGGATATCATTTCTCCGATGATGCCGTCCAGAGACAGATGCTTATACCGGGCCACCGGGAAGGTTAGTGTGAAATATTTCCAGTCCTCCGGGAACGTATCGAGGGCGATGCGGTCCTCCGATTTCATTTGGTCCCACAGGCGTGTACCGGGCAGGGGAGTCAGAAATAGCGTGTTGAGATTGTCCATGCCGTACCCGCGGGCCACCTCGGCAATACGCTTGCCGATGCCCGGTTCGTCTACGTCCAGACCGATGATAAAGGAACCCGCGACCAGTATGCCGTGGCGCTGGATGCGCCGCACGGAGGCGCGAAAATCCCGGCCCTTCAGAAGGTTGAATTTTTTACCGAGCTCCCGCAGTCCTTCCGGCGAGGGGGTTTCAAATCCGATGAAGACGCCGATGCACCCGGCCTTCGCGGCCAGCGCCAGGACTTCTTCGTCATCGGCGAAGTTAATGCTGGCTTGGGCGACCCATTGCTTTCGCAGGTCCGCCCGTGCCATGGCGCGGAACAGGTCCTTGGCGCGCGCGATATGTTCATGCCGCGTGCCGATGAGGTTGTCGTCCACCACCAGTACATGCTTTTCAGGGATCAACTGGAATTCCCGCACCACATCCGCAATGGATCGCTGGCGGTAGTGGGCGCCGTTGAAGGCCGTTACGCTGCAAAAACTGCAGTTCAATGGACAGCCGCGTGTGGTCTGAATAGCCCCACAGGCATATCCCGTAGCCAGCAGATCATGACGGGCGATCGACATATCGGCTATCTCCGCGAGCCCTCCGTCATACCGGCGCTTCAGGCTCCCGTGCCGTGCGTCCTCCAGGACCTGCGGCCAGATGCCCTCCGCCTCCCCCGTGACGACCGAGTCCACACGCTCCATGACCTCCTCCAGGCACATGGTTGCGTGAATGCCGCCCATGACGACGGGTACACCCAGACGCCGGAAGTGAGTGGCCACTTCATAGGCGCGGTTCGCCTGAGAGGTGAAAGCGGTAATCCCCACCAGGTCCGGCCGGGGCATGGCCGGATAGTCCGGCGCGCCGAGGTTCTCGTCCACGATCGAGATTTCCCACTCCGGTGGGGTCAGGCCCGCGAGAACCATGAGGCTCAGCGGTTTCCACACGCGGTAGCGGTTCCAGCGGCTCTCCTTCACTTTGAGAATGCTGACAAGCGGGTTGGATGGGTTGATCAGATATAGTCGCATGCCTAGGCCTTCTTGATCAGGCGCAACAGAAATAGGAGGACGACGGCGCCTATCGTCGCGACGATCAAACTGCCGAACAACCCACCTCCGGCGGACATGCCTAGAATGCGGAAAAGAAAACCGCCAATCAAAGCGCCGATCACGCCGACGATGATGTCTCCAATGACGCCAAATCCCCCGCCTTTCATCAAATGGCCGGCCAGCCATCCGGCAGCTAGTCCAATCAACATAAACCAAACCAATTCCATATCATCTTCTCCCTTTAACTCAGATAGACACGCACTTTCAGTACCTGCGTTACCCCTCCGGCTGCGCTACGGAACCTGAATAAAATACCGTGCACTTTTCACCCTGAATGAATTTCAGCGCATCCCCCAGCGGTTTCAAGACGGATCCGGCAATTGACTTGAAGACACTTTCCTTCTCGATCTGCGGTTTACGGAAGGGCCCTTGCACTTTCTCGCTGTAAACGGCGCATCCTCGTTTATCAAGGACCGCTACGGTTACATGGACAAACTGCTCGTTGATCAAGTTCAATCCCCCTTTCATGGCGATCCTCTGTTTCTTTGAGGCAAGGGCTACATCGCGCGCCTCGGCAATGCCATTTTTTACCTTCCAGATCGAGACGAGTTTTCTGATGATCCCTTTTCCGCCCTGTGACTCTTGGTACAGGCTTGTAAAATTGTAGCTCTTGGTGAGTAGTGGCCCAATGGGCCCCGCCAGTAAGAACGCCCCCACATCCACAAGGTTGATGTTCTGGCTTCGTTCGTATTTCATAATAAGGGCATCGATATCGATGTTGTAAAGCATCAGGTTCTCCCCGTTCAAAGAAACGTCGCCGTTAAGCGATCGCTTTAACTCATCGGGGCTCTTGCCTATTGCCGTCAAATCCGCGGAAAAGTTGATCGGCCCTTCTATGGTTTTCTGGGGGATTTTCTTGAGCGAGTATTGCTGAAGAAGATCTTCGATCCTGGTCCGATTAAGAGTATACATTACCCTGTAATGAGGCGACGGCCTCGTCACGTCCACATGAATGCTTCCCTTCCCGGTTCCACCGAAGATGTTCATACTGACCGGGTTGATGTCGAGTATTCCCTTTTCACCTGTTGCTCTCATCACGAGGTTCGTCAGGGTGAAGTTATTGATCTTAAGTGTCTTGCATCTGGTATCCCCGGTGAATGAGATGTTCTTGAAGGGTTCCGAGCTGTCCGTCCCACCGGAAAAATGGTTTCTTATGCTCAAATCCAAGTCACCGACTTTGATTTTCTCGCCGGATGTTTCATCAATATAAACAAGGCTCCCCTGAGAGATGGACATCTTTTTCACAGCAAGGAGTTTTTCCCATGACGTGCGTCCAGGTTTTTCAAAATTGAACATCCCGTTTTTGGACCGAACTAAGGAGAAGACCGGCTTGACAAGCCCAACCTGAATTATCTTGATTTGGAACCTCGCGAGTGGGATGAGCTTCAGCCCTATCCTCATCTTCTCAATCGTAACGACATCCAATCCCCTGTTCCGCACGGTGACGTCCTTCAGTGATAGACCGAAACCTGGAAAAAGAGAGATGCCCATCCTACCTTTGATCCGGACATCCATCCTCAGAGCTCTAGACGCGGCCGACTCGATCTGAGGTTTAAAGGCTTTGATATTGAGCAGCAGCGCGAGGATGCCCACGAAGACAACAAGTGTGAGAACACCCATTGTTATGAACAGGACCTTTTTCTTATGGAGAGTCATGTTTCAGCCTCTCGCGCTCTTCCCTCAAATGCCGTGGCGGCCCCACCCAGGAGAGAACAACGTTCGCCTATTTCACGATCAGATCATTCTTCACGGATGTGACCCCTTTGACGCTACCTGCGATTTCACCCGCCTTATCGACGGCCTTTTGAGAATTGACGAAGCCGTTCAGTTGAACGGTGCCCTTGTAGCTCTTCACACCGATCTGGAATGATTTAAGAAAATCATCAGCTGCAAGCAGAGATTTGACCTTGGTCGTAATGACCGAATCGTCAACGTATTGACCGGTGCTTTCGTGTTTGGATGTCGATGCACAGGCCGCAAAGGCGACGATGAGCGCAAGAAGAACCAAATACCCGACAAACCTACTCCTCTTTTTCATAGCGTTTACTCCTCCGTGTAAATTTATTGGTGACATGGTTGAATACTAGGCCTTTTCTTCTGACGTAAGATTCCACAAAATCTTTCTGGGCCTGCTCACCGCCTCCTTTCCGTAAACACCTTCCCTTGTTTGGCAAGGGCCTAAATGGTTACACTCGTCTTCGTCCTTGAATAACCTGGATCAGCACCACGACGATAGCGATGACCAGCAGGATATGAATGACTCCACCCATCGTGTAGCCAGTCACCAATCCCACCGCCCACAGAATTAAAAGAATCACAAATATGGTCCAAAGCATGTTCGCCTCCTTTCTAGCGCCGCCAGAATCTTTTTATGGAAGTCTACGATTTCCGGTACTTCGGAGAAGTGCCAAGACTTTGCCCCACCCCCACCATGCTTCCACGTTCTGGTTCTCTGGGAGCCAGCGCTCCTTGGACTGTCCTTTGAAGGTCTTCCAGTCTAAAAGGTTTAAATATGACTGAGTCAACAGGTCCTCCTTATGCCTTATTGCGAACAGTCTCCCTGTCAGAGCCGGTTAACAGTATAACCGGCGTGCTTGGAGATCTTTCTTTGATGTGGCCGGCTAAACTCAAACCGTCCATGGCGGGCATCTGAAAGTCGGTTAAAACCAGGTCGAAAGAGCTTTCGAGAAAGACGGCCAGCGCTTCAATGCCGTTGCCGGCAAGAGCCACCTCAAATCCCATGAACTCAAGGAATTTAGAAACTACGTTTCGAATGGCCTTGTTATCATCAGCCACCAGTATACGCTTGGATATTGCTTTCCCTACGCATGCGGATACAGATTTTTTCGTTTCTTTCTTGATCTCTCCCATGTCACACCTATTTTCTTAAACAATGACTTTAGCAACCCTGAATGACTCGCACAGGTACCACAACGATGGCGATGACCGGCAGGATATGAATGAATCTATCAATGTCCTCAGGATTTGCTGAACTCGGCCACAACCTTCTTGTAGGCGTTACCCAAATCATCCATGGCCGCCTCGAGACCTGATTTTATTTGCTCCCACGCTTTCCCGCTGGAAGAACCC
>Ga0315536_1000592_pt1 | contig 18164 bp, 11 predicted proteins | sample SalMarSW160230MG_FD_203093 | JGI IMG/M metagenome (GOLD analysis project Ga0315536, IMG submission 203093) | Salt marsh sediment microbial communities from the Plum Island Ecosystem LTER, Massachusetts, United States - Salt Marsh Sediment SW1602-30 ... | reverse complement strand
AATTATTTCCGTTTCTTTTTCATCCAATTTTTTATCCGCAAAACTTTTCTGCAGCGTAAAACCAAGATCCTGCATCTCTTTTTTGTCAATCGTACCTGTTTTGATTTTCTCTCCCAATTTCCTGAAAATCGCTTCCACCTCCGCTTTTTTCTCATCTGTCTGCAAATTGCCGATCATTGCCTTTTGAAGTGATCCGAGGCTTTTTTCCATAACCTTCGCTATCAGCTGATCACGATGGGTAAAAACGTAAATTCCTCCTATCACAATGACAAGTACGATTAAAATAACAACGGCAAGAATCACCTTTTTCATAATCCCTCTCCTTTATTGAAATTTTTATTGGGTGGTTGATTTGTTTAAGATAAGAAGAATCTTAGAATGTTTCAAGTGGTGAATACATCTTAAGAAAAATTGTCAGTATAAAAACACAGGAAACTTAAAATTAGTTAATTGGATTGTTCATGATCTTTTTCATCCGAATCAATCTTCTTTTTCATCTCCTCAAATTCCGGATACATCTTTTTAAAACAAACCGGGCAAAGACCGTGGCTGAATTGGGCATTGGAATGCGCGTGAATATACTCTTCAACCTGGTGCCAGTATCCCTTATCATCCCTGATTTTTTTACAGGAGGCGCAAATTGGAACCAAACCGCTGAGTGTCTTTACATTGTCCAGGGCGACCTGAAGCTCCTTATTGGCCGTTTCAAGGTCTCTGGTTCTCTCCTCGACTTTTATTTGAAGTTCCCTTGCCCGCTTGCGTATCATGTTGGTCCGCCATTCAAATACCACCAGCGAAAACGCGATGAACAGGAAAACCACGAAAACACGAAACCATGTAGTCTGCCAGAAAGGAGGCGCAATCATGATCCGGACTGATCTGCCCTCCTTATTCCATATGCCGTCATTATTGGAACCTTGAACCCTGAAAATGTATTTGCCTGGCGGGAGCTTGGCATACGTCACTGTTCGCTGATGGCCGTTTTCATTCCATTTTCTTTCCAGATTTTCAAGAATCGTACGGTATTGATTCTCTTCAGGGCAGATATAACTGAGTGCAGCAAATTCAAAGGTGATTGTATTCTCTTTATATGAGAGGTGAATTTCAGTAGCCTGGCTGACTGCTTTTTTTAGAATAGCATGTTTTGAGCGCAAGACATTCACTGGCACAGATTCATTGAACAGTTTAAAATCTGTAATGACAACAGGAGGAACATAGGGATTGGGACGAATGCTATCCGGATGAAAGGCATTAAATCCATTGATACCTCCGAAGAACATCTCTCCACCGGAGCCCTTGCAGTAAGCGCCTGTGTTGAATTCATAATCCTGGAGACCATCATTGACGTTATAATTCTGAAAGGTTTCCAGTTCCGGATCAAATTCAACAATCCCCATATTGGTGCTCATCCAGAGATTTCCATGATCATCCTCGAGTATCCCATAAATGACATTATTGGGCAAGCCCTGTTTCACTGTATAACTTTTGAATGTTCCGCTTGCGCGATCCATCTGATTCAGGCCGCCCCCGTAAGTCCCGATCCAGAACCTCCCTTTGCTATCTTCATAGATGCTCATCACACAGTCCTTGCTCAGGCTCATCGGATTATCGGGATCGTTCCGAAAATGAACAAACTGATGCGACCCCGTTTTTTCTGATAAAAGAAGCTTGTCCAATCCGCCGCCGTCCGTCCCGATCCATATTGTGCCTGACCGGTCTTGATAAATTATATAAATACGATTACTGCTGAGACTGCCTGGATCATCCAGATCGTGCCTGAAATGAATAAATTCGGCACCTTTTTTATACGTACCCGGTATAAGCTGATCGATACCGTTATCCCACGTTCCGATCCAGATATTTCCGGAGCGATCCGGATACAATGCCATAACATAGTTGCTGGACAGACTGTTTGGATCATCCGGACGACTGAGATAATGCTGAAAACGGTGGGCTCTCTGCCAGCTTCCCCGATCAATCAGCTGATATAGTCCGAATCCGTTTGATCCAACCCAAATCGTACCGGATTGATCTTCACAAATGGATAATATATAATTTGTAAGAAGACCGTACGGATTTTTCGGATCTTTTTGATAATGGACAAATCTGTTTTCTTTTCGAATAAACCGGTCCAGGCCTCCATCCGTGGCAATCCAAAGATCACCGTACCGGTCTTCACACATCGACCAGACATAATTTTGACTCAGACTGTTTCGATGATTCAGCTCGTGCTTATAATGCAAAAATGGTTTTTTATCTTCACAATATTGATTGATGCCGCCGTCCGTCCCAATCCACAATGCACCGGAACGGTCCTTATAAATCGAGCGAACCATATTATTGCTCAGGCTGGACGGATTATCCGGATCATTTTCATACCGGGAAAAATTCCCTTTATTCGCATGGAACCAGTTCAAACCCTGATCCGTTCCTATCCAGAGCTGGCCTGCCGGATCCTCATAGAGGGCATACACAGAATTCCCGCTCAGGCTTCCGATTATCCCGGGATGATGAGCATAACGGTTGAATGTGGGCTTTAATTGATCCTCTTCCCGGATTAAATTCAGTCCGCCCAGATCCGTACCGATCCATACATTCCCGGCATGGTCTTCAAGCGAACATAAGATATAACTGCTTCCCAGAGTATTATTATTCTTTTTATCATAGTAATACCTTTGACAGGTTCCGTTATCAGGATCCAATCGGTTCAGGCCGAAATCGGTTCCAATCCATAATAATCCGCTTTGACTTTCATGAATCGATGTGATATAATTATAACTGAGACTGCACTGATTTTCAGGGTCATGTCTGTAATGTTTGAATTGTACAGATCGAATAGGATCTCTAATCAAGTCGATCCGATCCAGCCCTCCGGCAGTGCCGACCCAGAGATTTCCCAGACGATCCTCATAAACAACGGTTACCGTATCATGACTCAGACTCCCTGCATCTGTAGTATCTTTTCGAAACCGACAAAATAATTCAGTGACCGGATCATAAGCGTTCAGACCGCCTCCGTTGGTCCCGATCCACAAAATTCCTGACCGATCCTCACAGATTGATGTGATTTCATCGTAGCTCAGACTTTTTTGATCCGAGGGATCATTCCGAAAGACAGAAAACGTATAACCGTCAAACCGGTTTAATCCGTCTTCGGTACCGAACCACATAAATCCGGTCCGGTCCTGCAGAATACAGGTGATGGTATTCTGGGAAAGGCCATCACCGACATTCAGACGTTTGAACTTCATTTCCTCAGCAACCAGTGCGGAGCGTGAAAATCCCAGAAGTAAAAAGAAAACAGGAATGATTTGAATAAACATCGAATCTTTACAAATATTCCGGAAAGCGAGATGATTATTTTTTTTCATTCATATTCCTGTACAACAAAAGTAATCAATGATGGCTCAACCTGACAGGATCTCGGCATCATTTGGTTAAATATTGACCACTATAGATTTTTCCAGCAGTTTTAATTTATTCAGTATTTTTATATACCTGCCGGTTTTCTATTTCCGGACTGATAGTTATTCGATTCAACCAAATAATCCCTGCATACCAATAGAATAACGCGAATCTGATTAATAAATTGTTCTGGATGAAAATAATTGATTGATTTATTTCATCAGCCAAAACAATCACAAAAATGCGTTTCCAATGGAATGCAAAATTCAAGCCGTTATCCTGCAGCATGACAGGGAAATGACTAAATATTTCAATTATTTCAAATTAGGAGTTATACAGCCATTGCATGTGGAAATATTTAAAGCAGGCTCTGGTTCAAAATAAACCATTTCTGCAGAAGGATGGAATTTATTGAATGAAGGATCCGTACAATTGAACCGTATTCTGAAATACTGTCTCGGCTGCTTCATCGAATTTCAAATCCTTGATTTCGGCTATAGATTCGATTGCAGTGCGGATATTCTTCGGCTCGTTTCGTTCGCCGGGAACCGGACCGAGCACCGGGCTGTCTGTTTCAACCAGCAGACAGGAGAGCGGTAAAAGTTTGACCAATTTTTGTTTTTGACGGGAACGTAAAATGGAGGGCGGAATTGAAAAAAAATATCCGGCCTCTACCGCAGGCAGGGCTGTCGAAGCTTTCCCGTCAAAAGCATGAAGCTGCACTTTTCGTGCATCATAATTCAGCAGAAGATCAATGACCGGCCTGCCGGCGGACCGGGAATGAACATTGAGCGGCAAATCAAGCTCTTTGGACAGTTCGATAAAACGGATAAAGATTTCCTTCTGTATTTCCCTGTCCGGGGATTCCTTCACCTTCCAGTAGTCAAGCCCGACTTCCCCGATGCCGATAAGCTCGTTATGATTCTGCCGGATCCATCGGATGATTTTGTCCGCTTGATCTGAATCGAGATAGATAGGATACAACCCTGCGAGCGGATGAAGAATCGGATACATATTCGAGAGAACTAAATTTTTCTCTGCATCCTCAAGCGTTTCACTCACTGTAAAAATGGAAACAACATCCGACTCTTCTGCACGCCTGAGAACCTCCTCCCGGTCCGAATCGAACGAGGAATCACAGAGATGGGTGTGTGTATCAATGATCTTCAATCTATTTATTTCCAAATGAATAGTCTCTTTTGATACTTCGTTGATAACGTATGCAATCCGGGCAAAATATGCAAGTTCTTTTAAAACGGGAAAAAACACTGCTTTTATTGTTGAGCCGAATATAAATCACTGAATTCAAGGAACTTCATTCTCTTAATTGTCATTTAAAAGTAATCAAAAGAATTAAAGAATATGAAAAATACTAATAAAATACAATCAGGAGGTTCTATGAAAACCAAAATCCTCTATGCTGCAGGAATGATCCTTTTCACCGGTCTGTTGACCAGCAATGGACTTTTTGCGCAGAGCGTATCGAAATCCAACACGGAGAAAATGGAGAAGGCCAAACAGGATACGGTTCAGACCACTGAAGTGACGCAGACAGTCTGCCCGGTTATGGGCGGTGAAATCAACAAGGAAGTCTATGCGGATTATAACGGCAAGCGGGTTTACTTTTGCTGTCAGGATTGTTTAAGCACATTTAAGAAAGATCCCGAAAAATATATGAAAAAACTGGAAGACGAAGGTGTTACGCTTGAAAATGCCCCGGAACAGAAGAAACCGTAAATGAATTACCTCCCGGGGGTAATTGCCTTCGGGAGGTCTGTTTCATCTTATTACAAAATAATTTATTCCTCGACAAGATTCTTTACCGTTTTAGCAAGCTCTTCTCCCCGCACATCAAAATAGCGCAAGTTTCCTTTTTTGTCCACGAGCCAGATTGAGGGAATGGAATTGACATGATACAGCTTCACATCAGGATCGTTCCATCCTTCTCCCGAAAAAGCAAAATGCCAGTTCAGTTCCTGTTCCCGGATAAATGCGTCCAGTTTCTCTCTATCCGAATCCAGACTGATGCTGATGAGTTCGAACGAATCTTCCGGATAAGTTGAGCGGATACTTTTCAGATTGGGCATCTCTTCCCGGCAGGGAGGGCACCACGTGGCAAAAAAATCGATCAGGACGACTTTCCCTTTCTGTTTCGAAAGGGACCACACCGAACCATCCGGCAGGTTCAACGATATCTCTTTGGCGGGCCGGCCGATCCCGATATTTTTCTTGATGGTTTCGGCAAGCGATTGAAACCGGCGATCTGTCTGGAGGGGAATGTATATTGAATCGGAAAGTGTTTTCAAGCTGATAAATCCCCGGTCCACAGCTTTCTCGAGCCAGTCCAGCGCATCCTCCATGCGATTCAGTTTGATGCAGGCCTCTGTGATCAGGATACAATCCCAGGGGGATTTTCTTTCATGCACCTTTTCCGCAGCAAGAGCCGCTTCCAGCGCTTCCGGATACCGCTTCAGTCCATCCAGCAAATAGTATTTTGCCTGCAATGTATTCCGGTCTCCGCCATTAGTAGAAATCAAACTGTCCACAATAACCAGACCCTCTTCATATTTTTTCTCGTCATACAACCGGTATGCCCGGTCAAGAGGTGATTCGGCACGGAGCAAACAGGCAACAATGAGAATAAAAACTAATAACATTCTTTTTGTCATATCAACTCCTGTTGCATTTAAAAAGTCATGACGATTTGTGAATTTGGACAAAGCAGTCAAATAATTAGATAACAATTTACTTTCCCAGTTTTTTCGCCACACGTTTTACAATGGCTTCGATTCCGCTTTCACTCATTTGAACAGGTTCTGATTTAGGGACAATGATCCTTCCGGGAATTTTCATTTGTTTTCGGACTTCCATCAGTTTGTCGATCTCGTCCTGCGGAATCACATTGACTCTCCCAATCTGCATGGCCAGAAAAGTGATTTGCGAAACATGTTCCAGTGTTTCCATCCTGTGAAAAGCAGTCAGTAAATTCTCCCCCATAGTCAACGCACCGTGATTGGCAAGGAGAATCGCGTCGGTTTGTTCGACAAAGGAACGGATCGATGCCGGGATTTCCCGAGTGGATGGTGTACCATAATCAGCGACCGGAACGGCACCCAATGTCAGTACGGCTTCGGGAAGAACGCAGGCATTGGGAGCAGTGCCCGATACGGAAAAACCGGTGGCATAAGGGGGATGTGCGTGTACCACGGCTTGAATGTCTTCTCTCTGTTGATAGATTTCCAGATGCATCTTCGTTTCACTCGAAGGTTTATATACCGGATGTTTGGTAATCGGCTCACCGTTCAAATTTAGTTTAAGAATCATCTCCGGTATCATGAAGCCCTTGCTCACACCCGTCGGAGTGACCAGAATTTCACTGGGGTTGATTCTGACGGATATATTGCCGTCGTTGGCCGCCACAAATCCGCGCGCCCATAACCGTTCCCCAATTTCGACGATGAGAGATTTTTGTTCCGATTCATTCATAAAAATACCCGCTTCTTCCCCTCCTTAATATCCCCTCCTCAAGGGGAGAATAAAAAGTGAGTATTATGATCATAAGATTATACATCCACAATCTTCCCGGGATTTAAAATGTTATTTGGATCGAACACTTTTTTGATCGACTGCATCAATCCGATCTGTTTCGGGCCTAGAAAGGATTTTAAAAATTCCTTTTTAATCACGCCGATACCATGCTCTCCGGACACTGTGCCGCAGTATTTCTTTCCCAGCTCGTGCAGCGTTTCTCTCACGGCGGGCACTTTCTCATGACAGTCATCAATTTTACTCCAAACGCCATCTTCCCAGAAATGGCTCATAATGTGGATGTGAACATTGCCGTCCGCAGCGTGTCCGTAACTGGGGAGCCACATTCCGTGTTCCTCTTCAACCCGGTGAATAGCATTCACAAAATTGGCGATGTCCGCACGAGGGACAGTGATGTCGAGATCTTCAAGCATATAATTCTTAATGGCATCGTAAGTGTGGCTGCGAATATCCAGAACGCCCTGCTGTTTCTGGGGCGTGTCGGCCACAAAAACATCCATGGCATTGTGTTTCAAACAAATATCACTGATCCCCTTGGCAAGCATCATGACCTCATCGTCCGAACTGCCGTCTACGATGATCATAAGATGGGCCTCACCCTCCGGGCAGGGCCATTTCTTGTTAATAAACTTCTCGCTGATCAGGATTGGTTTTTTCTCCATAAACTCGATGGCCATCGGTAAAATCTTGTTTCGCAGAATATCGGGAACAGTTCCGATGGCGTCGTTCAGATTTTGAAACGGAGCCACAAGTGTAAAAACCACTGCCGGCGGAGGCATCAGCGAAAGTGTGGCTTTCGTGATAATTCCGAGAGTCCCTTCCGACCCCACCATTAAATGCATGAGACTGTACCCGCTGCTGTTCTTGACAAACTTGCCGCCGAGACGGATCACTTCCCCGTCCGGCAGAACGATTTCGATCCCCTTGACAAAATTGCGGACCACACCGTATTTCACGGCCCGCGCGCCTCCGGCATTGGTGGCAATCACACCGCCAAGCGTGGCGGATTCGTCTCCCGGATGCGGAGGAAAGAACAAACCGGATTCTTTGAGGCCCTCGTAAAAATCCATGAGCATGACGCCGGCTTCCACGGTGGCCGTTAAATTGTTTGTATCGATTTCGATTATACGCTGCATATTTTCGAAACTCAAAATCACGCCGCCGTATATCGGAACAGAACCGCCGCAGAGTCCGGTTCCAGAACCGCGGACCGTAAGCGGAATTTTTTCATCGTTGCACACCCGGACAATTTGCGACACCTCATCCGTGGTTTTGGGCTTAACCACGATTTCAGGATAATTTTGGATCTCCTCGCCTACATATTCGTCATGCGAGTAATCAATCATATCCTCACGATTCGTTATCACATGTTCCGAACCGACAATTTGCTGGAATTGGTGGATTATTTCTTGATCTACTTTTCGATAAACGGTCTCGGTCATGTCTGCCTTTTAAATATCGATCTGTTTGTTTGGTAAAATCAATGATGGATAGTAAAATAATAATTTCGTAATTAGGTCATTATATCCTATGGATGATTTTCCAGCTTGATCTACTTTGTATACTGTCCACAATAGACTACTACTATATAACCCGTTGTGCATAATAGCAATTTCATACACTATGCTGATTTGTAAATATAATAATAACTGTCATTTCGACCGAAGGGAGAAATCTAATAGCAACTATTAAAAGATTTCTCACCGCGATGAAGATGGCGGTTCGAAATGACATATTTATAGATATTTAGAAATAATTTAATGTTGTTCTCAGTCTTAATTATGCACAATGAGTTACTATATACAATATACTATATACCATATACAATATACTACCTACTAATAAAGCAGCGAAATCGAAACCTTTTCAATCTCTTCTTTTCTCGGCGCGGAAATTTGCCCCCCCAATCGGGTCACGGACAACGCAGCTGCTGCACTGGCGTATCGGACAGCCTCCCGCACGATTTTCCCTTCGGCAAGAGCCACAGCCAGCACACCGTTGAAAATATCACCCACTCCTGTATTGTCAACCGTTTTAACCTTGAAACTCGGAACATGCTCCACTCCGCTCGCATCAATAAGGAACGATCCTTTGGCGCCCAGTGTCAGAACAACTGTTTCTATTCCTTTGGCGATCAGCATCCGTCCGGCTTCCTCTGCAGACTGATGATCATGAATCTTAATCCCGGTGAGCAGTTCTATTTCACTCTGGTTGGGTGTCAGGATGGAAATATATCGAAGCACATCATCGCTCAGAGTACGCGGCGGCGATGGTTTAAGAATGACCTTTACATTATATTGTGTCGCAATGGAAGCTGCTGCTTTAATCGTCTCAATAGGCGTTTCCAGTTGAATAAGCATGACATCATTTTTTGCAATCGTCTCTTTGACAGAATCAATATCTTCGGGGGATAAATTTGCATTGGCACCCGAAGCCAGCGCACTGCACTTTTCCCCCCGCTCCGTTAAAAATATGGATGCACAACCGGTAGACGCTTTGTCATCTTTGATGACATGATCGACTTGAATACCATCCTTGTTCATTTGTTCAATAGCGCGCAGCCCCAAAATATCATCACCCACACGGGCTATTAATGTAACATCACCATCGGCACGATTTGCTGCGATTGCCTGATTGACTCCTTTCCCTCCGGAACTGGTGAAAAATCTCCCTCCGACCACAGTCTCTCCTGGTTTGGGAAGCCTAGGAACAATCATCACCACATCCATATTCAAACTTCCAACCACAACAACCTTGCCGCGTGATTTTTGTGCAACCATCTCATTCACCTCAATAAATTAAGTAGAGAAAAAGTAAAACCATTTTTCACTTCTGTATATTCCTGCCGCCGGTATCATTATCTGTTAGTACATTTGGAATATGGAATACTGCTGTCCGAACCAATAAACTGGTCCTGACACGATTGTCAACATTATATTATATAAATTTTTTACATTTTGTCAAGCATTTTACATTGCTTTCGATTTGACATCGGTCATGGTTTCCATTTAATATTTGAATGATGCGGATAAATTTCTTTTTGGGAAATAAAAAAAACTTGACTTTGTAGATAAAAATATTTAAACTGGTTTGAAATTTTTCGGCTAATCTTATGCGTACATATATTTATTCCCACAATTTATCACCAATAATAACTGAGGAGTGAGCAATATGAAAAAGCACACCTACATTGTGGTATCACTCATCCTGTTTTACACTATTTTTCTTTTCACAGGGAACCTGCTCATCGCAGGGACTACTGGAAAACTAACCGGGAAAGTAGTTGACATGAACACAAAAGAAGCTTTACCCGGAACCAATGTGGTTCTCGAGGGAACTTCAATGGGAGCCGCGACGGGACTGGACGGCAGCTATACAATAATGAATGTCCCTCCCGGTATTTACAGTTTAAGGTTCACCATGATGGGCTACAAAAATAGTTTAATCTCAAATGTTCGCGTCTCAATTGACCTCACAACAACCATTAATGCCAACATGAGCCAGACGGTTCTTGAAGCAAATGAAACTGTCACGGTGGTTGCCGAAAGGCCGCTCGTTCGTGCGGACATGACATCGGCTCTTTCTTCGGTAGGAGCAGATGAAATCGCCAAATTGCCGGTGCAAAGTGTTAACGATGTATTGCAAATACAGGCCGGGATCATTCGAGATGGTAATAATCTGCACATCCGAGGCGGAAGAACAGGAGAAGTCGCTTACTGGGTCGATGGTGTCGCCACAACGGATGTTTATGCCGGAGGAATGGGCGTATCAGTGGAAAACTCGGCAGTTCAGGAACTCCAGGTCGTCAGCGGAACATTTAATGCTGAATACGGTCAAGCCATGTCAGGTATCGTAAACATCATTACAAAAGAAGGCGGCCAGCGTTATACCGGTGAAATCTCGGGATACGTTGGTGATTATATGGGCCATAGCAGTGTTTTCGACGTTCTAAAAAAGGTCGATATCACTAAGAATGCGGCGAATCAGACAGTTGCTGTCGGTGAATCGGAAAATCCCTTAGCCAAATTCAACCCGACTTACAATGGCGAACTCAGCTTGAGCGGTCCTGTACCTCTGACAAATGATAAGCTGAGTTTTTTCCTGAACGGCCGATATTATTCTCAAGAAGGAGCTCTGTACGGCAGGGAATGGTACACGCCTATGGGAACACCCGGTGACAGTTCTCTTGTACCGCTGTCACCCACCGAGAGATTCACAACACAAGCCAAATTAACTTATAAGCTCAGTTCCAATATCAAACTGAACTACGGTATTTTCTGGAGTAAATGGCAGAACGATCGTGCGAACTACATCAACGATATGGATTCCCGGAATACGTTCAGCGGCCACAATTTCAAGTACACTCCCGGCGGACTACCCACGGAATTAGGTGAAAGTTTCACACATATTTTTTCTCTGAATCACATACTCTCCCCTTCGACATTCTATGAATTCCGGGTTAACCGATTCACGACAGAATATAAACGCTACGTTTACGAAGATCCGCTTGCCGCACCTAAATATCTTGTGCATGTTCTCAAAGATACAGTTGCGGAGCCTGAACTTCCGGATTACTACCTGGACATTTCCATCCCTGCGGATTCCGTTCAATTCGTACTGGCTAAAGAGCAGAAAAGACAGTACGAATGGGTGATCGATCCAACCAGTCCTCTGGGGTATGTCCACCCCGATTCGAATTCCCAGCCGGCCCCAAGCAGTTTTTATAAGACCGGACAAGAGATGGAGCATTTCAAACGAAACACCTCCTACTGGGTAGGCAAATGGGATCTGACAAGCCAGATACAAAAATACAATCAGATCAAAACAGGAGTCGAACTGAGACTCTACGAACTGGAGCTCCACAGTTTTACAATCCGTCCAAAACTGGATGCGAACGGACAGGAAATCACGCCGTTCCAGCCTTCCATTCCCGATCCATCCAGCTATTACCGAAGTGATTACATAAATAAACCAAAAGAATTCTCCGCATACATTCAGGACAAAATTGAACTGAAAGAAATGAATATCAACATCGGTCTGCGATTTGATTATTTTGATGCAAACGGTTATGTACAGGCAGATCCGACCGACCCAAGTATCTATTCACCGTTAAAGGATGAACATATCTATAAAAACTGGGTTGAACCGCCGGACACCTTCTCGGCACCACAGGTGGATGAATGGAAGCGCGGATTTGAAGAGTATACTCCCGATGAAAGACGCAGCTTCATGCAAAAAAAAGTAGATCCTAAAATGGCGCTCAGCCCGAGACTTGGAATCGCTTATCCAATCACAGACAGAGGCGTCATTCACTTCTCTTACGGCCACTTCTTCCAGGTTCCCGATTTTCGCTACCTTTATGAAAATCCGGATTTCAAAGTGTTGCCTGCTGGCGGCACCAATTACATTTTCGGCAATGCGGACTTAAAACCGCAGCGTACCATCATGTACGAAATTGGTTTGCAGCAGCAGTTGGCAGAGAATATTGGCATAGATATTACCATATTTTATCGGGATGTTCGGAATTGGGTCGGTACAAGTCCGCTTGTCGAAACCGTCAATCCGAGCTTGAAATACACCCAGTATGAAAACAGAGACTATTCCAATGTTCGCGGTATCACATTAAAATTGGAAAAACGGCAGTCGCAAAATTTCTCTGCAAGGCTGGATTACACTTATCAGATTGCTGAAGGAACCTATTCCAACCCGAGGGATGCTTTTACTGCCATTCAAAATAAAAACGAACCCCGGCTTGCACTGATTCCGATGGGATGGGATCAAAGACACACATTCAATGGATCAATTATTTATCAATTAAAAAACTGGACGGTTTCTCTCATCGGTATGTACTGGAGCGGCAGGCCCTATACACCGACTTTTGCGACAGGAGGAACCACAGGAGAGACAGCTTTGGTCGGTTTGGTTACAAACAGTGCCCGAATGACAGACCGCAAAAGTGTCGATCTCTACATCAACAGACGGATTAGTTTGGGAACCGCTGAAATAAACATATTCCTTAATGTCTACAATCTCTTTAACCAGTTGGATGAAACATTCGTTTACACCGATACAGGCAGTCCCGATTATACCACAACGATTGATCCGGTAAAATTAGGCTACAATGCAAAACGTGTAGGTACAGTAGAAGATTATATTAATCATCCCGACTGGCATGCAGCACCGCGTCAGGTTCAGGTCGGCATGTCATTTGGTTTCTAAAAATAGAGGAGAGCATCAAAATGAAAAAGACACTCCGAATATTATTTTTAATAACGATCATAAGCGGCCTCTCTTCAGCCTGTCTGTATGCACAGATGGAAGGTCTGCACGGTGATTTTGCTAACAACGCCAGTGGCCTGCACGAAGGAAACCTGTTCCGGACCACATTTTACAACGACGGAACCTGGGGTGTTAACAATAGACCGCCAGATATCGGAGGGGAATGGCCCATTAATTCTGCACACATTTATATGTTGGACGGGAATACGTTCGTGGGATCCGAAGTCATCGACATCAACAATCAGACTCAACATGTAGTCAGCGAAGTCAGGGGTCCTGGAACCAACAATACCAGTGCATATTCTACCGGCGATATCGGCCCGGATGGAAAATGGAGAACCTTTCTTCCGCTTCCCAATTTTAACAATCCCCATCCTCCGGAAACAGAAAGTGATCAACCTAAAGTCGCCATGAACAAGTGGCCCTGGGCGTGGCCGGCTTACTGGCCGGATATCAAAGACCCGGAAAATCCCATCTATTCTCCGGGCGGCTGGGCAGGTTCGTGGAACGGTTATTTCGGACGGGACAAACAAAATGCCGATGAAGAAAGTTACTTCGTTTCGGATGATTATGCCAACAACGAGTTTGCTTTCTATCCTGACAGTACCGACTCTCTGCGGAGAGGTCTGGGGCTGCGCATGTACTGCCGTGGTTTTCAGTGGAACAATGCACTGGTGGATGACGGATTATTCACACTGATGGATATCAAAAACATCGGTACACACGAACATAATAAATTGGTCTATGCCTTTAAAATCGGGAACAATGTCGGAGAAACAGAGAACAATTACGCAAGTGAAGGTGAAGACGACGCGGGCCAGTACCTCAAAGAGGAAGGCCTGGCTTATCTTTACGATTACGACGATGACAAGGCCCCGGATTGGGGACCCGACCCGGTTGGATATTTTGGAGCGGCTTTTCTGGAAAGCCCGGGAAACCCCTACGATGGAATCGATAACGACTATGACGCTTCAGAGGGAACCGGACCCGAACTTTCAGAGGCAATGTTAGAGGCAACCTCTACATTGAATTTAAATTCGAAAATCGTGCTTATAAATTACAATACCTATAAAAGAAAAGTAGTGACGCTTCAGGACACATTGAACGCTCTTGGAAGCGATACCTTGATTGTTCGATATCAGGATCAGAAAATAAAATACTATGCAGGTAAAGTCATTCAAGAAACTCCGAATGATCTCGTCGATAATAATCTCAATGGACTTATCGATGAAAACAACGGGTCGCTGATTGGTGATCCGCCGATTCAAAAATATCTTTACATTGATGAAACTACGGGAAAAGGAAACAAATACGTTGATTATTTCGCTGATCCGGAAACATGGGACGATAATATTCTGATCGATGAAAGACGGGACGACGGTATTGATAACGATGGAGACTGGAATCCGACGTTTGACGATGTCGGTGCAGATGGTCTGGGTCCAAGTGATCCCGGCTATCCCGGACCGGATATTGGAGAAGGCGACGGTTTAATGACGGCCGGTGAACCACATTTTGATAAAACGGACATCGATGAAAGCGACATGCTCGGCCTGACAGGATTTACACTTTATCGGTGGCCGGATATGCCCCACTGGGAAGATGAACTTGTCTGGAATAATGCACTGCCCGGTGTCTTTGATGATCACCTCGAAAACGACAATATCGAATTGTTTTTCAGTTCCGGATATTTCCCTCTCAAACCCGATCAAACAGAACGTTTCTCAATGGCACTGATGTGCGGCTGGGATGAAGCCGATCTGATTGAAAACAAATTCTGGTTTTCCAGGGCCTATCACGAAAATTATAATTTTTCCAAAGCTCCCAGCGCTCCCACTGTCAGAGCCATCGCCGGCGACAACCGTGTGACACTAATCTGGGACAGCTTTGCCGAAGAATCGGTCGATCCAATTACGGGCAAAGATTTTGAGGGATACGCCATCTACCGGTCCACGGACGATCAATGGGGCGATATGCCAATACTGACCGATTATAACGGCACCCCCACTCAGTACCGGAAACCCCTTGCACAGTTTGATTTGGATAACGAATACTCAGGTGTATGCCCTCTCAATGTACGCGGTGTGCACTGGAATTACGGCACCAACAGCGGCCTGGTCCATACCTGGATAGATACAACCGCTCTGAACGGATTTACCTATTTCTATGCGGTCACAGCATACGATCACGGTGATCTCGTTAACGGTATCGCTCCTTCAGAGTGCAATAAATCCATATCGAGAGATCCGGTCACCGAAAAATACAGATTGGGTAAAAATGTCGTAATGATCAAACCGGAAGCACCTTCGGCAGGGTATGTGAAAGCTGATAAAGACTCTGTGGTGCATCGGAGTGGCACTGCTGACGGATTGGTAAATGTGACGGTTGTCGATGCGGACTCAGTAATTGATGCCACATACCACATCGTTTTTCAAGATACTGCCATCGGAAACCGGGATTATCCTGCAACCAAAAACTTCTCGTTGTTGAATGTAACCGATGAAAACAATATCGATACACTCATCAACCGAAGCACGATGTTCCATTTGGGAGACGAAGTTCCTGTCATTAACGGATTCAAACTGACATTTGATGACCTGGGAATCACCCAATTGGACTACAATCCGGATGCGAGCGTTTCCGGCTGGAACCATGCGAATATCGATTCACCCAGAGTGCAAGCCTTCAACCAGAGCGGTAAAGAAAGATATCTCGAATCGAGCGATTACATGCTCATCATGGGTGAAGTCGGAATCGATACTTCCACCAGCTGGTTCAGAAAAAGCAATCATCAGGATCCTTTACCGGCTATCCCGGTCAACTTTACCATTCTCGATACCAAAGCGAACAACCAAAAAATCAAATTCGCTTTTAGGGAACAGGATGTCGCGACACCAGAGGATGCCGGAAAATTTACAACTAAAACAGCAGGGAGTAAAACCGACGAAATCATGTTCCTTTCCGATTCACTGGACGAAGAAGGTGTCAACATCGCTGGCTGGATGTTATCGCTTTTAAGACTGTCCACCGACACAGCAAACGTCAGTCCGGCTCCCGGGGACACATTAATTCTCACTTTCAACAATCCATTCCTTGCCAATGATGTTTTCGAATTTACAATGCACGGGAAATCAATCGATAAAACCCTGGCGAAAAACCAGATGAATCGAATTAATGTGGTACCCAACCCCTACATTGTGACCAACTCATGGGAAGGGGAAAATCCGTATGCAACGGGTCGTGGTCCGCGAGTCATTCACTTTACCCATTTGCCTTCGAAATGCACGATTCGAATCTTCAACATGCGGGGACAATTGGTTGATACGATAGAACATGAAACCGAAGATCTCGCCGACGGAGGAGCCGTATGGGATCTGCGGACCAAAGACGATCTGGATATCGCATACGGTGTTTATATTTATCACATCGACGCACCGGGTGTCGGCAATAAAATCGGAAAATTCGCTGTGATTAAATAGCAGCATGATTTGATGAAAGGAATTCATTAATCATTCTTCATAAAGGAGCACAAACATGAAACGATATATCGCACTGCTATTGGGAGTCATGATGGTCCTGAGCACATCTCTCGTTGCGAGAGATGTAACCAAAACAGGAACCACTGCGGCTCCATTTCTGAATATCGATGTGGGAGCCAGAGCCGTCGGTATGGGAGGTGCCTTTGTCTCAATTGCAGATGATATCACAGCAATGTACTGGAATCCTGCCGGGATGGCGCAATTGGTTCAGTCGGAAGCTCTATTCAGCCATACCCGATGGATCGCTGATGTATCATTCAATTATGCTGCTTTCGTAGCGCCTCTCGGCAACATGGGTACGATTGGATTAAATGCCACTTTCCTGAGCATGGATGATATGGAAAGAACAACGGAGCTATATCCGGATGGCACCGGTGAAAAATTCAGCGCGGGAGATTATGCTTTTGGACTTAGCTATGCACGGAATCTCACCGACCGTTTCGCCATCGGTCTCAATGTGAAATATATCTACCAAAAAATCTATCACTGCACTGCAACCGGAGTGGCCCTGGATGTCGGAACCGTGTTTACTACCCAGTTTCAGGGACTGAAAATAGGCATGAGCATTTCCAACTTCGGCACCAAAATGCGGATGAACGGTCGCGATCTGTTAACTCAGGTAGATGTGAACCAGGGTATCGCAGGAAACAATCCAAGCATCAATGCCAATCTGAAAACCGATCAATACGATTTACCATTGATGTTCCGGGTCGGTGTTTCAATGGATGTATTAAAAGGAATAGGCAACAGCAATCTGATCTTGGCTATCGATGCGCTTCATCCCAACGATGATGTGGAAAGTTTAAATGTGGGCGGTGAATATGTATTCAACCAAATGTTTTTCTTAAGAGCCGGTTATAAATCTCTCTTTTCCAAAGATTCTGAAGAAGGGTTGTGTTTCGGAGCAGGGGTACAGTATACACTGGCTGGCAAAACACTCATGATTGATTATGGTTATCATGACTTTGGGTTGTTAAATGAAGTACAGATGTTCAATCTGGGTTTGAGCTTCTAAGCACGATTCACATGCGATAAGTACTGACATGTAAATTAATTTTATTTCCTGGAAATTTAAAAGGCAAGCAAATGCGGAAACTATTTGCTTGCCTTTTTTTTGAATACTTTTTTATATAACCTGTTACTGCGATAACAATATTGTACTGATTGAATAAAACAGATACATTGTTGTTGTATTTTAAAATATATTTCTTATATTCTGTAATAAAATCAATGATATTAAGTAAAGTATCCTCCTTATGAAAAATGCAAATTCGAAATCAGTAAAAGTGTCCCCGGATAAAACCATGAAAAATCTCTCCATTCTGATTGAAATCAATCAGGCTGTCAGCCGTAATCTCGTTCTTCGTGATTCACTCCGGGCAACACTTCAAA
>Ga0315536_1000590_pt1 | contig 18166 bp, 18 predicted proteins | sample SalMarSW160230MG_FD_203093 | JGI IMG/M metagenome (GOLD analysis project Ga0315536, IMG submission 203093) | Salt marsh sediment microbial communities from the Plum Island Ecosystem LTER, Massachusetts, United States - Salt Marsh Sediment SW1602-30 ... | reverse complement strand
TTGACGAATCTGAATGTCTTTATTTGCGTTGCACAGATGAGTTACGATATTGCCGATCAAATGGTCTTTATCTGTTGCAGTCATGACTTTTCGATAGAGATCTCCTGCTTGCACAAAATCATCATTGGGATGTGTATATTTCTGACGAGCTGCTTTCCCAGACACCTCAAATGGTGGTTCAGCTGCGTCAATGAGTGGTTCTGGACCACCAAAACTATTCGGATAATAGTTTGGTTTTCCACCTTCGTTTCCATCAAATCGCATGTACCCGTCACGCTGATAGTTCTCCATCGTCATTGCTTTGGGTCTATTCACTGGTAAGAGATGAAAATTTGGACCAAGCCGATACCGATGGGCGTCATCGTAGGCAAACAGACGTCCCTGTAACATTTTATCAGGTGATGTTGCAATCCCTGGAACGAAATTCCCTGGAGAAAACGCAGCCTGTTCTACCTCTGCGAAATAGTTTTCTGGGTTACGGTTCAGAACCATCCGTCCAATCTTTATCGGCGGGTAATCGCTATGAGGCCATACTTTCGTGACATCAAAAGGGTTAAAACGATAGGATTCAGCATCCTCTGGTTTCATGATTTGCATTTCAAGAGTCCATGAAGGATACTCCCCTCGTTTGATTGATTCATAAAGGTCACGTGTTGCATGGTCAGGGTCTTTCCCTTTAAGAACCTCTGCTTCTTCTCTGGTGAGATTCTGGGCCCCCTGATCTGTTTTGAAATGGTATTTCACCCAATAATAGTCACCTTTGTCGTTGTACCATTTATAGGTATGACTACTGTATCCATTCATATGGCGAAATGTCTTTGGTGTCCCTCGGTCGGAGAACAGAATAGTCACCTGATGAATGGATTCTGGTGTTAAGGACAGGAAATCCCAGAACATGTTTGCATCTTTAGTGTTCGTGGCGGGATTTCGTTTTTGTGTATGGATAAAATCAGGGAATTTTATCGGATCTCGAATAAAAAATACGGGGGTGTTATTCCCCACGAGATCGTAGTTCCCATCTTCGGTATAAAACTTGATTGCAAAACCGCGAGGGTCACGTTCTGCATCAGCTGAACCTTTCTCCCCGCCAACGGTGGAAAACCGGGCGAAGACTTCGGTCTTTTTGCCAACTTTTGAGAGAAATTTTGCTTTTGTGTATTTGGTGACATCAGCGGTGACTTCAAAGTAGCCTCCTGCTCCAGCGCCTTTTGCATGAACGATTCGTTCAGGGATACGCTCACGGTTAAAATGAGCAAGTTTTTCAAGTAAATGAACATCCTGCATCAGCACAGGGCCATGATCACCTGCGGTGATACTGTTCTGATCATCATTAACTGTTTTTCCAGAATTAGTTGTTAAAATCTTTTTATTTTTTGCCATTTTTCAGCCTCCTCATCAATTTTTATGAATTTTTACGCGTTATTTTGTATAGTTGTAATTATTATTAAAAGTTTGGACTATTGAAATAAGAATAATATAACCGTTAAGACAATGTGAGAAATATGCATTTTTCCAAAGCTTTGTTGTATCAAAAATTCTTTTTACTATATGCTGTATTCGTTTCCTGTGGAACAAAAGGATTTAGCAGAAGAAGTCAAAGAGCTGAATAAGAGAATCAGTGAATTAGAAAAAATGCTTTCATCGATAATAGCGCCATTGCAAGATGTTAGTAAAGTCACACAAAATTATATCAGATTAATTGGTATTTTAATTGATCGAGGCGGTCTGAGTCCTGATATGACCCTTCCTGAGCTTAAAGACCCGATTTCCAAGGACATTGTACGAACGCTTTTAGAACGACCAGATCAAAATATTTCACAAATCGAGGAGTTGGTACGAAGTAAAAGAGGTACTGCTTCAAGAAGAACGATACGAGAAAAATTGCGTTATTTAGAAGAAAAAACTATTATTGAAAAACAGCAAAAAGGATCTCTGTATGTCTATCGTTTGAATGAATCAGTTATTAAAAAGTGGTCACAACTGCTCGGTTTTCATATATAAAATGACCACGGTACACATGTTTACTAAGAAAAAATGGAGGAATAATAAATATGTCAGAACATGAACGAATGCCGGATCCCGAAAAAATAAAGGAAATATTGGATATCGTAAGTGAAAAGATACCAGGGCTCCTTAAAGAGCTAAGCAGTCTGTTGTACAGTGCTGATAGCGCAAAGAAATATGCGCAAGCAGCAGCGATCTTCTATAAAGAGTTAAAGACCGCAGGGATGACTGATGAGCAGGCCTTTGAACTTACCAGCCAGTATTTATCAACCTTGAATCTTGGGAAGATGATGGGAAACTTCGGTAAGAACCACGAACATTAAGAAATAAAAAAAGATCAGGAAGAAATTATGCATGAAATAATCAAAGAGAAACGGGAAAGAAGGGCCTTGAAAAACGTTGGTGTTCTTCTTCCGTTTCTCCCCAAGTTTCTGTTTCGATCAAGTATCACGTTCTTACGGTTTAAACGACGTGCGAAAAAAGCGGGAAAGGTTTTTCGACAGGAGCTGATAAAACAAGGGGTCGACAAACACACAGCCTCGGGATTAACAGGATTTTACCTAAAAAGTAGCCAAATAAAAAATTTCATTCAGACGTTTCGCTAAAAATTCAATTCAAGGAGTCATGCGAGAACATGAGTCAGAAGAAAGCAAAAATGTTTAATAAACGGGCAGCTAAACCAAAATATAAAGCAGATCAGATCATACAAACCCTTTCCTTGAAACCAGGCCAAAAGATAGCGGATATCGGCTCTGGTGGTGGCTACTATACACTTCAATTCGCACAAGAAGTGGGAAAAACGGGGAAGGTCTATGCTGTTGATACCAACCAAGAATTCCTCGAATTCATCAAGAAACAAGCAACAGAACAGGGAGTATCCAATATTACTACACTACTTTCGTCATCAGACCATCCAGAACTCCCCAAACACACTCTTGATTATATATTCCTACGAAATGTCACGCATCATCTTTCAAATCGAGTCGATTATTTTCAAAGGTTAAAAGAAACATTCAAACCAAACGGGAAACTTGTTATCATTGAATATGATGGCCGAGGTGGATTTTTTAGTTTTCAAAAGCGTCATCGTCATTTCATTCCTCAGGACCTACTGCTTGAGGAAATGAAACAAGCAGGATATGTACTACACAAAAGTTTTGATTTCTTATCAGAACAATCATTTTTGATATTCACTAATAAAAAAAACAGTACTGACAGCATATCGCTTAAAAAGGAATAATTTCATTGTGATCAATTCAGGTGTAAGTACGAGTTTATTTTTTGTGTCTCCGCGATATAAACACACCAAGCAGAACCAAGACTATAATCATTCCTACAAGGATATAGAGGATATACGATTCCCAAAATGTAGGGGGTCCTCGCTCATGGGAATACTGTGTAACTCCAAACGGCATATGACCATTTACAGAAAATCCCATCGTTGGATCATATTGTAACGATTGGACATCTTCCATCTCCCAATGATTCGTGCTACTGTAATCATTCGTAGGCACCCAAATACGGAGGTCAGGATCACCATACAAGCATACGTTTTCTGCAAGATCCCACCACCATTGAGGCGGTTCAGAGATATACAAAATACCAACTTTTTTGATGCCTTCTGAGTAAATTTCACCGACTGTTTTCCCTAATGCAATTCCACGAGGAACAGAATTCTGCCAGACATCAGAATACCAAGAGGTTGCCCAAGGATCCATAATTTGAAAAACAGAGCCATGTCTCATCAAAGCAAGATGTAAATATTTCCCTGCAGGAAGACATGCTACACTACTTACACCAGTAGAATGAATGTTACCAAGCGCATCATCAATCTGAGTTCCATTATACCAGGAGGTCCCAAACCGACCGAGCAGCACAGTGATAATCACACCATCGTAATAATCTTGTGTATTTTGTAACCACTCAGGGGTGATTAAACGCAGACCAGGAAGACTTGAAATCTTACCAATAACATCTCGAATCGGCCGTTTCGCAAGCGCCCAATCCAATGCAGTCGTAAAGATACGGAATCCACGGGGATCTGGATTTCCCGCAAGTGCCGGAAGAATCCCATGGATTTCCATAGTCATCGTATCAGGTTCTTCTGTTGACCCCATAAGCCATTCATATCCTCGCCAGGGATTCGTCTCTTTCTTATATCCTGCAAGCGGAATTGCTGGATATCCGTTAGGATTTTCATTGTTAACATCCCAGAACATCAACATTCCACCATTGTTCGGAGCACCATGGGTGTTGATAAGCCAGAGGAGAACTCCTTGATTGAGATTATTCATGTTCGCGTCAAAATTCGTAGAAAATACAGGATCATATCCCGCTCGATTCAAGTAAAATGGTTGAACTTCTGATCCGCTAAGATCTGGGAGGAATGCACCTTCCTGACCATTCACCGCTAGCATAACTCCGTCATCAATCGGTTCATTTGAGGACGTTTGTCCTGGAATACTCCCATCAGCACATTCGTAAGTAAATCCCCAGTATGTACTCGCTCGAGTGTTAAATTTATGGTCATAGCAAATCAACGTGTCAAGAACAGGATAATTAAAGGTTTCCTCCTGAGATGGTTTTGTTATTTTTAACCCTATCTTCCCCCTCCAGAGTGTAAGAAGACCAAGGAGACCTGCGCGTTCGCTACTGCTTCCGTTAATAAGGGTAACTCCGTTAGGATTTTGTAGAGCAGGATTTTCAAAAACGATCTCAGGATAGAACACGTTTTTTGCTATCCAGACTGAAAGATCTGTGGGGGATCCGATAAATCGCCCTGACTTTGCCCTCCCAACAAACATCCGATCCCACGAGAGACCTATCTCAAATTGATCTGCGACTGTTATGATTGTTTCTTCACCTTCTAAATCAAAATTATGTGCTTTTAAGAACGCATACACTCGGGTGCCTGTCAAGTACATCTCAGAAACAGTAGGGAGTTTTGAATAACCATCAGGATGACGCTGCCAGAGTTCATTATGCCAAACCACCGCAGAGGACAGCTCAGGATGATTATCGATTATGAGAACAGGGCTTCCATGTTGCGCAGCGATATATGCTGCAGGACCAATGGAAAGTGCATACGGCATTTCCCCCGCTATTGTAAGGTTGGTAACGTACCAGTAACTCCAGGGATCGATCGTTGAAAAAATCACATCATTTCTATTCGTGATGCCCCGGATATAGGTGTAGACGCTATCATAGCTATCAAATTGCTGTTGGAGGGGTGCAATCGTTGTCAATTGTGTTTTTGCCTTGGAGGAGAAATACCCACCAAGATCAACAAGGAAAATTTGTTTCACACCAAGTTTGTAGAGGGTGTTAATAGTTGTCTGAGGAACTTCATCTGGTGAAGTGTATAAAAGAGGAACATTCAGGATTGATGCAAGCACTGCAGCTTCTGTTGCTGAAGCAAGACAATCTCCCTCCATACGCGAGATATTTTGTTTCCAGGAGTATTCAATAGTGAAATCAATAGAGCTTTCAAGCTCACTCATCGCGAATACACAAAGAGAGTAGTGTTCACCTGGGAGACATTCTCCAAGACGTTCTACAGTAAGATCATTGGTTGTCCCTTCAGGAAAAGCGATACTATGACTATCATCGTTAGGTGTTGTTGAAGAAACGCCTGGTTCCCGTGTTGAGAGCACTTCCTCACCACTGGGGCCGATAAGAGAAAGACCAAGATCAACAGAGGGATTACCCCAGGTTAAAGTAAAGGTTGCATCACGACAGCCAAAGGGAGTGGTCTGAGGAATTTCAACCATGACCCCAGGATACATGTCTACATCGACTTGGTAGGTGACTTTTCGCATATTCCGAAGGATGTCAAGGATTTTTCCATACCGTCCAAACTCAAAAGTAAAGATTTTATGATGTTTTTGAGGTTCGAGTGATGTATCGGTGAGTTGATTAGGGTCTTGAGAGAGAACATTTGAATCAATTGATTTTGTTGGGACATCCGTGATCGCAACGCTCCACTTTCCGCTTTTATACACATAGACGGAGGTTTTATCAATATCCATTCCGCCTTGTGCATTCCATGCGTCGGTAATACCAGTCATCATCCATTGGCCATTATACTCACAATAGATCTGCATGTCTCGATCTCCGGCAGGAATAGACATGTTAATGATACCTTCAAACCCAGGGATGCCTGCAGAAAAATAAAAGCAAGGATACCAAGAGCGCACTGTGAGAAATTTATATCCCTCTGGAACGGTGAACTCGTTATAAATAGGGTATTGTTGGTTTGTTTTCGGTATTTCAAAATGTTCACTTAAAACACCCTTTTCAGGATTTACTGATCCTGTGATAGTTCCTGAGGTAGTATTGTCTGGCTTCGGAAAGGTTTCGTCAATGGTAGCAACTACGGCGTCGTCTGTGTAAGACCAATCATTAAGAGCAAGAGTGCTTGCAATGTCGTAGCAGGAATTATTGGTGATTACAACAGTGCTTTTTGCATTCCAGAGCCCATCGAGTTTGTTTTGAGGAACATTGATGAGAGTCATCTGATCAAGATTTCCGTAACTGTAGTTCATCCAGTCTTCCATGAAGTAATTAATACCTTGTCGCGCGTTTAAGGTTCGTTCGTTATCATCAGTCTTCTGTTCATCCTGATAGAAGAGAAGAGGGCTAGAAAAGACGCAGTCGTTTTGTTTATCATAAAAAACAGTAGTGGGAATTGAAGCAAGATAGGAATAATCATCAAGATAGGTGTCCGGGTCGAAGTAGACGAAGGTGGTTCGTTTCATGGGAATCATAGGTTTCCAGGAAATACCTCCCTCAAAACCTTTTATGTTTAGCGTCTGAGAATCGGCAAAAACAGAGGGAAACATAGCGCTAAAAACTAAAATGAATATACTAGTAAAAACTAGAAGTATCTGTTTATTGAATCGTATTTTTTTCATAGCTATAGCTCCACTAACAAAAACTATTTGTTTTTATTATATATTTTTGTTTAGTATATATAATTTATTATGAATTATTTAACCTTACAACTCTTATAAATATCTTTGGAAAGGTGTTGTTTAAAAAAAGGATAAAATTTTTTTTAATTATTTCTTAATGCTGATTTTTTCTTTTAAATTCGGGATAATTAAATTCTTAGAATTTGTTAAATTTATAAAAAATATAGTGAAGTCAGCTTTTTTTCCCAATTATAATTTTCTCCGAGGAATATTTTTAAGAGAACGTTCGTAGTCCTCTTTGGCTTTTTTAAACGCTTCCATCGGAAGATGGGCACAATGCATAGATTCTACAGGCAATCCTCCTAAAGCATATGCGATATCTGCTTCTTTTATAGCCAGAGCATCGTTGATTGTTTTTCCCTTGATCATATCAATAAAAACATCTGTTGTCGACACAACACCAGGGCAGCCAAACACTTTAAATTTCGCATTTTTTATACGACCATTCGTAAATTGTATCTTTAGTTCAACAACATCTGAGCATTCTGGATCTCCAGCTGTCCCCAGTGCATTGAATGTTTTCAAATTTCCTGTGTTTTTCGGATTCTTGAATCTCTTCATGACTTCATTTGTAAACAAGTATCTCACCTTTTACATCTCCTTAAAAATCGCTACCGCTATCACCGTGGTCCACAACCCGTTTTTATCACCCTCAGCTGTTTGAGCGATACTCTGCGTGCGGACAATCTGACCACTCATCTTGTATTGTTGTTTTCGTTGGTCCCAAGCCTTATTTGGGTCAAACTCAAGCCCAAGTGTAGTTGCAAGCATCGTTGCAGCAAGGTCTTCAGTATAGTCTTCAAGTTTCTTGCTGATAACGCCAAAGCAGTGATGCTCAGAAATGTAACCGTGAGAGTTTGATTCTTTAGGAAGCGCTACCCCTATCGCTGCGCCAACCAATCGATTTGGCTCATTTGTGCAATTTCTTGCCATGACACAGAAGGTTATTTGCCCAGATTTAAGTTCTTGAATTCCTTTCTTTCGCGGAATAATTTTACAATGAGGCGGAACGATACTGGATACATTGACAATGTTACATTTCTCGATTCCTGCATTACGAAGCGCTAATTCAAATGATTGCAACTTATGTTTGTGCCGACCTACTCCTTTCGTGAAAAACATTCTTTTTGGAACCATTTCAAATCAGACCTTTATTTATATCATGAAGCTAACCATTTGCACTTCCTTTTTTCTGCATCCCAAAAATAACATTTATCTTCAATATGCATTCCCGGGGTTCTTGATTAATAGGAACCGTAACACATTTCATACTTCAAAACTCACCTTCTTTTATAGTACGAGGTTTATTCAGTAATTTTCTCATATAAAATTTCTCACCATTATATTCTGTTTGTATCACTTTTTTTTGAACAAGAAGCTTCTCAATAATACTCCAACTTGCGTTGGCTTTAGATAATAATTCTCTCACGCCATCCTCTCTCATGGGATGTACGGACATAATACCAAGCAAATCCTCTTCGATGTTCCCTGTAAAAGCAAAAGCGTTACCTTCATAGTCAATAAGATATTCAACTTCGATTCCTTGTTCCTTGAAAATTTGAAACGCTCTATTAATCTTGTTTATATCAGAAGATTTTACCCCTTTTACTGCTGGTGGTCTAATTGGAATGGAAATATTGCTCTTTTTTGGGGATAACCCTACTATGAAACTAGCAACCTTTTCCAATCCTTCAGCCCCATCAGTAACATCCTGTATAAGCATAGTTTCAGTCACGAGATCACCTTTAAAGGAATGTGAAAACTCTGACATTCCATCCAATATATCCCTCAGTTTTAAGGATCCATGGGGTCTATTGATACGATGCCAGATTTCTTGGTCGACGGTATCAATCTTAAAAGAAACCCAGTCAGCCTTTCTTAAATCATCTCGAACATCTTTTTTCCATATCAAAGATGAGTTTGTAATAACAGCAATTTTTATTCCCAGGGTCTTAAGCAGTTCGATTTCTTCACCAAGGTTGACATCTAATGTTGGTTCGCCATCAGCAACAAAAGTCAGATAATTAATAGCTTCCTTTTTTTCCTTTGCATCTTGAATTTTCTGTTTTACAGCTGCTACGATTTCTTGTGGTGTATAAAATGGTGTACGAGTAATCTGCAGGGTATACGTTTTTCCAAGTTGACAGTAAATACAAGAATACGTACAGATTTTTGGAGGAATATTGTTTATTCCAATGCTTTGCCCTAAACGTCGTGAGGGAACAGGACCAAAAGTTATCCTTTTTACATCCATTGTCATAGTCTTTTCCCCTCCAAAACATAGAGACTTGCATTGCTATAATCATCAGTATCAACGATTTCTTGTTCGTTTATCCCCAGAAAATATTCCTCATTTTTAATGATAAAATACTGAGAAATAACTTTTTGGATTTTGTTGATGTTTGTATGCTTTTGCTTTATATTTTTTCGCATATAGGAATTATTATTGTTATACTTCTCTTGAAAATAACGTGAATTTTGGTTGATCATAAGAACAAGAAGCAATCCCTTTAATTGAAGGACCCTATAGGCTTCCTTTATAGCTTTTTGGACGCTTTGAATAAATTCTAAAGAAGTAACATAGGAAACAGCGTCAAAACTACTGTCTTCAAACTCAAGATGCTGAGCAGCCCCATACACAATAGAAATCTCTTTTGAGGCCTGTTTAATCATTACTTTGGAATTATCAAGACCTATGATATTCATATCTGGATGAAGCAGATGGAGTCTTGCTTCTAATAATACAGGGCTACAGCCAATGCTTAATACTTTTTTGCGACCTCTTAATTTTTCATCAACAAATCTTGTTTCTTGCGCTAATATTCTTTTACCAAGTGTAGTGCTGTAGAATTGAACATATTTTTTTATTTCGTTTTCTTTTGTCATACTACATTGTTTTCATCAATTATTTCTCTAAATGTCGAATCATATCAATAAGAATAAAACGGTGACAAGGATATTTTCCGCAGTAGCAGTAGAGAAATACATCCTTTTTTTTAGCTAGTTCTTTTATCTTTTTTAATTTGTCAATCACGTCAGGTTTGGATTCAATTTCTTTTCTATATCGTTTCTCAAAATCTATTTGTTGCCATGCTCTGTTTCTTGCATCTGGTTCAGTCATCCCTTTTTTCATCAATGCACTTTTCGTCTCATTTAATTCTTTTAACAACGTTTCCGATGGAGAAAACACACTTGGGTATCCAACCGCTATTTTGATTGCGTTTTTAGATAGAGTTTTAAGCTTTGCGACATACGATTCTTTTAACATAGTTTCCACAGGGGCGTTTTATTTATTCTTAGAGATTACCTCTGCAAATCAGTGCGTTTATTCATTCTGTAGTATATCATCACTTACCCGTAATTCAAGAGCGGTATGAAAATTTACATATGCGGTGATATTTTTCCAAGTAACATTTCTTTTGGCATCGCACCTATAATATTATCTACTAAACTCCCATTTTTAAACACGAGAAGTGTAGGAATACTCATTATCCCATATTTTGCAGATGTTGCTCGGTTTTCATCAACATTGAGTTTCCCAAAAACGATTTTTCCTTGCATCTCTTTTGCTAGTTCTTCGATTATTGGTCCTACCATCATGCATGGTCCGCACCATGGCGCCCAACAGTCTACCACTATCAGGGGATATTTATTGACTATTGAATCTATATCAACATCGTTTATATGTAATGGTGTATCTGGTATATTTTTTTCCATGTTCTTTTTTCCTCCGTTTATATATTGTTTTTTTAGTCGTTCCATTTTTCTTTTTCTTATTTCCTGTAGACCATCCATTGTTTCTTGTAATATTTGAGGCACTATATAACGTTTGTGTAAAAAATATGCACAACCATTAAAAGGAATGAAAAGATAACAAATACAGAAAATGAAATTCATAATCTCTAAAAACAACCTCAGCTGCGACAATATCATTCAATGCATATTTGACTTAAATAAACTAGACTTAAAAGTCTATAAAACGCTAAAAGAAGAAATAGGAGAGATAAGGGCAGATGAACTAGCAAAAAAACTCGTCAAAGACAGAAGTACTGTATACAGATCTTTACAGAAACTTACTTGCTGCAGATTATGTATCAAAGAAACAAGAACCATAGATAAAGGAGGATATTACCATACATATACATGTAGCGATTTAAGTAAAATAAAAAAAGAAATAGAAAGACATATAGATAGTTGGTATAAAAAAATGAAAAACACAGTTAAAGACCTCGAGTAAATGCAATTTTCATACTTTTTTTAAGAGGCCATCAATAGTATCTTTGATATCACCAATCGATTTCAAACCAATAACACTATTAATTTTTTTACCGTAACTGAAAAACACCAAGTGCGGAATCCCCATAATTTTATACTTTTTAGCAATTTCCGGATTCCCTTGGGTATCAAGTTTTCCAAATGCTACCTTTCCTTTATAAATCTTTGATAATCGTCTCAATCGCGGTGCCATTGCTCTGCATGGAGCACACCATGAAGCCCAGAAATCTACAATTGAAAATGGATATTTTGTTATAAATTCTTTAATATTTTTTCCTTCCAGAGTCACAACATAATCAGGCCACTGAATATCAGAAAGAGCTTGTTTATCAGATATCTTTCTTTTTTTATTGAAATCAAAAATTCCTAGTAAGACCATGTTTTTAACTTCTCTTTTTTATGTTATTTTTTATGTGATGCACATAGAGAGAAACGAATCAGGCGGAGCTTACTTCAGCACGCTGAACACACCGAAGGAAATTTTGTTTGAGATACCATGAAAATTGGCAATTATTTATCTACCAATTCTTCAACTTCTTCTTTTCCCTCTTTCAATGCTTTTTCTTGTTCGTTATCTTCCATCAACAAAAGAGTTTGGAATTCACCAATATGCGCTTTTTCCTCTTTGGCTATGTCCAAGAGTACTGCCTTAATGTGCTCTTTTTTAGTTAATGCTGCCATTTGTTCATACAAGTTTATTGCGTCTAACTCAGCGATTATTCCCGCTCTTAGGATTTCTTTGTCTATATCCTCTGCTTCTATTTTCTCAATATTTATAGGTATTCTTGATAACATTTATTCTCTCCTCTTCTTTTGTGACGAATTTTCATTATTTTTCTTTTTTCCTTTATGGTTTTAAAATATTCTTCATTTTTACATTTCTTGTTTTCTGAATCCCAGAAATCTTTATAAAAATATTTCATTTTTAGCAGAATTCTCCCCTAATTCTTTGATCTTTTTTGTAAACTCTGTAGCAACTCTCGCATATTTAGATCCTTCTGATGCAGAAACCCATGACAGACGGAGACGATCTGACTCTAAGCCACAACCTTCAATAACCTTTTTTAACATCATAAATCGTCGACGAGTATAGTAATTCCCCTCTTGATAATGGCAATCTCCTGGATGACATCCTGCTACAAGAACACCATCTGCTCCATTTAGAAACGCCCTTAAAATTAACAGGGGATCAACTCGACTTGAGCACATCACCCGAATAGGAAGGATGGACGAGGGATATTGTGATCTGCTTGTCCCTGCTAGATCAGCTCCTGCATACGAACACCAATTACAGAGAAAAGCAAGTATCTTTGGCATAAATGTTTCATCTTTTTTCATACATATTCCTCTATTCTTCGATTTCAGTAAATTCCTCTTCTTCATACGTAAGGAGAGGAATCTTCTCCTCAATATTTTTTCCAGGGATGTACTCAAATATTTGTTGAATAGATTCGCCTACTTTTTTAAATATTATCGATAGTGGTATATCAACAGGACAGACATCTTCGCATGAGCCACATCCAACGCATGAGATGCCCATGTGTGCCAATCGTCCAAGGTGATAATATATCGTGCCTGGTGGGACTTTTAGTCCCCCTCTCCGTTTAAGCTCTGATTCATACGTTGATGGTTTATATTCGGAATCGGAAGAATCAAACTCACATAATTTGCAATAACATATTGGACAGACCGTACTGCATCCATGGCAACCAATACATCTACCGAAAATTTCTATTAATCCGTCTAATCCTTTCATTTTTGTATTTATTTCATTAAAAAGTTTTTTCTTTGCTGCGTCTCGTTTGTCATAAAATTTTTTAAGCGTCTCTTTATCAAGTTCTCGCTCTAAAAATTCTCCTTTCATCTCTTTAGCAAGTTCCTCTCCTTTTTTTGTGTTAAGAATCAAGACACATTCTTTGTCTAAATTATTGTGACCTATTAGATCAACAGTTATGTCTGCAGTGTACGGAGTAAATTCTGTACACCCTGTGCAAGCAGGTCGTAAATTTTCATTCATTTCTCCTTTTTTGACTGCATCCCAATATTGGGAGAGATTCTTTTCTATAGTTTCCTCTGCAACTATTTTCAGTGGATAAACACCACCGCACGTTGAACTGATGATATAGATATTTTCAAGACTTCCCTGTTCCCGTTTAATAAGCTCTATAAATGCTCGTAGCTCACATGGTTTAACTATAGCAACAATTGGTTCAGTTGTGCTTCCATTCAAAGTAAAACGTGATAAAAGGGTACCTGCATTCGTTGGCATTAACGGGTAAAAAGGTACCGCATCGTTGAGCTCATCTGATGTTGTAATAAGCGAATACGCTACAGACCCCTTTTGATTGATCTTCTTTAAGGTGAAAACACCTTTAACGTTCCCTTTTTCTAAAAGAAATTTTACAAATTCACGGACACCTTGTTCGGTATTTTTTGTTAATTTAAGTGCTTTAGTCATGGGCATCCTCTACTTCATGAAGTTCGTCTTTTTTATAGGTTTTTAGGGGAAGAGGCTCGCCTGAGCTTCTGCCAGCAACATAATCAAATAACCCCTGAGTTTCATCAGCAACCATACTGAATATCTGAGCAACCGGGATAGACATCGGGCATGCATCTTCACAAGAACCGCAGGACACACATGACAGACTCATATGCATCATTCTCCCCATGTGGAAAAGAGTCGTATCTGGTAAGAATCGAATGCTTCCTTTCTCTTTTGCTCTCCGGAGATACTCTCCAGAGGGATGTTTTACTTTGTCAGAATCAAAATAACATAAACGACAATAACAGACGGGGCAGACCCGCATGCAGTTATGACAATTGATGCACTGGCTGAATGTATCAAGAAGATTGTCGAGGTGACCGATCTTGGTTTTTAAATCTTTATGTGTTTTCTTTCTTTTTTTCTGTTTTTCTTCTGCATTTTCCTTAACTTTAATCTGCCAACTATCAATATTGCCGTTTAACGGTATATCGAGTTTCTCCAGGGTATCCTTTCCTTTTTTACTATTTGAAATAATAAAAAACGCATCTTTTTTTGTTCCAAGCGTTCCTATGTGAAGATCCCCGGCGATCATACTTGATTTATCACATATCTGGCATACCGGCCTCATTATAGTGTCATCCCAACTTTTTGTGGCGTTCTCAAATAGTTTTATTGCTTTCTCAGGCTCACGGATGAAATCTAAGATGGGCATCACACCCGGACAATCGATACTGATAAGAGTCATATTTTCTACATGTACTTGATCAAGTTTTGTCAGTTCAATGGTTGCCCGTATCTCACAAGGTCGCATAACAGCAGCGATCTTCATAGTTCCGTTTCCGAGGCGGGTTACACTAGAAACTGCTTTAGCGCCCTGAACTGACATAATTGGTGGAAGAGCAACAGCATTATTAAGAAGAGATTTATCTTTTATTAAGACATAAGAAAATGAATCACCAGCGGGGACTCGCATAGGGATTAGAACTGCATCAAACACACCTTGATCCATTCCCTTTTTTAGGAGATTCCTAATCGAATCTTGTATTGTTGTTTTAATAGAGAGGACCGCACCTTTTTTTTCAGAGGAAGCCGCAGGTTTAATCATTGTATTGCCGCCTTTAGTTCTTGATAAATTTGATTAAAGGTGAAATGTTTAAGAGTGATCGCACCAGAAGGACATGCAGCAACGCAATTTCCACATCCTCTGCATATCACCTCATTAACAACAGATACCTTTTTCGTCTCATTAAAAGTGATAGCGCCATAGGAACACACATCGAGACATGTTTTACATCCGATACAAAAAGATTCAGAGATAAACGAAACTTTCACTTCAGGTTCAATTTTTTTACCGGGAATGAGAGATGAAAGAATTTTACCAGTAACTGCTTCTGCTTGAATGATTGTATCAGGGATACTTTTTGGGCCCTGAGAACACCCTGCAATAAATACGCCCTGTGACGATGTTGATACGGGACCTAACTTTTCATGCACCTCAGCAAAAAAACCTCCATCACCCAGAGAAATACCAGTAAATTCTGCAAGTCTTGCGGTATCAGCTGTTGGTTCTAAAGCAGGTGAGAGAATAACCATATCAACGTCATAATTGTTTTTACCGCTTTTTTCGTCATTATAGGTAATAGTTAGGTGTTCTCCTTTTTTCGCAATCTCAATATTTTTAGCTCGAATAAAATCGATATTTTTTCCCTGAGTTTGTTCATAAAATTTCTGGTGTGTTTTACCAGGGATACATAAATCAGAGTAAAAATTGAACACCTTTATATCAGGGATTTTATCTTTGAGATACCGAGCAAATTTAAGAGAGTACATACAACATATTTCTGAGCAATATCCTTTTTCAGTTCTACCGACACAATGGATAATAGCAACAGATTTTGGAGTTTTATTATTTTTAAGAACAATTTCCCCGGATAAATTCATCTTTTCGAATTCTAAAGCGGTAAGCACATTATCGAATTTTCCGTATCCATAGCAAGTAGTCTTATTGGGGTTAAAAAGAGTAGAACCCGTGGCGAAAACCACTGCACCAACATTAAAACTAACACTATCCTTTTCGTTAGTATTTTTTTTCACCTTTATCTCAAAATTACCAAAGAAACCAAGGATATCTTCAACTTCACTATCTGTAAAAATCTTAATATTATTGGTCTTATTTATTGTTTCAATTTTTTGTTGGATACTTATTGAACACGGGTGCATTTCTGGATATGTTTTTTCAAAATTTTTAATTAACCCACCGAGGGATGCGGTTTTTTCAACGAGGTAAATTTTTCTATCAGAATGTGCAAGCTGCAAACTTGTTTCGATACCAGCTATACCTCCTCCGACTATTAATACATCAGGGTTGCTTTCCATCTCCTTCTTTTCTAGAGGAGAATGACAACGTACTCGACCAATAGCAGCTTTCGTTAAACGTATAGCTTTTTTTGTAGCCTCTTCTTTGTCAGCTGTAATCCATACACATTGCTCGCGGATATTAGCAAGTTGGAATAAATAAGGGTTAATACCTGCATTTTCACATACTTCCATAAATGTGAGTTGATGGTCTCGTGGGGAACACGCAGCTATAATAAGATGCGTTAAACCATACCTTTTGATCTGTTCGGTAAGGTATTTTTTACCATCTTCTGAACAGAGGAGTTTATATCGTTCAACAACAACGATATCATTAAGAAATCGAACTGCCTCGATAACTTTATCGATATCAATTTTTTCAGAGATATTCGGTCCGCATTCACAAATGTAAACTCCTATTTTTCTGTTCATCTACGTCGTCCCTTTTTAATATGTTGAGAGTATTTTTCCTACCGAAGCGGCTGCTTGAGAGACCGATTCCTGAATGTTTTTTGGTCCCTGGGAGCATCCAACGATAAAAACACCAGGTTTTGATGTCACAACAGAAGAAACATTTTGATTTTCTTCTTTGAAAAACCCATACTCATCAATTGTTACCCCTAAGATTTTTGCTAGCTTTGAAGCATCACCGTTCGGCACGATAGCTGGCGCAAGAATTACCATATCTACGGTGGTACTGTTTTTTTTACCACGCTCGTCATTATATTTTATGACGATTCCTTGGCCTTGTTTTGTAATCTCTATGTCGCTAGCACGAATCAACTTTGTTCCCGTTTCTCTTATTTTTTCATAGAATTTCTGATGTGATTTACCAGGAATACACAAATCCGTATAAAATTCAGAAATCTTGATTTCAGGTATTTTCAATGTCAGATAATGATTGAACTTCAATGAATACATACAGCAAACCGATGAACAATATCCTTTAATATTTCGACCAACACAATGGATAAGAGCTGCAGATTTTGGAGTTTTTCCATTCTTTAGAAGTATCTTTCCTTCAGTGGGACCGTTTGATGCATACAGTCTTTCAAACTCAAAAGCGGTATACACATCGTCGATTTTTCCATATCCATACTGAGGAGTCTGTCTACTATCAAATGTGGTGTATCCAGTGGCTACAATAATTGCTCCAATAGTAAGCGTGATTTGCTCGTCTTTTTGATTGAAATCTATAGCCTCGAACATGCAGACTTCTTGACAAGCATGACAGTCTTTTCCATTGAAACGAAGGCAATGCTCAGTGTCGATCATAGGAACATTTGGAAGCGCACCAGCACATGGAACGTATATTGCTTTTCTTTCGCTAAGACCTTCTTCAAACTCATTTTTTAAACGAACGGGACATGGTTCAAAACAGGCATTACATCCAATACAATTTTTCATATCAACATATCTAGCCTTTTGGTGAATCTTAACAATAAAATTTCCAAATGAACCTTGAACATCTTCAACTTCTGCGAGTGTCAGAAGATTAATGTTTTTATCCTGTAGTAATTCTTGTTGTATTGGAGCTACCATGCACGTAGAGCATTCCATATTAGAGAATACGTCTTCAAACTTTATTGTAGTGCCACCAGTATATGACGTCTTTTCAACGAGATGCACTTTTCTATCAGACTTAGAAAGCATTAAGCTAGCTTCAATGCCGGCTATGCCCGCTCCAATAACCAAAATATCTGAATTGCTTTGTGTGTCTTTCATATATTCATCTTCGGTTCATAATGACGTCTTTTTCTTCATTGGGTTTTGTCCCATCTTTTTTATTTTCTCATTGAATTCGTTAACGACCTCTGCAAATCTTTGTCCCTCTGATGCAGAGACCCATGAAAGACGGAGACGATCTGACTCTAAACCAAGGCCCTCAACAACCTTTTTTAATACTGCAAACCGTCTACGAGCATAATAGTTACCTTCATTATAATGACAATCTCCTGGGTGACAGCCTGCAATTAACACGCCATCAGCACCTTGGAGGAACGCAGTGAGAACAAGAACGGGATCAACTCTACTAGAGCACATCACACGGATTGGTGTAAGAGAAGAAGGTACT